>Ga0209489_103297_pt1 | contig 31714 bp, 14 predicted proteins | sample SiratrowhiteBW_FD_187527 | JGI IMG/M metagenome (GOLD analysis project Ga0209489, IMG submission 187527) | Root nodule microbial communities of legume samples collected from California, USA - Siratro white BW (SPAdes) (version 2) | ecosystem: Host-associated > Plants > Roots > Nodule | place...
ATATATATATATAATATATGTCCATTTTAGTTTTCTAAAAATGCATGTAACAAAATTAACATTTTTTATGAGATTATAAAAGTAATATCAACTTTGTCACTTAATTACCAGTGCAAAAGGAAAATACCATTATTTATATTTAAAAAACACTCAAGTAAACTTATCTTCTAATAATAAATGTCACTAACTATTTTTTTTTTCTTAAATTTGTAGTGAATTTGTGCGTGGCTTTGCATGTGTCTTATTGCCAATGTTTGACTTATTTGAAGGAATGAATGAGAGAGAGTTTTACTTGGTGACAAAGTTTCCACAATGTGTCTTCTTCACCTCACAGGACTTTAACCTAATTCTCATGTTCCTTCCACAAAGAAACAATCTCATTGGTTTGTTAGTTACACCATACTTTCTTCCCAATAAAACCCAAAATCTATAATCAAATTAGACAATATTCCATACTCAACTTAAAAACTTTCCATAATCATAGTAAAGAGAAAGATAATCCAATTAATAATAAGATATATGAATATCATACACTTAAAGAAATATGATATAGCTTCCTTAACACATATAACCAAAATAAAATATATAAAGAAATACAAATTTCAATAATAAATTGATTTTATGAATTAAAATATATTTATATATTAAAATTTAACTTAAATGTATTTATTAGATATCTTATTTTATTCATTGATATTTTATCTCATCTCACAATTTGTCTTTAGTATTAAAAGATATGTTAGATCTTATATTATATAGAAATATAACTATCAAAACAATCATAAATAAGTATAAATATTGTCTTATATACTTAATAAATAAGTTTTATAAGATTGAATTAAATTTAATTTCTATCTTAAAAGTATATGAAAACGTTATTGATGACTAATCTATAAGTATTTTTAATAACGATTTTTTGTTTTAAAATATATATTGCTAATCTAACAAGAAAATGAAGCAGCAGGTTAACACATAATAATAATGAATATGATTTTAGGTGATTGAACTAAGTTGGAGTTCGTACATGTTAGGGAGAGAATTTTGTTTTATGTATATCTCTTTGTAATCACGTGGTTGAATATAAAGGACTTTTGTAATAATGAAACAAAATTTCATCTATAAAATCATAGATTTTTTAGAATGACTATACTACTTAGGAAAGACTAAACTGGTTGGTCAAAAATATTATTATTATTGTTATTATTATTATTATTATTATTATTATTATTATTATTTTATATAGACATTTTAGAAATTAAAAATAAGAAGTTATTTTTAATAAAATTTAAAGTTTATTATAAATTTAGATGATTTAACAACATGATATTTTTTCATTAAAATTTTTATTTTAATTGAGAAAAATTATATTTTTCACTCCATTCAAATGTTTTTACGAGAAAATTGACAAAAGAAATATTCTCCAAAATTTGTTATGATATTATTTTTAAATGTAAATTAATCATAAAAAACATTAATTTTCAAATTGTCGAGGATCTCTTCTATACAAAAAATGTAAGAATAATGTGGCTATGCTTGTAATTAATATGCAAAATTCTAATATATTGACACGGTTGTCCTGTCCAAATGACTAATATTTATGTAGTTAATATTGTATTAACTTTGCATAATATTGATATCAGTAATAATTTTGTTATTTGTTACACTAACAAAAACTAAAGTAATACTAATTAAAAGATAAAGTACAGAGGACATATTAATATATTGTTTCAAAGGTTAAAGAAAATCTTCATAATAACTTTTTAATTTTTAGATTTATAATTAATTAATGATGATTTTTTTATTTTATTTTTTACATTTTATAGACATTCTTTCATGAATTTACAAAAAGAATATATCTATATTAATTATAATTTAAAAATATAATAATTCTAAAACTACGCTAAATCAAAATAAATCATGGTATTCGATAAATTGTAGTATGAGTTTGTTTGGGTAAATTTTTTACGTAAACATGACATGAAAAAAAGAAAAATAAAGAAAATTTATCTACAAAACAAAATAAACGTCCATAACAAATTGATCGTAAATAAGCTAATATATATAGAGACTTCTATAAAATAAATCATGCATACAAATAAATATAAAGTTATCAAAATGCAGCTTTTGTATTTGATTTAACAGTCAAAATATTCAAAATGAACCGGTTTAGTCTGGTCTCATATCTAACCTAACAAATCATATGAACTATTTTAAAATAAAATAAAAAAATAAAACATAAGTATAAATTTTAAAAAATCAAACATGTATCTTTTTAAATTTTAGTCACATAAAAAAATTAATTATATGGTCATATAGTTCTAAGATATATACATATTTTCATAAATTAATATTCTTTCAACCTTTTCAAAAGTGTATAATTATTATGTTTTTTTTTTTTTAGAAACAGAATAGACTATAATTTTCGAGAGTCTAATCCAATCTTATTAATACTCATTCAGGTTAATCATCAAATCAAATCTATTATAATAGTTAAAGAAAACCCCAAAAAATTAAATACGAGAGATAAAAAAAAACGTACATAAAATTAAATATTCTTTATTATGCTTCAAATTTCAAATATAAGTTGTTTAATGTGATCATTTATAACCTTTAAAAGGGAAATAATAAGTTATAAAAAAATGCTATTAAAAATGTAAATAAAAAATATTTAAATATTTATCTAAAAATACAAGAATATTCCCACAATAAATATAAGAAAAAATTGTATGTTTGTATGAAAAATAAATAAAAATCTTTATCATCACAGTAAGTACTATAGAAAATAATAAAAATTAATATTAATACTAAAGTACTCTATATCAATCCTTAAATTTGGTAGAATGGTCATTTTAATATAATCTTATAATTTATTGAAACAAACTCCTGAAAAGTAACATTCAACTCCCACCTTCATTCTTATTTTAAGTAGGTCCTTATTTATGTTATCATTAAAAATTTATTATTTAATATTCATATATTATCATTAAATAAAATGTAGTCCACATATATAAACACTACATTACTTTGTACTATATACTTGAAACGAAAGACCAGTGAAATACAGGAAGTTTTTATCATAATTTTTTATTAACATTCAAAATATATATATATATATATATACACACACAGAGACACACACCATCCAAAGACTAACAAAATCAATCCTTAAATTTATAAAATAAAATAATTAATCTAATTTAAAAAAATTAAGATAAGAAAATGGCTCTATCCCTATTACGTCAACCATGTGAGTCATGTACTCATCAAATATAGGTTTCAAATTTATAAAACTACTTAAAAAAATATGAATCTAATTTCCAGATTCAACCTTTGTTGTCTTAAACAATAGACAATAGAATTTTATATGTTTAGTATGATAATCTTACCCTAAATGCATGTTTTCAGGCAGATACATCTATTAAGGAGAGGTAACTTAGTTTAATTTAGTTAACATAAAACAGTTTTGTACTTTAACATTGTGGTTTTGTGAAACAAAATTCTCACATTAAAATAAGAATGTTTATTATTACAGTACTGGCCAAAGAGCATCAGAAAGTTTTAATTGGTACATTGACTTGTTGCAAACTACCTGCATAACTAAGATATCCACTAGGGTCATATTACTCAGAATAATGATTAAAAATTGGATAAGATCCCAGGTAAGGCACAATCTAATGTTAGTAAACATAAAAATAATATAATTATTGTATCCAAGACTAATGGACCAATAAACAAAATAAAATTGAGCCAAAATATTCTAAAAATAAATTATCATCTAACTATCATTTATTATATATGTATATGTATGGTGAAATGATTAATGTAGTTTTTACAGGTACAGGATAATGTAAATTTTTCACTGGTAGAACACTGCAACACTCAAATAAAAAATGAAAATTTTGGTATAAAAAATATTTAAGATATTAAATATACTGTGTAATTTTACAATAATATAAAATAAAAATCTTAAAAAAATATTGTCAATGATATAATGTAAATAATCATTCGGAAATCGCACATTACATAGTTACCCTAATTAGCTCTTGTGTAAAACTAAGGTTACAGGGCGTTTGGTATTAAAGAAAATTTTCATACTTAAAATAGAATATTTGTTTTCAAAATTATGACTTTTAAGAATAACTAAATTCTAATTGGCTGGTATAAACTATTATTGGAAAAAGTAATATAAGTTTTCTAAAAATTAAATTATATTATTTTTACTATGATATTAATTTATTAGTACATTGAATGATTCAATAAGAGTAATACATTTTTTTAAAAATAATTTTTTATTTTCAAGTTGGGAAAGTTAAAATTCCAGCTCTTAAATAAGAATATTTTTTTTTTTTGGAAACTCTTGTTAAAGCCTATTGCCAGAAAAATGTTACTTCTTAAAAAGTAAACTAAATATGAAAAATATACTTTTTCCGAACAAACTAAATTTATTGGTGAATTTTCTTTTGTGTCTTTCATACACTTTTTAAGAGAATATTTTTTTTTTCTTTTTACTTCAAACTTGTGGCCCTTTTACTTTTTATTTGCAAATGTTTGATTTTAATTAAATCAAGGCGTATAACAGTTTTGCATTTTTTTTATTTTGTCACCATCATTTTATCAATATATTTAGATCTTTTATATTTTTAACTATTTGAGGGGTTTTAAATTGTAAGGCTTAGGTTAAAATACAGATAATGAAAGACAATAAAACCTATAACTAAATGATTAATTGTGTTTTATTTTTGTGCCTTAAATATTTGTTTGTGTCTATAAACGGTCACTTATTTTTTCAATATAGCTATATATATATATATATATATATATATATATATATATATATTTGTATATATCAGTATCTAACCAACACATTAATCATCTGCTATTCTTTTTTTAATTTACCTATATTATGGATGAAAAAAATTTGACCGTTTGAATTTTACCGTCTTGATGGCTTCATACATGGAAAGTTTAACTGAATTAAATAATTGATCACAAATACATAAATATTAGAAGTGACACAATTCCTGAAAGAAAGGGAGGATTTTAGGGATTCTCAAATCATATATATCACAAAAAATGGAAACTCCAATTTGTTCTTCGAGGAAGATTTTCGCATTCAATGACCTTTTTGTGATAAAACCTTGACTTTCCACCAACCTTTAGTCTTATAAATCTTACAAATGTGAAAACATGTTCTCTATAAATAATAAGAGGGCAACACTTACATATTTACTTAATTTTCACACCAATTTTTGGTTTTCCAAATTTCTCTCCCTTTCTGCTCTCAAACTGTAGCCGCAAATATGGAAGACCTGGATTCGCTCATCATCTACCCTGAGGTTTGTTTTTCCATAATCATATCATATCATTCACATATATATATATATATATATATATATATATATATATATATATATATATATATTGTTTATGTATGTGTGTATGCTTCTGTCAGTGTTTGATCAATTCTGTTCTTTTCTTCTGCTGCATCCTTGACTAGAGTTTCTGTCTTGCAAGACCCTTTTTCCATTAAATGACATTTGCATTCATGTAATGTTTCATTTGTTACTCACTTTCATGATTGATGTTCTTTATGTGGATCAAGTTTCTCCATTCAACTAATCCATTGCCTTTTTCTCCATTCATTTTTCTTTGTTTATTGATTCTTTTATAATGAACCGTGGGAGGAAGGAAAAAGGTGAAGTCTTTGGAAGATTACAAAAGAAAATGTACTTTTTTTTATCTTGGTAAATGGCCACCCTTTGAGCATCCTATGAATTGGAGGAAAACTTTTTCTGGGAAAGAACTCGTTTTTATTTCAAATTGAAAACAGCACCTTTGTCACTTTAAGTACTTTATCTCAAGTTCTGTCTGTAACTAAATACATAGGCTTTAGTGCTTTTCAGGTATAAGGTTGTTTTTCTCTTTCTTTGTTTTACCTTCTGCAAGGTTATGGTGCATTAATTGCCAGAATCCTGTGTTATTTTTTTGCAACATGTTTCAGAATTTAATCCTTCACCCCTTTCTGTCAACTTGTTCTCTTTCACATTAAATCTTGGACAATTATTGAGAATTATTGGTACTTGCTTTATTTATAAAAAGAAAATTAATGTGTTTCCTTGTTTATAGTTTTATAATTAACCCCTTGTCCCCAATTTATTCTTTCCGTTATATACCAAATACCCTTTTTGTTGCTGTTTCTATAAATAACGTGTCTTTCATTTATTTGGGCACAGGAAAATAGATAAATCAGAGTCTAATTTTTGTCTAGGGTTGGTTGAGATTACGTGGATCTTACTTTTAAACAGTGTTTGAACCTGATGCATGCACTATGTGATTTACATGGACCTAACGCATATCAATAATCTTTGATAATTTTAGGCAAAAAGCATATGAACACTTTTTTTCTTTGACTCCATATGAAAACCTTTTTTTTTTTTCTTGATTGATTTTTCAGGGTGAACAAGAGTTAAGGCAAAAGCTTATGGATGCCAGAATTGAACTTGAAAACACAAAACATCTCAAGACAGAATTGTTCAATCGGTTGAAAATGGCTTACCAAGAGAGGGATGAAGCAAGGTGTCAGCTAGTTAAACTAATGAACCAGTTAACTCCCTCTAGTTCAAACACTTTGCAAAACGTGTTTGATATCCAAAATCATTTCACGTTCCCTTCTGCTATTAGAGCAAGCTCAAGCATGGCAGAATCTGATAATTGTCTCTCACACGGTTCCCCACAAGTGGAATTCTTACTTGACTCTTCTACAGAGTTTGCAAACATCAATGCAGGTAACCCGTTTGACAAAATGAGTAATCTCAATCAGAATATGATTCAAGACTTCAGCTTTTCAGCACCTTATGTTTCGATGACTCCTTCTGTAAAGCCAATGTGTGATCCTGATGCTGCATTTATAGATCGTATTGCCAGTGAAAGAGGTTTGCCTCAAATGGGTCATCTCCTTCAGGCTGTGAAAGATGCTGGTCCGTTGCTTAATACTCTGCTCCTTGCAGGGCAACTTCCCACATGGGTAAACCCCCCTCCTATTGAACAGATCAAAGTGCCAACAGTAGCCATAAAAAACTGTGATGTCACTAGCATCATTAAGCCTGACACTTTCGGAGAAATTGGAATTTCACTCCGAAGACCCAAGACTCCAACCTTACCTTATTCTTCAAATGCTCTCACCACGTGTTCTGCTTCCATGCTCAACTTAGCTGGTCAAAGCACTGGCTCATGGAACAGTACATGGCAGTTGAATTCAACTTCTGGTGTCGCTTCCAAGACCCGTCAATGAGAGGCAAAGGCACCAAATTTTTCAACCCTTAGTCCCTTTTTTTCCGAATATGTAAATGGCACACTCAGCTTGAGTGAAGCAGCACAGATAGCCTTTTTTTGTTTCAATGAAAATGTTGACATTTGAAAAGTGTAGGAAATTTTGGATTTTGATATTACTAAATGTATGTTACATCTTTCTGATCTGATAATTTTTTTCTGCCTATAACCATAATAGTTTTGTTTACCGAATCAACTAGAATGTTAAATTTTTCAATGTCTCCTTGTCATACTATGTTAAATATGTCAACTTTTGTAACAATTACTTCAAAAATGACGTTTAAGATTATTTTATATGATACCCAATTCAAGAAAATTAAACTTTTTTATATTTAATTTGCTCAGGAAATTTTATGTTTACCCTATTTCATGTGAAAGAAAAATATCAATTTCTGTAACCTTTGATAGTATCTAAGACAAGAGCTGTCAGCAATCACAACGGAGAATCCTGTGTCATCTCCAACTATACTACTTTGGTTTGAACGTTCTGTGTCCCTATGTTGGCGTAGTTTTCGAACTTAGTTTACCGCTATTTTCAGCAAACTCTGAACTTGATTTTCATTAAAATGTCTCCTGATTCTGATGAATTCAATAACCCTGCCCAATGGAAGCTCGAAGAGGTTATTTCAATTATTATAGTGTGCGTTATCTTTTTTACACTGGGTAATTGCTTCGGCATATTCAAGCTTCTGTTGTGTAGAATTTACCGAGGCAGAAGCCAGGTTCCAAGGCGGCTTCTAGATGAGACGGTTGTGGACGATGATCCTTCCATGCAGGTTCAAAGCCGAGGATTGGAGTTCTGTGTGGTGCAGTCTCTTCCAACGTTTGAGTTCAAGAGAAACGAGGGAGAAGAAGAGAAGGGAAGTAATGTGGAATGTGCCATTTGTCTCGGAGAGTTTGAGGAAGGGGAGTGGCTGAAACATCTTCCACAATGCAACCACAGGTTCCATGTTTCATGCATTGACACGTGGTTTCAGTCTCATTCAAATTGTCCTCTCTGTAGAGCACTTGTGCATCATCACATGCTACACTGTTCCGTAGCTGCTTCTCACACATTGCTACAGCCTTTGAGGAGGGAAGACTTTGAAAGGGAAAATCTACCTAACACACACCAGTTCCTTCCCTCTTGATTTCAAATCCCACCAACTATTTTTTTGTCTGTCTTTCTTTGCTTTTTCAGTTTCCATTTTTTTGTGAGGTGAATCCTTGGAGACTTTGAGGAAGAGGAGAATGAGTGATACTATGATAACTGGTAAATAGAACTTGGAGGGAAAGCTAACAGCTGAAGAAGTCTCAGTTGGGATGGTTATACGAGAGTCATAAGTATGATTATACAAGTATGCTTAAGAGAGCTCAATTTGAAATTCGTAGATCCATGATCAACATAAGTTTTGAAATTTGTAGAATAAGCATCAATTAAAACTTACAAGTAATTTTTTTTTTTTTCATACTTTACACGCCACATTTAGTGCAGTATAGTTAAGTTTGTTCTTTAATAAAAGCTAGATTTTATGTTCCAATATCTCACGTCAACCTTTAATGCAGAAAATCAAACACGACTCTTGTTTTGATTAAAAAATAACATCCAAAACACCTATGATATTAGGCCTCTTTTATGTCATGATCATTATCCAGCCACTTAAATTTGAACTCACAAAAGTTGTATGTTAATGAGTTTTGCTTTAAAGAACTGTATTTAAGAGTTTTCACTATTTTTTATGAAATATGGTTGTTTTGATTAAAAAATAACATTGAAAACACCAATAATGTTAGGCCTCCTTTATGTCATGATCATTATCCGCCACTTAAATCACAAAAGTAGTACGTTAATGAGGTTTGCTTTAAAGAACTCTATTTAAGAGTTTTCACTATTTTTATGAAATACGGTTGTTTAGGCACTTTTTTTAATGTTGGGTAGAGAATTTGATTTCATTACAAGGTGACTTTGATTAACAAAATTTTCTCCATGCGCAGTCAAGATTAAAACTTGCACCTACTTAAAGAGTTTATGCCCATCGCTACTCTGACCAACAACTTCTATTCTTTCTGTTTTGTTCAGCAACTACAAAACATAAGCCATTTTAATTCAACTTTCTCTACAAATTTTATATTCACCTTCTCTTTTGTTTAAATAAATCAGAGTAAAGGAAAATAGGACGATTTCAACTCATGCGCTTAGAGAAGTATTTAAAAGAGATGCCCCAAGATAAACATTTCTTTATTATATTATACCTCTTTCCATTATTCCAAAGACATTTTCACTTAAATATACCTATTTCATGACCGGTGTTCCTCTAATTTCGAATTTGGCCTATAATTCATTCACATGTTCACCACCTATGAACGCAAACATCACTATTTCTGAACTCAATTAGCATACAAATTAAGTTATAAGCTATTCCTTGTTGACTGGTTAGCTTTCGAATTTGCTAATTACCTATCCTTAGGCTCACTATCGTTATGGCGCAAATCTACACCGGATTCTGCACTCTACAATTTCGTTAGTGCCATGGCAGTTCCACCAGCTTCAGTACACTCATTAACCTCACATTCAATGAGTCGCCTAAATATAAAATTTTAACATGCTCATTTCAATCATCAATTTAAGAGTCAAAATTGAAACCCGATGTCTGCTTAGTGTATGCTGAACCAAAAGATACAAAATAATAAAACCCAAAATATAGAACCTATCCTTTTCTGAAAAGTTACCGCCAAGAAGCACCATAGAACTGCCTAACATTTAATAAAACCCAGGTACTATCTTAGATAATGCCGATCTTGTTTGCCACATCCAATGCATCGTAATCAGGGGTCAACCTGACATAAGCCTTCTTGGTACCATCAGGCCTGCAACAGAATTGAAATTCAGAATTCCAGCAGAAATTCCTTATTATATATGGAACCAAAGCTAAACACATTTACACAAGTTCACTTTAAATAGGCATCTCAAACACATTCCAAATAATACACAATCCTACATTCTCAAATGGAAACAAAGAATTCATGCTCAAGAATTATTTCCACATTCGACAAATGAAATTATAATCCTATAGTCCTCTACATTATTAAATCATTAATGTTAACACTGCACCAAATCGGTAGCAATGCTCACACCTGTAATTAAAACATAAAACAGAGAACAGGAACGTCACATGGTGGGTGCCTAAAGGCAAACAGGACTACAAATTATATTAGACATAATGTATTATCATAAAAGAGTTTTCAAATGGGTAGTACAACGACCCAGCAAGCTATGCCACTAGGTGAATAGGAAATTGACTACACTACCAAATTCATTAGCAATAGCAAATTATCAAATTATTACTATCAAAACCAATTAATCATTGCATAGATGCTTACCTGATCAAGGTGTTAACTTTCTTGGCCTGGATGTCATACATTTTCTTCACTGCATCCTTGATCTTCTTCTTGTCTGCTCGAAGGTCAACAATGAAAACCAAAGTGTTGTTGTCCTCAATCTTCTTCATTGCAGACTCAGTGGTAAGTGGGTACTTCAGGATCTGATAATGGTCAAGCTTGTTCCTGGGTGGCACACTGATGCGAGGATACTTAGGACTCCTGTCCTTCTTCAAAGTCTTCGGCCTGTGGAAAGTCACAGAAGTTCGGATCTTCTTCGCCTTCTTCTTAAAGATAGCACCAGACTTAACTGCCTTAGCAGTTTTCAAGGCCTGTGCCTTTGGATCACCCTTCTTAGAACTATCAACTACACACACACACAAAAAGAAAATCAATAAAATCACACATAACAGCAAAACCAACCTAATTCTTCATACTCCATAATATTCTTCCTGATTAAATGCTTAATTCCAATACTACTGAAAAACTCAACCAATTAACTTAAATTTCGTTCCACTAATCGTTTAAATGAAAATTGAAAAAAGCGAAGTGAGGAACACGAACATACCTTTAGACGGAGCCATTGAAGAAACTCTACCTGTCAAATACTCCTAATTCCTGAAATTCAAAAAACCTGAAATCGTAAGCAGCATGAAATTAAGCAAATAAGCAAAGAGTAACTATGCACAGTCACAAACCTGCGCAGAGGAACAAACCGGCTCTAGGGTTTACGTTTTGGTTGATGGAGTTTATATACGAAATGTAACGAAATGACGAAAATATCCTTATCCTTGTGTTAAAGTGGACCATGTTTGGGCAGGCCCATTTAGAGTATTATTGGGCCTAGTTTTTGAAGTCCATTAGGAGGTGTTGACTGGCCCATGTTCAGTCAAGAGTGAAAATGCGAGTACCGTTGCTGTCTTCCGAGAATGGTGAATGCTGACGTGGCGGACCAATTCATTTTTCTCGCATGAAACAACAGAAGAGAAAAGTGCGGCAGCGCAACCTGAGCTCTGAGTCAGAGGCGAGCTAACTCCAATCCGACGTCGTTTTTGGTTGTGTTCTATGTCCGTGCGGTGCTTGTGTTTCGGACATGGCGGAAACAACCTCTGCTTCTGTTTCTTCTTCCGAGGGTGATTCGAATTGGAGAGAGAACAAGTTGGTGAAAGGCACATTTGCGGTCTCCGGAATCATGCTCACCCTCGTTACCTATGGCATCTTGCAGGTCTATATCGCAAACTTTTCGCTTCTCTTGATTTTGGTAGAACCCCGGGATCTTGTTGTCTTGCTTAAAACTAATTCCAATTACATATTTGTGGGTTTTGTAATTGTTTCTTTCTTGAGTTTGTTATCAATCCTCTAGGTTGAAGTGTTTTTGATTTCTTAATCTTAAATTACACTTCTTGCTTATTTTATCAATTTGTGAATGGGTGCTTATGGATTAACTAAACTAGCATCTATTATAGGCATGTGCGCTAAAGCTAACGTGGACCTTCTTGTCTTGTGAAGTTGGATAATGTCAAAACCCTCTCTGATAATCCTACCATTGTCCCTTATGTGAGTGTGTTTGTTTTTTTCAGGAAAAGATCATGAGAGTCCCTTATGGGGTGAACAAGGACTACTTCAAATATTCTCTTTTTCTTGTTTTCTGCAACCGGATCACGACGTCTGCTGTTTCGGCAGGGGCTCTAGTGGTAAGTGAGTGCTTTTCATGTGGGGAAGTATTGTGGTTACGGAACATTTGATGCGTGTTTCGATTAAGGCTGGCAAATTAATTTTGGAGCAGTTTCCACTTTCCAAACTAAGTTTGCAAAAGGAACCTCGGTTTTGCTTTATGGAAACTTGGTTTCAGACAATTTATACTTATATTTTAACAGTAATCAAACAGGTTAAGAAATTGAGGTTTATCTGCAAACTGAGTTTGGAGCATCCCAAACGAGAATTCAAACATGCTTTGTGTTTGACATTGCAGCCTCCCTTTCTTGTGACTGCATTTGCTTAGCCAGAATTTTCCTTGAATTTATGGTTTTCAATCTTTCTCATAGGCAAGTAACAAAGTTTTGGATCCTGTTGCCCCTATTTATAAGTACTGCCTTGTGTCAGTATCGAACATACTTACCACGAGTTGTCAGTATGAGGTAAGCTGCATACTTTCTATGTGTCTATACATTGTGTGTTCATTATAAGTTGTTATTCCGTAGTTACTGCTGGCTGTCCGTTAATGCCCTGTTTTCTATGGTGTTTCTTATTCCAGGCCCTCAAATATGTTAGTTTCCCTGTTCAGACTCTTGCAAAGTGTGCTAAAATGATACCAGTTATGGTAAGGGAAACATTAATATCGTACTCAATTATATAGTTTTTTTTATATTTATGATTGATGTTCAGACTCTTGCAAGCTTCATTAATACTGTTGATGAAGAATAGTAATAATTACATTGTATAATGTGTTGTTCCTTAACTCTGAATCATTCATGCACTCTTTCTCTCTCACCTTCTCAAAATCATTTGTGATTGCCAGTAGCCATTTCATTTTTTAGCCTAACAAGTGCATGAAGAGGAAAATATGTAACTTAGACGTAGAATCCTGATCCTCGGTCTTAAAATTTGGTTGAACATTCTTTTCAAATTGGTCAAATTATTCGCCTGGTTGTGTCTCTCTCTCTCTCAAGAAAAATGCTAATACTTTTTCCCCTACAAATTTTATTCTACCTAGGGTAGGCACATTTCGAATTTCTTTTCTATTCTTTCAAAATGTCAAACTTTCAAATACTTGTTTTTTGTCTCTAAGTAGATGAAGGCTTAACTCTAAATAAATATAGCTTTGGAATGTTCTGAAGGATTTTTTTTTTAACAAGTTGATTATCATTTCTGCATGTAAAAGCGCATCCTATGTATGAAATGAGATGCAACTTCTATTTTCCATTTTAATATTATTCGAAGAACTGATTTTGTGTTCTATTAAAGTGAATGTACAGTTTATACTCGTTTGGTTCTAGGTAGTCTAATAGATTCGCATACCCTGCGAGCCATTATTTGTATTTTCTTCCATCATGCATGTGTTCTAGACTCAACCAAACCAATCATGTTCATTTTTTCAATGACAAATCTTGTGTACAATCTTACAATCTTTATGCCTTCCACATTATGAAACTTGATTCTTGCCTATGTGTATTATTTAGGTCTGGGGCACAGTCATAATGCAGAAGAAATATCGAGGAACTGACTATTTGCTGGCCTTTGTAGTAACCCTTGGCTGCTCAGTGTTCATCCTGTATCCTGTAATCATCTTTTGAGCCTAGTTTTTTGTGTCTTTTTCATCATTCTCTTTGTATGCTATTCTTTACTATTCAGAACCAACAATGAATATCCATACATTTAATCTTGGTTTTAAGGTGGCTACATGCAATATTTTGTTCTCAAGTTCAGGAAGATCTAACTAACCCTGAAAAAGTTTTCATATTCTTCTACATTTAAACATACTAAAACAAAACAAAGTATGGGACAGACTTGCTTAGTCCCATATGACAATTACAAACCCGCATATTCCTTTGATACATAGATACCTAACTTGGGATCCAAAATTCCACACACATAAAAGATACACATTTAAATAGGCGAGTAGTTAACTGTAGTCTTGCTGTTGTCATTTTGACTTTCAAGTCTGACCTGTATATATTCTTGTATGAGTTATATCAACTGATTGGATCACTTCTATATCAAATGTTGTATTTATCTTCCATTGAATAAGCATTGCCATTGATATTGCTTTCCTACTTTGGATTCATCATGCTGCTGAAGATACAAAATAAACATTCTTGATAATCTGGAACCATTCTGTGACGAGCTGATGTAATTCTTTTGTGTTGTTATTGTAGGCAGGGACCGACATAAGTCCATACGGTAGAGGAAGGGAAAATACTGTTTGGGGAATTTTGCTAATGATTGGTTATCTTGGGTATCACTGCAAAACTTAATCCCACTTTCTATGATAAGTGATTTTAGGTGTTGTCCCAAAAAAAAATTCAATACCACCTTCACCCATTCTGACACGCAAGGTTTTAATCTTTCAGATGGTTCTCATGTTAGGGATAAATCACCTTGCCTACGTAACTGTTACTTTCCTGCATATAATTTTTCTTTCCCCACTTTCAATGTCCGCAGATTTTCATGAACAACCATATTATTTCAATTGCGTTATTTGTTTGTTCATTTGTACGGCAATGGTTATTTGAAGCCACATTATACGTTTAAAATCTCGTTTTGTAACATTATAGTGCATTTTTGCAAATTCTTAATTGTTTAGTTGAGGCTAGCATTACTAATTTTATACTCCTCTTACCAATAAGTTTTAAGTGTTTAATTTGTCATACAAATTAATTCATGTGCTAGTCTTCGTTTAATTCACATACTCGTTTTTTTTGGCTGGTCTAATAGGTGTGATGGTTTTACAAGCACCTTCCAAGATAAGATGTTTAAAGGCTATAACATGGAGATACATAATCAGATATTCTATACTACTTTGTGCTCTTGTGTTCTTAGCTTAACAGGTGGGTCACAGACGGTGAAATTTCATTCTGAACTTTATATTTGTCTGATATATACAGACTGTGATTTTATTTTTTTCCGCAATGAGAATTTTCTTGGACTGTATGTCTCCATTTTTATTCTCTCAGTTTTTGTTTCTTTTTCAGCTTCATGTTTAGATTTGACATCTGATATTTTTGTTTAGGCCTTATCATACAAGGACAATTATTACCAGCAGTAGAGTTTGTGTATCTCCATAAGGATTGTTTCCTTGACATTGCATTGCTTTCGACAGTAAGAAAACTTTCCCTTCTGTTTTAAATTTTACAATGCACTGTTGGTAATTTGCTCTCCTTTCTGACTTTTGAAATCTGTTGTGCTTTTACCCCATTGTTCCATAAAAGAAATATAAAAATATTCCTTCTCCATCTTCCATTTTACTAAAGAAGTTTGTTATAATATCAACTTCCACAGGTTGCAACAGCTAGTCAATTTTTTATTTCCTACACAATTCGCACATTTGGTGCCCTAACATTTGCTACTATAATGACAACTAGACAGGTAACTATTGCCGAGAAAAGTCATATTTTACATTATCCTTTCTATTATTTATTTTCTCAGTGTTTGTCATACTTTATTCTAATTGTTGCAGTTGGTAAGCATCATGCTATCATGTGTGTGGTTTGCCCATCCTCTTAGCTGGGAACAATGGATTGGAGCTGTAAGATTTACTTTTTTTTTTGTGCCACACTCGTTATCAGCCATTACATCACAACTGGTCCCCCGCTTGCACTTATTTTGGACCACCATGATATAGCTCACACACTAAATGTGACACCTTTTGCTTGATGAATTGATGAGAAATCTATTAACACCAGTAACACTGTCAGGTAATTGTCTTTGGTGCAATTTATTCAAAAAGTTTCTTGAGGAAAGCACCGGAAAAGACAACAACCTCTTCTGTAGAACATGTACAAAATGGAAATTCAGATAATTTGAAGGAGAATCCATGATAGAGGCTGACTCCTTTTTCTGACATGGCGTGGTGTACTAGTGTGGGGGCAGCTTCAGTTTTGAATTCAGAGCTGCGCATTCAATATTTCAGGTCGTGGCTAATGCATTATATGATGGTGGTTTGACATGCAGACAACACATAATTTGGTGTCCCAATCATAACAATGGAGAAGTTGATAGAAGCTTAGCCCCTCATTTTTTGATAGGGGAGATCAATAATACTGATCAAAGCCAAAAGAATGTTTATAAATTGAAACATTTTCAATGTGTTTGCTTAAGCAAGTTTGTTTGTTGATTAGTTTTGCTGTGTATGTTTTGCTAAGGCAGAAGATTTGTGCTAATTTACTGTCAGGACCATATCCATATGTAAGGAGTTTTGTCCTTTTGAGTTTAACCAGGGAGGGAGGATTTTGGTTGACACAAATAGCTAATTCAGATATACCCTTATTATGAGCATTATCATAATTGACACATTATTGGCAATGTAAACCCTAAGCACATTTGCAAGTCTCTGGACTCTTAGCAAATTTAATAAAGAACACTTGTAACAAAATGTGATTAATATAGTTAAATGATATTACTCTGTTGCTGATTCTCTATTTATGAGGGGAGAACTCTTTTTATGGTGATCTAGGCTATTATTCCCTTGATGTTAAAATCCATTGAAGGAATCAACCTCTTCAACAATTTTTCAACCCCTTAAGTAAGAAATGTGATTCTCTATCAATTATATTACACCGTATTGGTTGTTGTGAGATTTCTTTATAATTGTAAAAATTGAAAATAATAAATATAGATAATTAAATTATATAAATAACTATTATTAAAAATATATTTTATATTATATGTTATTTATTTTTAAATTATATCATAAAATATATTTTAATTTTAGTTGTATACTTTATTTTTGGGTTTAAATGTGCATAGTTATAAGATTGATGTTATGTCAGTAAATAGGATCCAGCTTGTCTCATTTCTTCGAATTAGATTTATAACCAAATTACTCAATAAAAAATTTAATTCAAATAAAAATAAATATAAGTATAAGTTCATTCCAACTCAGCTCTAACCTTAATTTTTTCGGTCATGGGAGTCTCAATCCATTTATTTTGTTCTTAAATAAAATAGTAAACAATGAAACTATAACATTCTAAATATGCAATTTTAACTCTATTAAAGCATACACAAACTTCATTTTTTTTTTCAATTGTGGTATAATAACAATTAAGATTTATAAATGTGTAATGATGCATTAAATTCTTTAACTTAATGCGTGAACCACATATCAATAACTAGTAATTACAAATATACAACTTACACTCTATCAATTTAGTTATCCCTTACAAGAATTACAAATATTTAATCTCAATATATTATTCATAAAATAATACATTTAAAATAATACAGTTAAAATAAATACACTTTATATTATGCATCCATAGATTTTAACCTAAATCAATTAATTATAGAAAATTAAATATTTCTATGTATTCCAACTTATTTTAAACATCATTTCTCACCTTAATTTTATAATCATAGCCACAATTCAGTTTATAAATCAAAATATTATTATTCAACACCTAAATTACGAATGAGTTCCCATTCTAATTTTAGCATTCAATCACTCAATTATAAAAAAAAAAAAAAATCCAATCATCCATGAATTAGTTTTAAACAATTTTATAGTCTCACTTCGAGTCGTCTTACCCATTGCTTTCCAAACAAGAAAATACCGAAAATAACTCAAAATCTTCATAAACTTTAAACTACATTACCTGGTCAATAGCAGAATAGTGACAAACTGTATCGATCAATAAGATAACATTCTTATATGATTAAATCATTGAAACACTATAAATTACTTTTTAACAAATAAATTTTTTTTTAAGAAAATAACTTCAAAAAACTAAAAAAGTAGAAAATTTTTAAAAATAATAAATTTGTACAAAATAAATAGCTAAATAATATAATTTTAATTCTTATTCTTAAAACACATGCGCTTCCACTAATTCACATTTTTATTACATTAATATATATATATATATATATATATATATATATATATATATATATATATATATATAACTTTATAATTTTATTATTTTTATGAATCATTAATTAAAAAGAAAATAATATAATTCAAATGTATATAATTTTGCAAAAATAATATTTCAAAAATTATATAATTGTTATTTCAAAAAATTATTTAGTTATTTTAAAATAAAAAATTCAATTATTAATTTTATTAAATAAATAAATTATTTTTTATTTACTAGAAAATTAAAATTATCCAATTAAAAAGTGAAATAAAAGAAAGATATCATCTTTTTTAAACCAATATCAATGAAAAGTGGATTCATACGAAAATGAAACCTCCAATTATTTTTGCAGTTGGAGAGGATGGTGGAATAGCATAGTCAAATATAAAACAGAATTAATGTTGGTTCAATCATAGCAATGATTTGTGCAAGTATAATTACTTACTTGATATTTGATTTCTCTAGAACACACGTAAAGCTAAAACCATTTTCCACCACAAGATTTTCAAGTGGGTTGCCATGTGTAACACTTTTAGCTTCGGTAATTTTTCATTCTTCCCCCTAATAATCATATATGAGATTTCTGAAAAAGAATATGCATTTTGTACTTTTTCCATTTCGCAATAACCGTTTCATTCCATTCCTCTTGTCTTCCACAGAAAAGTTAATGATTAAGGAAGAAAAACAACGCTACTGAGTTTGGGTTTCTATAGATCTGATTGCAATTCCAGGAAAAATCAAATGATTTTTTTAATAGCCAAATTTTGTTTGAATTATAACTTTTTATCTAATGTAAATTCTTTTGCTAAATAGTTACTTTGGATTATTGATATTTTAATAAAAGCTACATTTATATTTTATGAAAAATAATAATTTTTGAAGAACTACCAGGTGTAATAATATTTTCCTTCTAAACAGTTAATGGGCTATATATATATATATATAATTAGAGTTTAAATTCGAGATAACTAATTAACTGGAACAGCATTATATTAGTTAATCCACGTGTTTGGTTGTGATTAATATTTTTCTATCATTTTTAAGCAATATTGTTTATCATTAATCGACCTTTATAATTACTTTCATTGAAGATGATCCTGTTATTCTAATTGATATTCTTATTTTAAACTAAAATAATAATAATAATAATAATAATAATAATAATAATAATAATAAAAGTCAACCTTTACAATTACTTTCATTGAATATAATTTTAGTTATTATAATTGATAGTCCTATCTTAAACTAAAAAATAAATTAATAATATATGATTCTTTTTGTTTGAATAAAATTTGCGGATTAAAACAGTAGGTATGAAAAAGTTTTACTCTTTGAATAAATTCATGTGATTCAAATCAAATTAGAGGTTTAATTTAGTCTTTAAACACGAAGGTCTCAGAAGAATTAAAATAAAAAATTTTACAGATTTTTAATATAAGTGGTAATCTTATTAATAAATAATTTTTATTTATAATATATTATATTAAAACACTTGTCAACCCATTAATTAATAGCAAAAATAAATACTAACTTTAGTGGATAAAGTTTGGGAAAAACTTTACTTTTAATGTAAGTTCAAATTTATTATTTATTTTATTTAGTATTATAAATTTTCTATCAATATTTTTCTCGAACGTTGTTATTGTTTCAACTGAATGTTTGCCTAAAAAAATTATGTACCTCTCAAGTCTCAACTTAATAAACGTTTCTTAAAAATGATCACATACTTTTTCTTTTCCATATTTTTTTTGCTACACTATAAACTAAATGATCAATTCAAAAATTTAAATTAATCTAATTGAACTAATTCAAAATTTTTAAAATCCAACTCGAAAACTAATTATTTTTTTTATAATGATTCGTTGATGTTTGTTAGTTGCACGACCACCTGAACTAAATTAAAAATATAATTCTTTTGTCAATCACTTTTACGCGTTATAATCTCTATAAAAATGTAATTATTCGGAAAATTAAAAAACACGGGTTAAATTCGCTAAACACTTATTTATTTTCGTATAGAAAAAATGATTAGTAGATGGGTTCTTATTCTTCCATTAGTGTTACTCTCTAAAATTGCATAAAATAATTTAATTTTCTCTATTTGATTAAGTAATTTCTCAAAAAAAAAATATTTAATTTATTTAAATTTGTTAAAAATATTTTATTTATATTTTTATTGATATTATTTTCTCTGTCAAATCAATTTAGTTTTAACTGGTATTTAAACAATCTAAACAATTTTTTTTCTGTTATGAGTTTTCTTTAGTTCTAATGTTAATCCAATTTTACCAAATGGTTTTTCAATGTAAGTACAGCTAAAACTAAATTTTACAAAATAGTTTTTACATGATGTGAATTTCATCCTGAAAAAAAAATATGAATTCTCTATGGGTCTAACTGATTATTTAACGTTGGCATTTCTTTTGTTTAGCAATTAAAATGTAATATGAAAATATATTAAATCATTTAATCCAATCTGTATTTTATCCAATTGTATTAAATTATATATATATATATATATATATATATATATATATTAAATTTTAATATTTATATCTGATGACTTTTTTATTTAAAACTAATTCAAATATATTTTTATCACAATTCTACCATATACCTACCAATATAATTTTTTTTTGGGTGTGTACCACTCAATTATTTTGAAGTATTGTGATCCATTTAACAATCATTCACAACAAATATTTTTCCATACATATGGATCTGATATCAAATCTTTAACTACATATTTTAAAAATAATTACCTGTTAATTATATCACACAATCTTAGTGAATCAATATCAATGTCAAACATTAAAACAACATCAGGATTAATAAAAGTTGAAAGATAAAAATTGTTATAGCAAAACTTTGATGAATATTATGAGTATGTTACTTTTCAAAATTGACGATTGATAACAGAGAACAATATCAAACACGAAATTTGAAAATTTTAAATTAATATTAAACTAATTCAATTTTTTATAATGATTGTTTTTTTTTAACTTTGTTAGATGCAAATACGACCACCTGAACTAAATTAAAAAAAATATTTTTAATTAAGTTAAAATTCACTTTACGCTATATAATTTCTATACAAATTTAATCATTTGGTTACAAAAATTTGAGAAAGCATGGGTTAAATTGGCTAATTAAAAAGAAACTTATTTCTTTATGATTAGTAGATTCTTCTTCCATCAGTGTTGTTACCACCTATGGATAAAATAATAATTTCATTTTCTCTTAAGTGATTGAATAATAACTAACTCGTCTCAAAAGAAAAATTATTATTATTTAGTTTATGTAAGTTTGTTAAAAAATATATATTATTTATATTTTGCTTAACGAGATACATATAACTAAAATTAGGTATTATATTTTATTAAAAAATGACTTTTGCACATTTTATATTGCACGAGATCTATTAAATTCGAATATAATTGGAATAATTTTTTTTCTCTCTATCAAATCAATTTAGTTTTAACTGCACATAAGATTTAAAAAATCTAAACATTTGTTTTTTCTGTTATGAGTTTTCTTTAGTTATTATGTTAATCCAATTTTACTGTAAGGATTTCATCCAGAAAAAAAATATATGAATTTTCTATGGATCTAACTGATTATTATGTTTTTTTTTCTCTATGATTTTAACGTTGGCATTTATTTTGTTTAGCAATTGCAATATATGAAAATATATTAAATCATTTAATCCTATCTGTATTTTATCCAATTGTATTAAATTATATATTTTTTAAAAATTTTAATATTTATATGTATGACTTTTTTTTATTTAAATCTAATTCAAATATATTTTTATCACAATTTTACCATATACCTACAAATATAATATTTTTTGGATAGTATTGTGATCCATACATATAGATATGATATCAAATCTGTAACTACATATTTTAAAAATAATTATCTGTTAATTATATCACACAATTTTAGAGATTCAATATCAATATCAAACATTAAAATAACATGTTATGAGTCTGTTACATTTGGAGATATAGTTATCCAAACAACAAAGTCAGATACAAGAAATTGATGAATAATAACTGACAACAATAACAAACTGATTCAGTCAAATGTTTGCTATAAATACACAGCACATGGTGTGGGACTCAAAACCTGTGTGAGCATTGCCTAATTTACTCTTGTTCCTTTGCTACCATATCTTTGTTTTTCTCTTCCTTCCTCTGTTGTATTGCGATGGAGCTTGATCTTTCTCCCCAGTTAGCCAAGAAGGTGTACGAGGGCAATGGTGGATCTTACTATGCATGGTCCCCTTCTGAGCTTCCCATGTTGCGTCAAGGAAACATTGCTGCTTCCAAACTAGCTCTTCAGAAGGATGGTTTTGCCCTTCCCCATTACTCTGATTCTTCCAAGATTGCATACGTTCTACAAGGTCTACTTCCATTACCTTCTCATTTTCGTATCTGTTTTCATTCCTTCACTAATGATCTTTTGAAATAAAGAAAAGATCTTTTTAAAGATCCTTTTTTTCAATAATGATATCTGACCATTTTTCTGCATATACTACCTTGTTAACGTTGATTATGTTTTGTTGAAAGATCCATCAATTTAAGAATATTTCAGTTTTAAATTGGTTTTTCATTTTGAGGGTCATATGAATCGAATTTCCTCAGACACTGATTAAGAATCAACCAGATTCGGTTTTGATCGTAGTGTTATCCCGTATTAACGATATTGTAACACAAGATTCTTAAGAGCATGTTTTGCAAACCGTTTGAAATGCTGAAAAAACATAATGAATTTTGTAATTGGAAACAGGAAAAGGAGTTGCTGGAATTGTGCTCCCTGAAGCAGAAGAGAAGGTTGTTGCAATAAAAAAGGGCGATGCTTTGGCACTCCCTTTTGGTGTGGTGACATGGTGGTATAACAAGGAGGATACCGAGTTGGTAGTTCTGCTCCTGGGTGAAACTTCAAAAGCCCACAAGACTGGTGAATTCACTGATTTTTTTCTGACTGGTGCTAATGGAATCTTCGCCGGATTTTCAACCGAGTTTGTGGGCAGGGCCTGGGACTTGGAAGAGAAGGATGTGAAAACCCTTGTTGGGAATCAATCGGGTAAGGGCATTGTGAAGCTTGAAGGAAGCATCAACCTTCCTGAGCCTAAGGAGGAGCATAGGAAGGGCATGGCACTGAACTGTGAAGAGGCTCCATTGGATGTTGACATCAAGAATGGAGGAAGGGTTGTGGTGCTGAACACCAAGAACCTTCCTTTGGTGGGTGATGTTGGTCTGGGAGCAGACCTTGTGAGGTTGGATGGAAAAGCCATGTGTTCTCCAGGATTCTCGTGTGATTCTGCTTATCAGGTTACATACATTGTGAGGGGAAGTGGTCGTGCTCAGGTTGTTGGTGTGGATGGTCGCAGGGTTTTGGAGACAACTGTGAAAGCTGGAAACTTGTTCATTGTGCCAAGGTTTTTTGTTGTGTCCAAGATTGCTGATTCTGATGGCTTAGAGTGGTTCTCTATCATCACTACCCCCAAGTAAGTTTTTTCTCTCTTTTTTAATAGAAAAAATAGTGTTTTCTATTCTTGTTTGCCTTGAACATAACATAAGTGATGTGTTTAGTGTGTGACACGTCATAGTGATGACATAAGTTACCTGTTTAGTTTCTGACAGGTGTTAAACACTGAGATGCATTAGTATCTGATAATTCTAATGTCTTATATTTTGAAAATTATACATGTATACAATTTATGTCTGTATCAGTATCTATGTATATCAGTATACGTGTTTCATAGGTTGTGACTGTTGAACTTGTGATGCATATTAATGGCTGTGATTGTTGTTTTGGCAGTCCTGTGTTTACTCATCTGGCTGGAAGTATTGGGGCATGGAAGGCTCTTTCGCCAACGGTTCTGCAGGCTGCTTTCAATGTAGATGCAGAGCTTGAGCAACTCTTTCGTTCAAAGAGGAATGCAGATGCCATTTTCTTCCCTCCTCCAAATTGAAGTCCCACAAAAGCGTTTTATTATTTTTACTTGTTTGAATATTTTTTAGCTTTCTAATGACTACTTTTTTTTAAGTATTTATCTTTTTTCGGTTTGTAAGATATTTTTATTGAATAAAGTTTACCTTTTAGTATACATCTCTTATCTGATCTTTTTAAGATATGTCTGATGAATCTTGGACGTGCTAGAAATACTTAAATGGACTTCACCTTTATATTTCATCCAAAAAGAATTTTATAAGAAAAAGATGGTAACAGTGTTTTCAATATATACATATATATATATATATATATATATATATATATATATATATGTATATATAAGGGTCTTTACATATTATTAGAGTTTAAAAATATATGGTTTTTAAAAATACATTTTAAATAACTATGATTTTTTAATTAATTTTAAATATTTTTGAAAAGAATAATTGGCCTACACAGCAAAATAATTAAACAAAAAACAATGTAACACTAAAAAGGACAATAAATATTTTTTTTATAAAATATTAGGGATAAATTAAACAAATAACATCACTTTAATAACTTAAAGAAAAGATTACGTTTATCTTCTCTCTTATTATTTTAAATGACGTTATTTACATTCTTTTAGTTTTAAAATTGATATTTATTATTTTTATGTTTATAATAAAATAATATTTACTTTCTGTAAAATTCTTAAGTACACATTACTTACGCTTTTAGTAATTTTTTATTTTTATATTTTAAAACTTTAATTTTCAATTTTCATAATATTTTATTTAAGTTTTAATTTATACATTATTTTAAATAAAATAATAGAAGCAAGTATTATTTTATTAAAAATATTAGAAAGATGAATTTTATTTATAAAAATTTGAATATATATATTGTAAAACTAGATAATATGTTAAGTTGATAAACTTATTCATTAAATATTGTTATAAAATAAGTCTATAAAATAAAAAACAAGAAATAACTTATAATTACTAAAATAATTACCAAAAACATTGATAATGATATTTTTTTTTCTAATAGATATTTTTCTCGAAATTAATTTCTCTTACATCTTTAATATTTTAGCCGAATAAAAAAACTCTAAATATTTTTAATATATTAATCCGGACATTAAAACTATTCATAAATGAAAATAATATTTTTTATTATCTTGCTCGTCACAAATATTATTAATAATAAATATTTTCTTATTATACACACTAGATGAAGTAAGTAACTTAATCATATTTCTTCCTTTTAAGAAAAAACTAATAAAACATATATCTCTCAATTATTTTCGCTGAGTTATATTTTTTATTTTTGTCTATATATATAGAATTTGAATATTTTTCTAAAAGAAATTACCAATACAAAAAGCTTATATATCCATTTAAATAATTATTATAAATCTAAAATAAAATAAGTATTAAAAAATAGTAATTCTAATTGAACTTTTGTCACATTTCACACGAGACACAGTGCGAGCGCTTTGGCTTACAGAAGAGATAAGAAGCTATGTGTAGAGAAAATGGCACCCTTGAAATCGCTGGAGAAAGAGTATCCTTTCATTGACTCCAATTTTCAAAGCTTCTGTGCTTCACACGCCATTTTCTCTGGTTCTCTTCGCTTCCCCCATTTTTCTTTTCTTTCCAATTTCATTCTTCACTGTTTTTCAGACCTTGATTACGATTCCACTATCTTTCTCAGTTGAAGATTTCCTTCTGCACGATACCGATGCGTTAATTGCCTTGGCGGATAATCACTGTGCTTCACAGACACTCAAGCAGGTAAGTGTAACCTAATTTTTTTTTAGTTATTTTAATTTTATATCTGCTAATTCTGTTATTAGATTAATGAATAATAATTTTGGGCATTTATTATTCAGGGAATCGACCAGGTTCTCTCAATAATAGATGCTCGTCATCCACCGTTGCTAAATGGTTTGCAGCTCTTGGAAGATGCTCAGCGGAATAAACATGTTTTGTCCACTGGATGTGAAGGGTACTTTCAGCTTAACATAGTGTTGATGTTATGTTAATGCTTAGTGCAGCATTTTGCATTTTTTAATTTAATAACTGTGTTTGCACGCCATTTTCGTTCTCACATTTTCTCTTTGGTGTTGAAAACTTTTGTGGATTATATCGTCGAGTTCTTAATAAAAGTAGCAGTATTTATTACTTAGTGTTTGAGTCCATATAACTCAGGATTGATGCATTGCTTGGAGGTGGATTACGTGCAGGACAATTAACTGAACTCTTTGGGTCATCCTCATCTGGAAAGACACAGGTAATAACCCACTCCATGAAAAATCATAGCTTGAGTGGGAGTGTTAACAGGGTGGGGCAGGGATGGACACTATTCCCTGCGCATCTCTGATGGGAATTCTCATTTCTAATCTCCACCGTGAGATGTTTACCCATGGATTTTTACTAGTATTTAAGAACTTAAAATGATTTTTAAGAAGTCACAAGAATATAAATGCCTAAATTTTTCTGTCACAATGTGCCTTAAATTTGAAAGAATATCACAAATAGCAGACTTAGTTCAATTTTATCCTGTAATTTAATGCGCGTAAATAATTTGAAGGGAATAATTTCGTTTGACGTCTGTTATCATTGTGAATTCATTTGTCGGAAAAGTCACTATAAAAGAGAAAAAAAATTATATTCTTTTCTCATCTAAGAAAAGAGAAAAAAATATAATATATAAATGTTAAATAAAAAATATATTTTGTTGAGTTCTATGCTGTTAACTATTTTGATCTCTACTCCTGCCCTGTTTATCAAACGGGGGTACCTGTCATCCGGATTGCAGGTAATCCCTGTGGAGTTTGCAGAAATGGAGATTTCATCCATGGTTCATCCTGGGTGTATTAAGAATAAAATTAGAGAATTAAAATGGTTTACTTTGGTCCTGTAGATGATCTTTCTGCTGCCGCAGGTTCTCAGCTACACACACATATATCCTGAATATTTACGTGTACATGATGCAATTGCCAATGTGTCATCTCTTATTTGGTTGATATTATAAATTTTTACCTCCTGTTCCTTTGTTTATTATGTTCAATTAAAATATAATTTACCTTTTTCTTTTATTCATTTATTTTAGGCATGCCTATTGTCGGCTTCAACTGTTGCAAGCCATAAGAGTTCAGTTGTATACTTAGATACAGGCAACTCATTTTCACCTCACCGTATTGCACATTTTGTTGGCCTGTCTTCTGGTTATGATTCTGACAATCAGGTTTTGACTTGAGACTTTTGACCCATTCATTAATTGGTCTTAAAACTGTTTTTAAATGATTTTTCTTTTAGGCTTCCCATAAGCTCAAAAAAGTATTGGACAGGATAATTTGCTACTCAGTGTTTGACATCTATCAGATGTTTGATGTGCTGCGTCAGCTGGAGACAAACTTAAGATCTGAGGTTCTCATCGACTGGAATATTTGTAGCTGATGCAACTTACTCGATTTTGTATTTCTTTCTAAAAAATAAACAACTACTTTATACTGGCCCAGATTGTGAAATCAAATCAGCATGTTCGATTGCTTATTGTTGATTCAATCTCTTCACTGGTTACCCCCATCCTTGGGGGCAGTGGTCCTCAGGGTATGGTAAACTTTTTCACACAAAATTCTTGGCTATGTTGACCTTAGATGATGACACTGCTTACCATTTTAGTTTAATGAGTTGTGCAAGTTACTTTCTATTTCATTCTTTAGGAACTCCCATTCTGATCCTATCCTTTTATCTAATTTTACCTGCTTTATTTATACTTTCATAGCAACATGAGCTTTTAACTACCCTGAGTTAAGAGAATAAGAGTGCTTGCTACTCTACATTTAAAGAAGGATGTAGAGGAGTATGGTGTGCACCTTCTGTAAATATTAATTTCCAACAATTAATTTTAAGAGCTGGCTTACTTGTTTTATTAATACTTTTCCAACCATACTTCTCCAATTATCTGAGAACTATGTTTCAAGTCAAGTACTTCATTCTGATTTCAAAGTTTAACCACTAAGTCACTATTTGTTCTTCTCAGAAACACCAAAAAGCAAAAAAAAAAAAAAAAAAAAAAAAAAAAAAAAAAAAAAATAAAAATAGATATCTCCTAGAAAAGTGTATATATTTTCATAGAGGTATATAAATTGATTGGACTCTTGAAATGAAGAGTCCGTTTATATGGATCATAAGTCATTTTTCATTTTTCATATCTTTCTACAATTTAGTTTTGTTCTTATCTTCTTTTATGTTGTTGTCGTTGCTTTCTCAACATGATTAAATATTAATCAAGCTTCTCAATTCCTTTCCCTTCATAGGTTATGAGAGTCTTATTTTCCATTATAAGAGGTTGGACATAATATAGATGCTAACTGTGCATAAACTAACTTTTACATGCAATGGGTGATTTCAGGACATGCTTTAATGATATCTGCTGGGTTTTTACTGAAGAAGTTAGGTCATGAGCATAATATTGCTGTATTGGTAAGTTCTGATTTCCTTATAATTGTAAGTAAAGCCTACTATTTAAAGGGATTTTTCTGGGGTGACCTGCAAATCATCTGCAAAAAGCATATATGCGGTACCTTATAAGAATGAACAAGACTGCGGTAAAGAAATATGGGCTCAAAATCGACCCTTGGTGTAGTCCTATTCTTTTTTCTCCTATTTCTTTTCTTATATATACATGTTCAGTAATTACTACTGTTTTGTGTGTTAAACAATGTAATAATGAGGAGAAATTTATGCAGCGATAGACACAGAGCCTTTGAAAGGTCACATAATGGTTGACTCATGACTGGGCTCATTTTATATTTAGAATATTTCAAACATAATTGCTGTGATTTTCATTAATGAGGAATGGAGCCTATATATCTTCAAATAACACTTGTAATGGAACAAATTTTGAAGGTAACGAATCATGTGGTGGGTGGGGAAGATGGTGTTTCCAAACCAGCTCTTGGAGAGAGTTGGAAGAGTGTCCCACATGTACGGCTTTTGTTTTCCCAAGATTGTGGAAGCAATGTCTGCAATATTTCATTGCTAAAACATCCATCTATGGTATGCCATTTGATCAGAAAATGTCTTTATTGTGTCGTATGCGTTAGTTAATGTCATGTTAATGTGCTGTGTTATTTATGGTATGTTACTTTTCGTTCATTGGGATTGCATTCTACTCTGGCACCATTTTCCCGTAGGAATTTGATTCCTCCACATCTCTATCATTGATGGGGCAATTTGTTATTATTATTTGGGGTTGAACCAGTGGAAAATTAACCAGTCTGAATTTGTTCTGTTTCAGGCTTCTGGTAGAGCTGCAAGTTCTACTATGTTTTTATGACTGTTATTTCTTCGGGTGATTCAAAATTAGATATGCTTCATTGTAATTCTGATCCCACCGTGATATTCCAAGATAAACTACTGTAACCATTTTGATTAGAATCAATTCTGATAAATAGAAATATATCAAATATTAAGTATGGTATTTTGACATTATCTTGAAGGATATTGATGTCTGTAGTCCCTGACATTTTAGTTGTCGTAGCCAGGTTTACGCATTTAACACTGTAGTTTGTAAACATTGGTTTGAAAGCACAATATGTTCAAAAGTCAATTCATGACCTGAAATTCAAGCATGTTTGCAGTGATTGAAAGTTTAAAACAAGAAATCCAGTGTATATAAAAGAGAGGCTGAAAGAAGCCTAATAAGAAAGATATGCCGTGAGCTGCAGCAGAGTCTCAACACCATCAGTATTTTGTTGCTGACCGGTAACCGGAAAAGTCTTTATGATGGCATACCCCTCTGCGTTCAGATATTTTCCGGTTCCTCCGATGATGGCAATGTGGGACTCAGAGACTTGCGTTCGATGGACACCAAAGAAGCTGAGACTGTCGACGTAACCATTTTCTTCAAACTTAGCAGTGAAAGCCATTGTCTGGCTTGTTCCATCCACAGAGCTGGCTATATAAAAGCCTTGTGCTTTCCCCACCAAACCCGAACCCAACTCGTGCCCTTCCGTCAGTTCATCGTCAAACACAATCATTGTTCCAAACATGATCTTTTGCAGAGTCATTCCTTCTGGGAGCTGATTCGTGTTGGTCACCGGGAAACCAATCCCTCCGTTGACAAGGTTGTTGCCATTGTTGTTGAAGACGTTGGCTGTGGTACCGCCGAGTCCGGTGAGGAAGGGAAGGTTGTTGTTGTTAAGAATTCCACCATTGTTGTTGTTCTGGGGAAGGCCGCCGTTGAGAGGAAGGTTTGCGCCGTTTGGCTTAGCGAATGCGACTTGAGCGTTGAGAGCAGGATTGGTAACAACGCCCGTTACGGCTCGTGCTGAGGGGTTGGAGCCTCCGAGAATGTCGTGCATGAAAAATGAAAGTGTGTGGTGTTGGTCAACGCCGTTTATTGGTGCAGCAACAGGGGATGCAGGTTCAAGTGGAGGGAGAATGGATGAAACGGGGGATTGGGCATTGTTAGTTTGTTGTGGTGTTTCTTCTACTTCATCCAGGATTCGACTTGAAGTAGTGGAAGTGATTGCAAGGAACGCCAGTGCTACCAAAAGCATTGCATGGAGGGGCATTGTCATGCTCATGGAAAGAGAGTTTATAAACAAAATGGGTTAATTTGATGATATGATAATTAGAGCTATGAGGAGAGACAGGTATAAATAGGCAACTTGGAGAAGCAAATTCAAACACCATAATTATATGTATGTGATGGAGTTGATGTGTGCGGAGTAGTTGATGGGAGGAGCTAGTTCAAACTAAACATGAACGATTTATAGATGAATAAAACATTAAAGAATCTTTCTCATAAGAAATTCGACGCAACAAATTGCTGAAACATGATGAATATAAAATGATAGAATTTACAAGACTTTTTAGTATGGTTCTTTCATTGTTCCTATTAATGGGTATTAGAGTCTTTTGCTGTGTTTCTGAACCACGAATGAACAATGCGGGTGGTTAGGTCAAGATTGCTTTGTATTTCCAAGAGTATGGAGAGGATTAGTGCACAACCAATCCACAGGGACAGTGGTTGTGGAGTGTGAGAGGATGTGGGATCCATTGCGAGAGACGTTACAAGACTTGACCTCAGCTTGTTCAATTTTATAATCAAGTTTCATCCTCACTACATTGTTGCAAGTTTCATCCTCACTGAAATCAAGTTTCCTGGCAAAACTCACTTTTGTACTTTATTCTTTTTACTTTGTTTGATTAAATTAATTAGAAATAATTTCATTATTAATTGTTAAGATTAATTTTCTTTTCTTGTTAATCTTTCTTACATTGCCTTATTATTATTGTCATTATTGTTTCACTTGGTATTATTGTTATTTCCTTAATAAATATTTACTCTATCCCGCTCCTAAAATAATTTGAGTGGATTAATTATTGTTTCACTTGGTATTATTGTTATGTCATATTTTCTTCTTTTTTTGTGGCTAATATATATATATATATATATATATATATATATATATATTTTTTTTTTTT
>Ga0209489_103298_pt1 | contig 31705 bp, 28 predicted proteins | sample SiratrowhiteBW_FD_187527 | JGI IMG/M metagenome (GOLD analysis project Ga0209489, IMG submission 187527) | Root nodule microbial communities of legume samples collected from California, USA - Siratro white BW (SPAdes) (version 2) | ecosystem: Host-associated > Plants > Roots > Nodule | place...
TTTTTCTTTCTTTTTTTCTTTTTTTTTTTTTTTACAGAAACTACATCCAGAAAATGACATCATGCTACAAATTACAATTCACGATGTAGAAACATTATTGGTAAGTTTTGTCTTGTTTTACTTCATTGGAGAGAAATAGAGATTAGATAGCGACTAGCGATGAATTGAGGGCTCTCTTCACTAAAATTTAAATTCAGCATAGCATGTTCTTAGTTTTGATTTTTTTTTTTTTTCTGACTAATCCTATGCACGAAATGGAGAAGATAAGTGACACTTCCATACAAATCCACCCTTAATACAACTATGCTAAGTGATTTGCAACTTCACTCATGGAACTTTTTTCTCCAAAAGGAAACACACTTTCTACATATTATTCTATGTCAAAGTGCAGCTAGTTTAACTTGTCAGAGAAAGGGAACACTTTGTCGTATTGATTACCTTATGCGCTATGAAGAACAGAGTAGTAAGGAAGTAACATAAGAGTAGGAAGGAATTTTTTGTTCAGTTTCAGAAAAAACGTTTCCCTATTTTGAAAACCGCTTATATGATTTTATTTCATGTTCTATTTTCATGTTTTTCCTCTAGAAACTTCATAAAATAGGAAATCCAGTGAAAATAAAGCGACATTTTCTCATACCAAAATAGATGTTTTCTGATATCCCGACAATTATCTTTTTACTTTTTATAGAGCAACTACCAGAATACCAAAGCAGTAGGATATCATTAGCTTCCCATTCAACAATATAGGAGAAAGTAATACTTGATAACACCTTGGATTTTGGAGCGAGAAAAAGGAGAAAATGTCTAATTTGTAAGGGATATTATTATATAATGAATCTAAGTAGTTTTTCTACGATTGCCTCAACGAAAGCCTTGTGGCAACTGCATTTACAGATTATTCCGCCTCTATCAAAAAGTGTAGTGCTTGATTCAAGTGCTACCCTGAACTTCATGTAAACAGCTCTTCCTGTAAATTGTAAGAGGTAGACAAATACAATTAGAATAATATATATGTAGTGCGGAAAAACATAAAAGAATTCGCTAAGGACTCTCAACTTTAAGCAGTTTCAACATGCAAAACAATTCACTAAGGTAGAGATCATACCTCAACTACTTCTTTAATCGAGCCTTTCCCTCATATAACACGCATCAGTGAATTTCCCCTAGGGCCAGGAAGCCATCCAACAAAATGGAACTGAAATTTATGGGACTCAAACCATAAAACTGTAAAACTGCAGAACATAAATGAACCAACATAGGGTTACAGCAAAATGTAGTTCTAGATGTCTTCGTACATTTGGATGGCTACCATGAGCAATATTGCAGCAGAATATCCTCTTCACACGTGATTGAATGATCCTATAGGCTCATCCGAAGACATCGATTATGGAAAACTAAAGTTGAGGGTTTGGAAGCATCTAAAGTTGAGTGAACGACGAATCATGAATTGTTTAGTGCCCCTTTGGAGTTGCAAGTAAAATTGGTCAATGAGAGTATCAAAACTTTAGAAACCAAATAATATGCAAAGACAAAATAAAAACATCATATGGAGTTATGAAATAATGTGAGGGGCAAAATAGCTAGTTTGATTTTCTTCTAGTAAGAATAATAAAGGCATGAGCATGTGTTGTCACAGTATTCAATCAAAGGGAATTAACTAAATAATATATGGCATTGGCAGGTTGTAAAGAGAGAATTATTGGACTGCCTACCGCAAAAGTCACGGTGAATTTGAACGCAGCCTGCTGCTTCTGATTGTTGCAAATCTTGTTTCAGTATTGGTTCATACCATCAATTCTTCTCAATGAAGGAACTGCAGTGGAAATTCAGTGTTGCTACTTGTTTTCTTCAATTGCTAAACGCTCCTTTTTCAAGGCCGACGAATTTCCAGCATACATCGTTGTTAAGTTTGACAATTCTAGATCCAGATCATATATCAGACGATACCCGTATTTCTTCACACAAATATCAAAATCATACCCGACCAAGGCTTCTATTTTATCATCCAAAGAGTTCTGAAATTCAATGAATTCATAGTATTTCAAAAAGACTATCCACATGTAATCTGAAAATTTGTCCATAATGGCTAGATCATCATCGAGAACCATTGGAATATTCTTACTACCATTATACTTTCCTTTTGCCTTTGGAGGACACATTGGTGAAACAGTTCCCATTTTACACCGAGCTCCGAATACTACACAAAACACAGCTGCCGTACAGTCATGCCCAAAGGGAGATGCGTCACTTCTTCTTAACATGCTATCCTCATCCTGATGGTTGAACAACCTTGGTATTTCACTTCCAGGAATAACACTTGACAAAATTGGATTCATTGGTCCGGACAACGTATGTATGCAGCGATGCGCCTAGTACGAAAGACAAAACTATGTTAGTTCATGGAATTTACACACAAAAATAGAGAAAGAGAAAGAAGGAACGTGCAGACCTCAAGTATTTGTATCATCCATGAAACAGTCATTCCGGTGCAGCGTTCCCTCTCAATCTCAACTAATTTTGGGCAGTTCAAAGCTTCTAAACCTGAGATTATAATATCTTCAGGTATTTCTTCTGGCATGTTAGTTCGTGAAGGGAGCTCAGGCCAATATTTCAGTTGCTTGCAATGACTTAAGACTAGATGATACAGTTTGGAAAGCTCCTTGAGGTTGGGTAGTTTAGAAAAACTGTTTCCACTTAAACTTAGCCTTTCTATGCTATGCAAATTTCCAACAGATTCAGGGATTTCAAGTAAAGCGCAGAAACTCAGGTCAAGTTCACGCAGACATGAGAAAGTAGGAGAAGGCAACAGGTGGCTGACTGAATCTTTATGTGCTTTGGAATGCAACAAGTGTAAAGGCCACTTAAACCATCTTTTCATGATGGATGATGTTGAGTGGGAACGTAGAGAAGCTTCACCCATACAAGGCTTCTTCAAACGACCTTCTTCTCTTGCTTCTTCTGATAACTGGATATACGACAGCTTTGAACAGCCCGAGAGATTCAGATAGCTAAGAGAATTGAGGCACAATATGCTGTTGGGCAAGCTTACTAGATTTTTGCAGTCTTCCAAATTCAAAACAGAAAGCTTTCTTAGATAAGCAATGGATGGATTGATCTTCCTGAGCTCAATACATCCTTGGAGATTAAGTATTTCAAGATTTAGATCCTCTCCAAAATGTGGTAACATTGTAAGACTTCTGCAGTTTTTCAAAATAAAAAATTTCAGTTTTCTTATAAGACCAATGGATGGATGGATCTTCTCCAGTTTTATACAGCTCTCAAGATCTAGTGTTTCAAGATTTTGGATCTCTTCGAAATGTGGCAACTTTAGAAGACCTGTGCAGTCTTCCAAACTCAGAAAACAAAGTTTTCTTATAAGACCAATGGATGGATGAATCTCCCTTAGTTTTGTACAACTTCTCAGACTTAGCCACTCAAGATTTATAGCCTCCCTCAAATCTGGCGTCTTGATCAGTTCTTGTGAAGCAGAGAGATTCAAACGCTTCAAATTATGTAAAGGCTGAAAGTCCAACAACAGGAAACAAAAGTCAATAATGACACTTATGCTTTCTTTGGTTTCTTTAATGTCTCTGTTGACATGCATACTTGTACAGGTTGCATCTTTCTTGCATCTCTCTTTAATTTCTTTGGTTTTTTTCTCTAATATTACTAAAGAACTATATATTCTTCAAACAAATATATATATATATATATATATATATATATATATATATATATATATATATATATATATATATATATTTTATTGTTCGTTTGAAAAAACTGAAAAGAACAATAACTAACTGTACCTTTGTATCTTCCCATAGTTGTTTGATTTTGCTATTAATCAGGGACAACGAAACAAGGTTGTATGGTAGAAAACGCGTTGGCAAGCACTTAAAAGGATATCCATTCCAACTTAGATATCCTAATTCACTAGGAAGATAGTCTAGGCTTCCGGAAAACTCTCACGATTAATTTTGAGCAACTTAAGATGGCTCATGTTTGAAAATCCATCGGCACTCAAGGTTGTTTTACCAAAAGGATACTCCGTAAAAACTATGGCTTCCAGATTTTCTGCTGGCTGCAACATTGAAAAGTGGAAAGAAAACGTTAGAGCTTTTATAAGTATTTACATACTGAGAATTTCGACCCCTTGTGGAGATTTTATGTTTCAATTTAGTCCCTTCTATAATTGTCAAAAAAGTTTTATTTTGGTCCCTCATAATTATTGACGGTAGTATTCAAAGATCATATTGGTATCTACACTCAATGTAATTAATTTCTAGTCGTTATCAATATAAAGACTCACATTAATATCATTAACTACTCTTAAAAATAATTTACTAATCAATCTCAATTAAACACATATGTAACACTCTTCCCTTTAAATTTCTTGTTCTTAAACTCATAAAGCTTCTATTATTATTTGGGACATTTTTCTAGACAGAACTTTCTATTGTTTTATGATACTTCTCTCCAGACAAAGTGTTTGTGAAAATATAAGCAAGTTTTGACAATTGGCCTTTCAAAACTCTAGTTTTACCTCTTATTCTTCAATTGTTTCTCCAATAAAATGATGTAGGATAGTTGTGACTATAGAAATTGTTTCTCCAATAAAATGATGTAGGATAGTTGTGACTATAGAAATGATTGATCTAGTATCATAATGAATAATTATAACATCTTTGTTTTCACAAAAATCATTCTCTTCTAAACGCATGTTTGGTTGCTAAGCTAATATATTCAGCTGTTGTACAAGATTGAGACATAATTTGTTGGTTCTTTTCAGAACGTGAAAAAGTACTCTTGAACCAAGCAGAAAAGCATACCCACAAGTGTTTATCATCCATACATCCTGTATAATCACTATTAGAAAAGCCAACTATAGTTGCTTTTTATATTTTATTCTATAGGTAAAGGCGTCTTGAATTTATTTTAACACTCTACTTGCACTTAGATGGATAACACTTGGAAACAAGAAAGTAAACTTGTTGCAAATATAATATCAAACTCTTAATTAGTGAGATAAAATTAATTAACAAGCAAGCTTCTTTAGTTGTTAGCATAACTTTTCAAAGCATATTTCTTTTTACAAATAAAGACTCTATAACCATTTAGTTGAATTTCTACATGAAACAAGCCCAAATCATTCATCTTGTATATCTCTATCATTTCAATTTTAAAATATTTAGTCAACTTTGAATGGTTTCCAATAAAGATTAAGACATCCACATTCAGTTCCACAATTAAAATATTAGTCATACCTTCTTGTTTGACATACAAGGTAGGTTCATTAAAGCTCTACTTAAAGCATTTTTCTATGAAATTGTTGTCAATGTTGTTGTTTTGCTCTAATAAAAATGTTTCTTTAATTTATAAATCTTCTCTTCTTGATCTTCAATTTCATTGTCTTCGTTGTTAAACACATACATCTTCTTTCATTTCACCGTTCGAAAACATTAACTTTATATCCAATTGAAATAATTGCCATTCTTTCTCTTGAGTTACAGGGAAAATTAAAGCTCAAATGTTGTCTAAATGTTCCATAGGAGAAAATCACTCTTGAAAGTTAGCACTGGATACTATTAATAATCCTTTGCAACAAATGTTATTCTATTTTTTTGGATTGAGTTATCGAGCTTATGTTTTACCCTGTATACAAATTTCATACCAATAGCTTCTTTGTCATTTGACTAATCAATAAGCTCTCATATTTTATTCTTTTCAATTACTTTAATTTCTTCATATATTAATTCCTTCTCCTTTGACGAACTTGGTGTAATTGAGATTAATTGTTTATTTTCATATTTCTCATTTTAGGTGTTTAACTTTATTGCAAAATAGTTCATCAAATTTTTTTTTCATCCTAAGAACTTCAACATATGTATTTTTTTTCGTGTGTTGTACAGTTGTAATAGTTTGATATTCATACTTAGTTCTATGAATTCTGCCTAAACATCAAAGGAGGTAAACAAAGTTTTCATTTTTATATTTAAAAAATCATAATTTCCATCTTTAAATAATTTTTAAAATGCTATAAATTGTTGTAATAGATGTTGAAGTGTTTTTTCTAAGTGTAAGTCTAAGTCTCAAATTAAATAGAAATAAAACAGTTAAGCAACATATATAAAAGAAAAAAAAAATCCACAAACCCAATGTCTTATGGTTTTCTCTTAGATTTTCCCAGTAGTTTGCCAACATTTTCTTTATTTGGATTTCTTTGTTGATCAAAGATTTACAATTAGTGGTATAATTATTTTAAAAAAAAAAAAAGAAGATAAAATTTGGGGTTTCTTATGTTTTGCTTATAGTCCAAAGTACATCAAGAGACATTTTAAAGATTAAGCAACAACTCTTACAAGATAACTAGATTGAGGAATAACACTTAGATTATAAGCATAACAGTCACTACAAGAAAATAGTTCTTTAGAGACCAGTTTTTAGCTACCAAATGAATTGGTTGCTAATTGTAACTAAAATAGTCACAAAATTAGATTTTGGTTGCTAAATAACTACAAAATAGAAGTAATAATTGAATTTAGTGACCAATTAAGTTAAAAAATTGGTATCTAATATTAACTACCAAAGTTTGAGTGACCTATGTAATTAGATTCTAAATTAGTCTCCAACTTAATTAAATACTCATTTACCTTCAAATACTCTTAAAAAGAATTCAATAATCCTTCAATATCCATTAAATTAAACTTTTTGACAGCACAGAATTCAAGTGGTACTCTCCTACGCCAAATTGATGTGGTCAGTGTGTTCCTTCTAAGGTTACAGGAGGATGAAGCAAGCCTCAATTCTGTTTTGCAGCTTGGCCAAAAACAACAGAGGTATGTGTAGGTCTTGCGTATCGTTTGTCTTTTATGCATTTTTGCTTTTAATCTTATCGATAAGGGTTGAAGCATTCTTCTTAGACTTCCAATTTTTTCATAATTTTTATTAGTGATAAAAAAATAAAGGATTGAGAGAACATGTCTTCTTATTCATATTTATTGGTTCGGTTTGATTCACTCTGTCAAAAGCAGAGCAGAGGTATTTCATGATTTCATTTATTATTTCCTTGCAACCATACAACAAGTTATCATGTTTCTCCTTATACATAGTTTATCTTTCTTGTGGTTTCACTCAACATTGAACTCAGTTAAATTTTTAACAAAAAGATGATACAAGGACAATTATCGAATTAAAAGATATTTTTTTAAATCAGACTTAAATGGGTTCAAATATTATTTAAGCCGTGCGTTTTACATTTTCATTTCTATTTTCTTTTTCTTACAGAAGCTACATCCAGAAAATGGCATCATGCTACAAATTTCAATTCACGATGTAGAAACATGATTGATAAGTTTTGTCTTGTTTTACTTCATTGGAGAGAAATGGAGATTAGAAAGGGACTAGCACTGAATTGAGGGCTCTCTTCACTAAAATTTAATTCCACATAGCAAGTTCTTAGCTTTGTTGTCTTTCTTAGGAGATCCTGTGACTAATCCTATGCACGAAATGGAGGAGAATAAGTGACACTTCCATACAAATCCACCCGTACTACAACTATGCTAAATGATTTGCAACTTCATTCATGGAACTTTTTTCTCCAAAGGAAACACACTTTCTACAAATTTTTCTATGTCAAAGAGCAGCTAGTTTAACTTGTCAGAGAAAGGGAACACTTTGTCGTATGGAAACCAAATAATATGCAAAGACAAAATAAAATCTATCATATGGAGTTATGAAATAATGTGAGGGGCAAAATAGCTAGTTTGCTTTTCTTCTAGAAAGAATAATAAAGGCATGAGCATATGTTGTCACCGTATTCAATCAAAGGGAATTAACTATAATATATGGCATTGGCAGGTTGTAACGAAAGAATTATTGGACTGCCTACCCCAAAAGTCACGGTGAATTTGAACGCAGCCTGCTGCTTCTGATTGTTGCAAATCTTCTTTCAGTATTGGTTTATACCATCAATTTTTCTCAATGAAGGAACTGCAGTGGAAATACGGTATTCCTACTTGTTTTCTTCAATTGCCAAAAGCTCCTTTTTCAAGGCCGACGAATTTCCAGCAAACATGATTGTTAAATTTGACAATTCTTGATCCAGATCATATATCATACGATACCCGTATTTCTTCACATCAATATCAACATCATTCCCGAGCAAGTCTTCTATTTCTTCTTGCAAAAGTGAGTTCTTATATTGAATGAATTTATATCGATCCAAAAAGGCTATCCACATGTAATCTGAAAAATTGTCCATAATGGCTAGATCATCACCGAGAACCATTGGAATATTCTTACTACCATTAAGCTTTCCTTTTGCTCTTGGAGGACACATTGGTGCAACAGTTCCACTTTCACACCGAGCTCTGAATACTACACAAAACACAGCAGCCGCATAGTCATGCCCTAAACTGCAATCCTCATCCTGATGGTTGAACAACGTTGGTATTTCACTTCCAGGAATAACACTTGAAAAAATTGGATTCATTGGTATGGACAACCGATCTATGCGGCGTTGCGCCTAGTACGAAAAGACAAAACTAGGTTAGTTTCTGGAATTTACACACACAAAAATAGAGAAAGAAAAAGAAGGAACGTGCAGACCTGAAGTATTTGCATCATCCATGAAACAGTCATTCCAGTGCAGCGTTCCCTCTCAATCTCAACTAATTTTGGGCAGTTCAAAACTTCTAAACCTGAGATTATAAAACATGGAGTAAATTTCCTCGGCATAACAACCCATACTGGAGATTCTGTTGTAGGCCATGGTTGGTTGTAAATTACTGACGGCAATTGAGTTCGTGAAGGGAGCTCAGGCAAATATTTCAGTTCCTTGCAATGCCTTAAGACTAGATGATACAGTTTGGAAAGCTCCTTGAGGTTGGGTAGTTTAGAAAAACTGTTTCCACTTAAATTTAGCCTTTCTATGCCATGCAAATTCCCAACAGCATCAGGGATTTCAAGTAAAGCGCAGAAACTCAGGTCAAGTTCACGCAGACATAAGAAAGTAGGAGAAGGCAACAAGTGGCTGACTGAATCTTTATGTGCTTTGGAATGCAACAATTGTAAAGGCCACTTAAACCATCTTTTCATGATGGATGATGTTGAGTGGGAACGTAGAGAAGCTTCACCCATACAAGGCTTCTTCAAACGACCTTCTTCTCTTGCTTCTTCTGATAACTGGATATGCCACAGCTTTGAACAGCCCCAGAGATTCAGATAGCTAAGAGAATTGAGGCACAATATGCTGTTGGGCAAGCTTACTAAATTTTTGCAGTCTTTCAAATTCAAAATAGAAAGCTTTCTCAGATTAGCAATGGATGGATTGATCTGCCTGAGCTTCATACATCCTTGGAGATTTAGCATTTCAAGATTTAGATCCTCTCCAAAATGTGGTGACATTGTAAGACTTTTGCAGTCTTCCAAATTCAAAAATCTCAGTTTTCTTATAAGACCAATGGATGGATGGATCTTCTCCAGTTTTATACATCTCTCGAGATCTAGTCTTTCAAGATTTTGGTTCTCTTCGAAATGTGGCAACTTTATAAGACCCGTGCAGCCTTCCAAACTCATAAAACAAAGTTTTCTTAGAAGACCAATGGATGGATGGATATCCCTTAGTTTTGTACAACTTGTCAGATTTAGCCACTCAAGATTTATAGCCTCCCTCAAATCTGGCGTCTTGATCAGTTCTTCTGAAAAAGAGAGATCCAAATGCTTCAAATTGTGTAAAGGCTGAAAGTCCAACAACAGGAAACAAAAGTCAATAATGACACTTCAAATTGTGCTTTCTTTGGTTTCTTCAATGTCTATGTTGCCATGCATACTTGTACAGGTTGCATCTTTCTTGCATCTCTCTTTAATTTCTTTGGTTTTTTTTTCTCTAAAATTAGTAATTTTAAATTACTAAAGAACTATATATTCTTCAAACAGAAAAATATATATATTTTGATTGTTCGCAAAAAACAGAAAAGAACAATAACTGACTGTACCTTTGTATCTTCCCACAGTTGTTTAATGTTGCTATAAATCAGGGACAACGAAACAAGCTTGTATGGTAGAAAACCCGTTGGCAAGCACTTAAAAGGATATCCATCCCAACTTAGATATCCTAATTCACTAGGAAGATAGTCCAGGCTTCCGGAAACACTCTGACAATTAATTTTGAGCAACTTAAGATGACTCATGTTTGAAAACCCATCGGCACTCAAGGTTGTTTGATTCAATTCATAGTGATGAAAAAATGCGGCTTCCAGATTTTCTGCTGGCTGCAACATTGAAAAGTTGAAAGAAAACGTTAGAGCTTTTATAATTATTTACATACTGAGAACTTTGACCCCTTGTGGAGATTTTATGTTTCAATTTAATTTAGTCTCTTCTATATTTGTCAAAAAAGTTTTATTTTGGTCCCTCATAATTATTGACGGTAGTATTCAAAAATCATATTGGTATATAAAACAATGAAATTAATTTCTAATCGTTATGAATATAAAGACTCACATTAATATCATTGACTACTCTTAAAAAACATTAACTAATCAATCTCAATTAAACACCTATGTAACACTCTTCCCTTTACATTTCTTCTTCTTAAAGCTTCTATTATTTTTTGGAACTTTTTTCCAGACAAAACTTTCTATTGTTTTATGATACTTCTCTCCGGACAAAGTGTTTGTGAAAATATAAGCAAGTTTTGACAATTGGACTTTCAAAACTCTAGTTTTACCTCTTATTCTTCAATCGTTTCTCCAGTGAAATGATGTAGGATGGTTGTGACTACATTTTTTCTCATAGAAATCATAACATCTTTGTTTTCACAAAAATCTTGAAGCATTCTCTTCTTCTAGACGCATGTTTGGTTGCTAAGAACTAAAATATATTCAGCTGTTGTACAAGATTGAGACACAATTTGTTTGTTCTTTTCACACCGTGAAAAACCACTCTTGAACCAAGCAAAAAAGCATACTCACAAGTGTTTATCATCCATACATCCTGTATAATCACTATTAAAAAAGCCAACTATCGTTGCTTTTTATATTTTGTTCTATAGGTAAAGGCGTCTTGAATTTATGTTAACACTACTTGCACCTAGATGGATAACACTTGGAAACAAGAAAGTAAACTTGTTGAAAATATGATATCAAACCCTTAATTAGTGAGATAAAATTAATTAACTAGCAAGCTTCTTTAGTTGTTAGCATTAACTTTTCAAAGCATATTTATTTTTACAAATAAAGACTCTATAACCATTTTGATGAATTTCTAGATGCAACAAGCCCAAATTATTCATCTTGTATATCTCTATCATTTCAATTTTAAAATATTTAGTCAACTTTGAACGGTTTCCAATAAAGATTAAGCCATCCACGTTCAGTTCCACAATTAAAATATTAGTTATACCTTCTTGTTTAACATAGACGGTAGGTTTATTCAAGCTCTAAAATCACTTTTCTAAGAAATTGTTGTCAATGTTGTATTGTGCTCTCATAAAAAAAATTCTTAGTTTATAAATCTTATCTTCTTGACCTTCAATTACATTAATTGTCTTCAGGTTGTTCGACACATACATCTTCTTTCATTTCACCATTTGAAAACATTAACATTATATCCAATTGAAATAATTAATTGCCATCCTTTTTCTTGAGTTACAGGAAAAATTAAAGCTCAAATGTTGTCTAAATGTTCCGTAGGAGAAAATTACTCTTCAAAGTTAGCACTGGACTACTATTAATAACCCTTTGCAACAAATGTTATTTTATTATTTTGGATTGAGTTATCGAGCTTATGTTTTACCTTGTACACAAATTTCTTTGTCATTTGACTTATCAATAAGGTCTCATGTTTTGTTCTTTCCAATTACTTCGATTTCTTCATACATTCCTTCTCTTATGAGGAACTTGGTGTAATTGAGATTAATTGTTTAATTTTCTTATTTTTGAGGTGTTCAACTTTGCTACAATATAGTTGTTGTAATTTTTTTCTCCTCCCACCTTTTCCTTTTACCAATTCCAAGAAGCCTCCTTATTAAATATGACATCTTGACTAATTATCACCTTCATCTTTTAAGTTGTAAACTCTATATATCACGTTGAGATGAAATTATAATTATACTATATGGCCAATCAAGAATATGGATTCTACCAGTTGTCAATTACCTAGGCCGATATGTTGTCGGTCATCCTCACATGTCGTATACTACACGGGCCACATGCCAATATGTCATAAGTCATCCCCACATGTCAATCTCTTCCCCATTACTTGCATTGGGACTAACGCCAAACCTCCGACAAAGGAACAACTTTCGGTAAACCTTACATCTTAGCCCTCTGACAAAAGGAAGGTTGAGTAAACCTTACATCTTCTCCCCCTGACAAAGGGGAGGTTGAGTAAACCTCTCACCTTCTTGTGACAGGAGGTAAAGGATTGTAATTATATCTCTAACAGACGAAACCCCACATTTTTCTTCTAATATAAAGTACGAAAGTAATCATTACATGTGTTGGTATAAATGGTGAACAATAATAGGAGAAAAGGTACATAAATTCTAATTCCAGTCATACTAAACCTATGATAATTGAGTTACTGACTTAAGCATCGGAGTGCCTTTTTTAGGTATCTCCCCCATTGTTCCAAACGTCGGAGACTAACAGAGGAGTTGTTCAAGTTGATATCTTAGAAGTATTGTTGTTACCTCAAGGTCTCGTAAGAACAATAACCAATGCAGATGTATCACATACTTCATTCTTCAATCTTTTTTCTCCTTAATTTGGAGCTTGAACATAACAAACATACCCAAAATTTTAAAATGATTCAGGAAAAGTTTTCTTCCATTTTGAACATCAACTCGTGACATGTTCCCAACAACCTTTGTTATGTATGTATTCAACATGTAGATTGTTGTATTAACATTCTTTAGGAAAAAGGTTCTTTAAGCATTCATTTCTCAAATACCATGAACCTTACCATTTTTATCACAATTTAGTTCTTCCTCTAAGATACAATATTCTGTGGTATATAGTCAACCGTCAATTGTCTATTTTCAACTTCTTAAATATACTTTTTCCCTTATCTCTACTTGAGATTTTTATAAATATGTCACTTTAGTTATTAAAAAGTGTTTAAAATTTTGAAATACATTAATTCATATTTCTTTGTCTTAAAATAAGCTCATGGCATGAGAGCGAAGTCACCAATAAATAAAATAAAGTATGTGTACTGCTCGGCCAACGTAGGTGTGCGGCCTTCGGTAATTGTCGGTCATCCAGGCCAACAAGATGTCGATTATTCTCATTATTACAAACCTTGGTTCAACGTCAGTCACCCCTTTGACAACAGAGCAGCTTTTTGTATGTTTCAAGTTTTTCCCTTTTTGCAAAAGATAAATTGTTATTCTCACTGACAAAAAATGAAAGGTAATTATTACAAGTCAGAACAAACACCACCATAAATAATAAATGACCATAAGAGAATAAAGTACATTTTTTTGGTACAATAAATTATAGTCTCTGATATGCGAGAACTGACTTTAGCATAGAAGTGTCTTTTGCAAGTACCTCCCCTATTTTCATCAGCTTTCGGAGACTGGAAACCAAAAAGGAGTTGCGAGAGTTGATATCAAGGAAGAATTATTATACTGTCCTAAGTCTCTAAGAACAATATGTATTTTGAGTATGACAATAGGCACTTAGAAATCCAAAGGAAGCTATTATTCTACAAAATATTCTTAATAGGAAGCTATTATTCCTCTAAGAGTCGTATGCTACTTTTAACCATACTATACGATAGTATATATAGATAGTATATTCATTATCAACACATATAACATTATTAATTGTTTCTTCCCAGTATTTACTATCTCATATTTTCGGATTGCATCTTCCATGACGCATCCTTCGACGTAAATTTTAAGATTTATCTGTAACGTTGGTTTTAGGTGGTTGCTCTTTCGTCACACATCACACTCACTTTTTAACTAATAATAACTATTATTTTAATCAGATTATATAACATTAAAAATGTTATTAAAATATGAAATATTTATTAACATACTAGTGTATGTTATTAAAAGTATTTTTAATAACAAAAATATTTATAAAACTGTTAATAAATCTTTTTAGTAACCTTATAAAAATTTACTCTAAAATATTTAGTAACTTCATTTCTCAATGCAAAGAAATTTTTTTACTACTGTTACTAAATATTTTTAGTAATATTTTCTTATAAAATAAATATTATAAGAGATTACTAATATAAATATTTTGTTACATTTTAACTGTTACTAAATTGTTTATTTTAAAATAAAAAATAAAATATCCTTCTTTTAATAAATTACACAAATAATTTTTCCTTTACTAGAGAGAATTATGTCTACTAATACTAATTTCCATCGTAGCCTTTATTCATAGAAAGAGCTTTTTGTTTGAATAAAAGTTATCTATATATAGTAAACTCTTATTTATTTTGAAATCTTTATATGTATTATTTTGATCATATTACTACCTTATATAATCTTCAACACCAAATACTATCGTAATGTAATAATATTGTATTATTTGATAGACCTAATAAAAAGTATTAACTGTAGTAAATAATATCCAACAGTTTATCTAATTAAAGATAGAGGTAATATCGTTTAGTAAAATAAATGAAACACTTGTTATTTTATTTGAATATATATATATATAAAACTGTCGGCTAGCCTAGATAATCCACGGATGTCATATTCTTTACTCATATGTTTTGGATGTTATCTTCTTCTATTCAATTTAACTCTCGATTTTAGGAGGAATTCATGCAAGTACTTCGATGCTTAAGTTAATTAACAGTCGGAATATTATAGGGTATTTTTGATTAGAGTAACAGTATCTTAAGTCTTGAAATTATCTTCCTATTTATAGGTTTCTAAATGGGCTTTGGTGAGTGGATCAAAGGCCCAAATCATTAATGACCTTTTATTTGTTATCTTATGTGTGTTTTAGATGATAATCGTCACTTGTCTACTCTCAGTGACACATAATCAAGAAGGTTGATACCTCGATCAGCTTCTAAGGCTAAAATTTAAGTCAGTGCAAAGTGATTAGTCCCTGAAACCATGTTGTTTGTGACTACATAGTATTTGGCAAATCAGCCTACTTATACAATTATGAACTGGATTGGTCAGTCGAATAACCTTATAGTACAGGGCTCTAAGTCCTCAAGGGTGTTTAAATCGCCCGAGAAGAATTTGATAGGAAGTGCCTTATGTCAATCGTCAAGATTCAAGTCATCGCTGTGGTTGGTCATTAAACCACTTTGATTCACGTGAAGGTTGACAATTTTGGAAACATTTTGTTTCTTGCCTTCTCATTTTCCAAGCCATGATGTGGAAGTCTTTCATTTAGAACCATTGATCCCTGCTTGATCACACGGCTGGGATCGTGCGACATCTTAGTGGCTCCCCACTATAAATAGCTATTAGTGGCCCATTTTCGTATCACTGTCACTACATTGTTGTTGTTGATCCGTCAAGTATTTGGTCCGAGTTCCCTATTCGTTCTGATATCTTCAAGGTAAATAAATGACTTCCTTTTTTCTCGAAACTTACTCTTCTTCTGAGTCTTTAGGTGGATCTATTACTCTAACTACGCGTGCGGGCTTGGAGGAACGAGAGGTTAGTCTAGTCAGCAGCTCTTTGAGCAATATTGAGTCTAACCATTCCAACCATGATGGGAACGAAGGAAGTATTGTGGTTGAGTTGTTACCAGCCGTAGAAAATAACAGAGAAATTAAACTAGCCACTGGGTGTCACGACCACCATCACGACGGGTATAACGACCACCATAGTTTATTATGGAAAACTATGGAAAACCAAGAAAAGAATAAGAAAAAGTCTGAGAACTAGAGATGAGCTCGGGAGTCGGTTACGCGTTGGGAAGGTATTAGCACCCCACAGCGCCCGTCTTAAGACAGTACCTTCAAACAAATGAGCAAAATCAAATGTGGTTTAGAAAATGTTTATTTTTCCCAAAAAAATATAATTAAAATGCAATTAAAAACAAAATAACAATTTTTAAATTAAAGGACCCGACAAGGATTGACCTTGCTCCTACGTATCAACATCCTTAATGGGTGAAGAATCAGGGAATACGTAGTTCTAAATGATAGATGAGTTGTTTTGAGAAACTTGATATTTTTTATTTTTGAATTTTTCTATTTTTTTTTTTTGAAAATTAGACTTTATTTTGGATATCGTTAGACACATACGACCCTTTTGATATTCCAAACAAAATTAACTTTTCAAATTAAACTCCGTATGACGCGTGTGACCATTTTGATATTTATTCAAAAATTTATTTTTTAAAATAAATCCCACGTAACACATAGGGCCATTTGGGAATTTAATTAAATTTTATTATTATATATTTTTTTAAAATGAAACGCTAAGGAAAAAAAAAATTTAACTTTAACATATTTTAATAAAATATAAAGTTTACTAGAAAAAGTAAAAACTAAAAAAAAAATAAAAAAAACTACAACACTGCACTCATTTAAAAATAAACCAAACTCATTTAATTAATTTTTTTTTTAAAAAATCATTTAAAATAGGCTTTCTTTTTATCATGTACTTTATTCAAAAATTTCTTTTAAAGGCAATTAAATGCCAAAGTGATTAAATGATAAAACAATGTCTGCACTTATTTTTTTACTTCTTCACTTTTTCCTTACGTTGACTTTCTTATATATATATATATTTTAGCACACCAAAATTGGAACTGCACCAAACCCAACTTCCTGCACCGTGGCTTACCCTATTTATTTTCTAATTCATTTAATACAAAACTAAAAGAAAATCGGCTCTTCCCACCTACAATTCATTCAATCACAATCACATTACTTTTTCTTAATTTACTCATCCTACTTCCTTTTTCTAATTTGGTGCCCAATCAAAAGTGCATTAATCAAACTCAATCCAGCAACCCACGGATCCCTTGTTCACTTTTTTATTGGTGCAAAAATTGGGCTAAAGCCCAACGCTCTATGCATCATCATTTTACCCTAAAAAAACAAATTAGGGGAAATTTTAAAATGGTTGCCATGAGAGATGAAAGGCGGCACTGAGATTGGAGAAGATACTGGACCTCGGTGGCTAGTTGATGATTGTAGGTATGATGTTTGCAACAAAAACAAAGTTGATTGAAGATTCGTTTGGGGGTTAGGGCGACGCTCTGTTGAGATTTGATAGAGGCGCAGTGAGGCTACAGTGGCGAGAGAACTATAGATGGCGAAGCATGGTGGAGTGGTTTCATCGAAGGAGAATTGATGATAGTGAAAATTGGTTCAGTTATGAGGCAGAGTTTGAGAACGATGATTGCTATTTGAGGAAGAGGATTGTGTAGACGTGAAGGAGGCGGTGCTTGCCAGAGCTGAATAGTGCCTCGGCGGCGATGAAGAGCAATAGAGGCGCTTCAATGCGGCACTCATTCTTTTCTCCTCTTCTTCTTCTTGTTTTAGATGGTTTTTAAACAATTTAACGTTGATATGGTTGATTTCTGGAATTGATTTGGTTTCTTGTGAGTTTAAATTAGACTGTGCTAGGTATTGACTGAATTTTTGAACTGAGTTTATACGCAGATTTATTGTATATAGAAACACAATGGAAGAACTATATTCAGAGTACAAGGCACATAATTAAATCAATGAAAAGGAACAAGAGAATTAAAATCAAAGTGTAAAATCATAGTCTGATCAGTGCAACAGCAATGAACAAAATCACAATCAGAACAACAATGAACAGAAATACAATCAGAACCAGACCAATGCAGCAATGAACAAAAATCACGATACCTTTTAAAGTCTAGTGTAATTTACTGTTATTTGGTCTCTTCTTTCTTCTCCTTCTATGGATTTCTCTCTAGTTCTGTGTTTTCTCTGCCTATGCCTCTCTAATTGCTGCCACAATTTTACTTGACTTTTTCTTGCCTCCTTCTTGCTTTTCAATTTTTTTTAGAAAATTCAGCGTCTGCCCCCTTTTCTCTACCAATTTCACTCTTTTTATATTCTTCTCCTCCTTTCTCCGAAAAACCCTCACAATTCAATTCCACACTTCGTATCCTCTTTCCCTTCCCGAAAAACCCCTTTTCCCACCAATTTTAACTTCTTTTTCTCTCTCCTTTAACCAAGTTTTTTTCACTTTCCACTCACCAAATACTCTCCACTCCTAGCCTGCCATGTGACCACTAAAATTTTAAAACCCTCCACTCTTAGCTTGCCACGTAACCACTAAAATTTAAAAACTCTCCACTCTTAACTTGCCACGTGGCCACTAAAATTTATAAACTCTCCACTCCTAGCTTGCCACGTGACAAGCAATTTTAATTTTTTCATTCATTTTTTTTTCTTTTTTGAATTTGAATTTCAACCTTATTTTAAAAAATTATGTGAATTTTATTTTAACCACTCACTTTTTAAATTTTAATTAATTCTAATTAGTCATTTATTTTTTTTCTTCCTCTTATTAAAAAAAATATTTTCTTCTTAACAAGAATTTTTAATCCATTTGATTTAATTAATTTAATTAATCTTTTTTAAAAAAAAACATCTACAAAATTATGAATAAATCATTTATTAATAAAAATTTTATTGTTATATTTTTACTCAGACAAAATCAGGTATTGACAGTTGCCTCTCTTTACTTAACTTTTACTTAGTAACTTTGAAAATTGAAATTTCCAAGCTTTTAGAGTAAAAGATAAGTAAAGATGGAAATAACTGATTTTGTCCGTGATGAAAATATTTTCCAAAGCTTAAAACTTAAAAAGATTCAAAATGGCTTCGTAACCTTGACCTTTTAAGGACGAGAGGGTTAAGCATCTAACATGGCTAAGAACTTGACATGTTGAAAAGTAAATGCATGGATACGATTTTGAGACCTTTCTCTAGATAGAGATACGACTTTGAGTCCTTTCTCTATAAAATGACTTTGAGTCATGAGCTTTTATGACGATTCAACTAAGTTCTTTCTTCATTCGAGATTTGACTTTGAGTCCTTTCTCCAAATTTAAGGTTGACTTTGAGTCACCTTTTAACAGTAGAGATACAACTTTTGAGTTCTTTCTCTAACTGTAACACCATTGAGTCAAATGTTTCTGTGAAGATACAACTTTGAGTCCTTTCTTCATTGGAGATACAACTTTGAGTTCTTTCTCCAATAAGGATTCAACTTTGAGTCCTTTCCCTAGTATAACTTTGAGTTATTCTTCATCGAAAGGTCGACTTTGAATGTTCATTTGTATGAAAGATATGTATGAATGCATGAGAACTTTGAATTCCTTTGAATGCATGTATGAGTGCATGAGAATTTTTTTCTTGCTTTGAATGAATGAAAACTTTAAGTTTCTCTTTTTGAGTGAATGTATGTTTAAATGAATGGAAACTTTGAGTTTCTCTTTTTGAGTGAATATATGTTTGAATGAATGGAAACTTTGAGTTTCTCTTTTTGAATGATGAATGAAACTTTGAGTTTCTAATGATGAATGGTGCATATGTGAATGCATGAAATCTAATTTTTCTTAATGAAAATGCAAATTTGAATGCAGGATGATTTGCTCTTTGTTTATTTGAAGAATGCATGTTTGAATGCATGACATTTTTTCCCTTTTTGAAAATGTATGTTGGAATGCATGACATTTTTTATTTTGAATGCATGAGAATTTTGATTATTTTAAATTATGAATCATTTTTTCTATCAATTTCTCTAAACCAAATGTTTCTAAGCAATCATTGAATTTATTGGCAATGAAATTTGATTTTGATTTTTGCTCATTTTGCAAAAGACATTCACAAATTTTAATGCCTGACATAAAAATTGTGAATGTTATCGATTCTAATATTTTAATGCATGTGTTAAAATAGGTGGATGAACAAAATATAGGAAAGAATGTTAAACTCTAAATAGGCAATGAAAATGCCCCAGTTTTGAAATATGGGAAATTGGGTTCAAAGGGGTGGCTTATAAACATTGAGTGATGGTTAGGAGAGTTCAACTCTTATTAAAAAAAATGCACTAAATCACGCAAAGAGTGCCCCAGTTTTGCTTTTTAAGGGTAACAAACCAATTTGAATAAACAATGACTCTCATGAGAAAGAATTGCCCTAATATTAACTTTATCAATGCTATTTTCATTTTGAGTTTCCAATCTGATGTCACTTTTTTTTTACCAGAGGCATTCTGATTTTTTTCATTTTTTTTTGTTCATTTTCATTTTTTTTTTCCGACACATGCTACTAGTCATTTTCCTTTATTGCAAAGTTATTCTAAGTGAAAATCATTAACAATCATTCTCCAATCAACATGGACTTTATTGGGGTTGTAATGTGGCCAGAGGTTAAAGGGTTTTGAAGAAAAGGATATTAGATGCCCAAAAAATGTTTATGGGTTATAATTTTGGAACAAAGATCATCCATTATTGGTTTGTGAAAAACAGCTAAGGCTTTTTTCTGAGTTTCTTCTTTAATTTTTTTCTTTTCTTTTCTTTGTTTTGGCTCACTTTGTGAGAACAATTTTGTTTGTGAATTGTCATCTTTTTATTTTGATGATACATTTTCATTTTTGAACTTCTTCTCTTTTCTTTTCGCCTTTTTCTGATTTGGGAGCCTTTTGTTGCACCTCTTCTTTTTTTTTATGAATTTTCTTCTAAGAAACTATTGATATGCAGACTTGAACTAACTTTGACTTGATGATCCTTGTTCAAGGTATATATTTTAAAAGAAAAAAAAAACATTTGTATTAAGCTCAAAGAAAGGTGCAATGGATGTTTTATGATTTTTAACTTTGGGATGAGAAAAATGGCCATATATCATTTTGGGTCTTGATTGCTTTAATTTTCAAAAAGATTAGCTTTTGCAACAGACTTCAATGACTTTTAACATGTGCCAAAAATTTTTATTTCTTCTCTTATTTTTTCTTTTATATGTCCTAACTTTTGCTTAGACTGCCCTTTATGGGTTTTCAGTCTAACGAACTTATTTTTTTTATGTGAATGCCTCTAGCAAATGAATTTTTTGAAATTAGGACAAATAAGATCTAATTGCCCCAATGTGAAAAATCTTTTTGACAATTTTTACCACTGGAGTAAACCTTTCTCGTTAAATAGGCTCAAAGAAGGCTCAAAGGGTTTTATCCAAAACATATGCATTCAATATGTTAAATTAAGAAAAGAATTCATGTCAGGCTTTAAGATTGTGCCAACAACTTTTTCTTCATTTTCTATTGTTTTAACAATAAATTCAATGATCCCATAAACATGATTTATATTGCAATCGTTTCTTTTTTATTCCGCGACATCCTTCAGAATTTTGAAAAATCTCGTAGCCTACCTGTGGTGTATACTTCTCTTAGCATAACAGAAATATATAAAGGAAAAATCAAAGGAAATTTTATTTCATCAAAAGAAATATGCAGATACAATTTCAATATCATTCAATGTTTCCAAATATTACATTCTCCAACTTATGGAATCATATTATGCATAGAACTTTTTGACTGTGTCAGAGTTAACCGGTAATGGTAACTCTTCCCCATCCATCCTTGTGAGAATTAGTGCTCCTCTAGATAAAGCTTTTTTTACCACATATGGACCTTCATAGTTAGGCATCCATTTACCGCGATGATCTTTTTGAACAAATATGATCTTTTTAACCACCAGATCTCCTTCACAAAACTCTCGCGGACGAACTTTTTTGTCAAATGCCTTTTTCATTGGCACACAGCAGCTAATCTCTTCTCATCAATGAAACTAAGCTGGTCATATCTTGCTTGGACCCACTCAGCTTCTTCCAACTTGGTCTCCATCAATACTCTGAGCGAAGGTATTTCGACTTCAAATGTTAATACTGCTTCCATTCCATATACAAGAGAAAAAGGCGTTGCTCCTGTTGATGTTCTCACCGAAGTACGATAACCATGCAAAGCAAACGGTAACATCTCATGCCAATCTTTATATGTCACTACCATTTTTTGGATTATTTTCTTTATGTTCTTATTTGCCGCTTCAACCGCTCCATTCATTTTTGGTCGATAGGGGGAAGAATTATAATGCTTAATCTTGAACTCTTCACATAGTTCTGACATCATATGATTATTCAAATTAGTGGCATTATCAGTAATAATTCTTTCAGGAATTCGATATCTGCAAATCAACTCTTTCCTTATAAATTTTGCCACCACTTTTCGGGTCACATTAGCATAGGAAGCAGCTTCAACCCACTTTGTAAAGTAATCTATGGCCACCAGTATGAATCGGTGTCCATTTGACGCTTTTGGTTCAGTAGCGCCAATGACATCTATACCCTACATGGAGAAAGGCCATGGCGCAGATAAAACATTCAAAGTAGTAGGTGACACATGAATATTGTCGGCATACACTTGACATTTATGACACTTTCTCACATGCAGACAACAATCATTTTCCATAGTCATCCAGAAATAACCAACCCTTAGTATCTTTCTAGCCATAGAATGTCCATTCATATGTGTTCCGAAGGTTCCTTCATGTACTTCTTGCAATATCAACTTTGTCTCTTTTGAATCCACACATCGGAGTAGCATCATATCATGATTTCGTTTATACAACACATCTCCATTCAACACGAAACCAGAGGCTAACCTTCTCAACATTCTTTTATCATTTTCTGAGGCTGAATCAGGATATTCTTAACTCTTGAGGTATCGCTTAATATCGAAATACCACGGTTTACCATCCATTTCTTATTTTATGAAATGATAGTATACTGGATTTTCATAGCTTTGCATTTTAATCATTGGCAATTTCTCCTCTCGACTAACCTCAAACATGGATGACAAAGTAGCGAAAGCATCAGCTAACTGATTATCTTCTCTTGAAATATGATGAAACTCTTTATCTTCAAAATGCTCAATCATTCCTTTGATATATGCTTTGTAAGGAATCAATTTGTGATCTCGAGTTTCTCATTCTCCTTTTTCTTGATGAATAACCAGCGCCGAATCACCATATACATTCAAGTGTTTTACTTTCAATTCTATGGCTGCTCGGATCCCCATAACGCAGGCTTCATATTCTGCTATATTATTTGTGCAATCAAAACATAATCTCGCAGTCATTGGTATATATTGTTTTTCTAGGGAAATAAGCACTGCCCCTATATCATGTCCTAATGCATTAGAGGATCCGTCAAAGAATAAAATCCATTTTCTTTCATCCTCCATACTTTCTTCCGTGGCAAACAGGGCCATAATGTCTTCATCTGGGAACTCAGGTTACATAGGTTGATAAGCTAGAAATTCTGCCAAAGCACTGCCTTTAATAGCTTTTTGTGTGACATACAAAATATCAAATTCTGATAATAACATCTACCAACGAGCTATTCTTCCAGTCAAAGCAGGCTTTTCAAAAATGTACTTGATTGGATCCATTTTAGATATTAACCATGTTGTATGACTTAACATATATTGTCTCAAATGATTCGCTATCCAAGCCAACGCACAACAGGTTTTCTCTAACGCGGAATATCTTTGTTCACAATCAGTAAATTTCTTTCTCAAATAATATATGGCATGCTCTTTCTTTCCCGTTTCATCTTGTTGTCCCAAAACACAACCCATTGATCCGTCTAATACTGTCAGATAAAGAATAAGAGGCCTTCCAGGAATTGGCGGACGAAGTATTGGAGGTTCTCTTAAATATTGTTTAATCTTGTCGAATGCTATCTGGCAGTCTTCATTCCATTCTACCACTTGATTCGGGATCTAGACCAGGCATATATTTGTATGACCAAGCAAATATATCCTTGAACTCTTTCAAAAGGGTATATAGCTGCAGTTTTATTTCTTTTGTCAGACCAGCTCCAATTTTAACATTCTTTTCTTCCCCCTCATCTTCCAAATCAACCATTTTCACTTCATCTTAGTGCGGTTTAATTTCTCTCACCTCTTGTTCAACTAATCTCAACAACTCCGGAGAGGGTTCACAATTTTCTTCATATTCATCATTTTCCATATAATCATCGGGGTTTGTGAAATTTGGACATGAAATATTGGAATGGTTATTTTCAAAACAAGCTTCATCATATCTATATTATTCAATTTTACGAAAATAAATAAACAAGACAAAAATTTGAATGAAAACTCAACATTTTATTAACCGAAACAGTGTTAAAGCTAAGAGAAAGTATTACAAAGTAAAGGAATTGTTTAAAATGAAATTTTCTTTTTCTATTACATTTCCTCATGTGTATGCACCACGGCTATTTCTACAGTTTTTCAATTGCCAATCTGTTCGTCTGGAAGACAGAGGTCAAAATTTGAGCCTTCATCTTCTAGCTCCCATTCAATTGCTGCCACTTGGTCAAGATTGATCCATCCGGCACTATAAAAACTCTGATACAGGCAGCATAAAGGAATTTCTTTTGTTTTTGGCTCTCTCCCCTCTATCCTGGCTTGTCTCCTTTCAATCATTTCTTCAATCCTCTTTCTACGGTCTGCTTGGGTAGGTTTGTATCCTAAACCATACCTTTCTTTGTTCTCAATCAGCTCCAGTGGTTTCATAGACCCATCATTGTTTTTGCCCAAACCACTTCTATATTTATACCCCTTCTCCATCATAGTTTTAGCCACCATCAGTGATGCTTTAGACAGATGCGGATTCACCTGGAAAGGTTCAATATAAGCCGTGCTGACAATCTCCAGAGCTTGAAAAGAGGTTTCTAAAGCTTCCTCTGCGGCTTCAATGTAGGGAGTGGGTGTGGGTCCACATACCAGCAAGTCTTCTTCACTAGAAACTGTGATCAATTTATCATCAATTATGAATTTTAGCTTCTGATGCAAGGTAGAAGGCACTACTCTAGCTATATGTATCCAAGGCCTTCCAAGCAAGCAATTGTAGGCCAGTAATATATCCATAACTTGGAACACAACTTGAAAAGTGCATGGTCCGACTTGCACTGGTAATTCTATTTCACCAACGACTTCCCTCTTACTTCCATCAAAAGCTCTGACCACCATGGTACTGGGACGTAAATGAATCCCATCACTTGGCAATTTGTTTAGGGTGGATTTTGGCATTACATTCAACGATGAACCATTATCAATTAATACTCGTGATATGAAGTGATTCATGCTTTTGACTGAAATGTGAAGAGCTTTATTATGCGCTTTGTCTTTTGGTGGTAATTCATCCTTAGTAAAAGTCAAGTAATTCTTGGCAGTAATATGGCTAACAATCCCTTCAAATTTATCTAAGGAAATGTCTTGTTCCACATGGGCACCGCTTAGAATTTTCATTAGTAATTTTTGATGAGAATCTGAATGCATTAATAGCTCCAACAAAGACACCTTTGCAGGCATTCGGTTTAGCTGGTCCACCACTTTATACTCGCTTTGTTGGATAAAATTTAAGAACTCATATGCATCATTATTTGTAACCTCTTTTCTTTCTTTCTGATCCAGCTCTGAATCAACTTGCACAACTTTTCCTTTTAAAAATGATTTAACCTTTTCTGCAGCCACTTCTTCTCTGATTTTTTTTCATGTCTTTTCTCATCTCTCAACTCAGGAGGAGTAAACAGTCGACCACTCCTAGTCATGCCCCCAATTCCGAATATATTATCAATAACAACTTTGCCTTGCTCGACTGATTCATCTTTTTGTTCTCCTTGGATGATACGGACACCATACTTCCAAGGAACAACTTTATCATTCTTGTATGAGAAAGCAGAGAGTGTTTAAATCACCAAAGGTTGTCGTCCTGCAGACATGGAATTGGTAGGCTTGGTAAATTGTATCACTAACAGTTTAGGCCTTTGTGGAATCCATTCTTCTCCAGTAAATACTTCCCCTTCCTTCTTTTAATGATTGACTTGTAGAATATGTCTATCTATCAAGTCTTGCACAAAATTTTTGAATTCAACATACTCATCAATAGAATGTTCGGTGCTAGCATGGAAACCACATTTATCTTCCGGCCTATGTTCATATGAGAACAAACCAGTATGGCAGGTTACGCTGAAAACCTCATTCATATGTTTTTTCATTTCATTAACACTTCTAACCCAGCTTGGCTTTTCTTCCTCCATTACAACATTAACCGTGGCATTCGCATGTTTAGACAAAGGGTTTTTGTCCACATTTGGCTTCTGTTCTTGAAAAGTGAGCCACCCTGAATCGAGTAAGGACTGCACTTTGTACTTAAGGGCTCGACAATTTTCAGTTGAACGACTGATCTCTCCACCATGATATCCATATTTAGCATTAGCATCATAAAATCTAGGATATGGTGGTTGTATGACTCTTGCTGGGCATATGGCAACCAATGCATTTTTAACTAAATCAGGTAGTAACTCTGCATAAGTCATTGGCAAAGGAGTGAACTTCATCACCCTCTCTCCTGGATTACTCCTTTGACCAAACTTTTGATTTGGTGTATGATTATGATTTTGAACCCCTGGATTGGGTTGATAAGCATCATGAGTTGCCATTAGTGGTCTATACCCAGTCTGTGGCCGGGGAGTATTATACTGATAGCTCGGAACAACATTTGCAACGTAAGCATGTGACGGTCTATAATTCGGTCGATATTGCTGTTGATACCCTCCCCAATATGGCATGGCCGAAGCTGCTTGCACCTCTCCTTCCTTCTTCCTATTGTTATTATTGAACCCGGGCTTCTTAGCATTGGTAACCGCGGACAGGTTTTGTGCTATTTTTCCACTTTTAAGCCCGTATTCAACCCTTTCACCAATAATAACTATATCGGAAAAGTTGGAAGACACACTTCCCAACACATGTTCATAATATGGGGATTGCAATGTTGCGATGAACATGGTGGTCATTTCATTTTCATGGAGAGGTGGTTCAACCTGAGCAGCCAATTCTCTCCATCTTTGGACATGCTCTTTGAAGGTCTCAGTGCTTCTCTTGAACAGGCTTTGTAGCTGCATTCTATTGGGAGCTATGTCCATATTGTATTTGTACTGCTTTATGAAAGCATTAACCAGATCTTTCCATGTCTGGATTTTAACTGATTCCAAATGCATGTACCAGTTTAAAGTTTTCCCATTAAGACTCTCCTGAAAGAAATGCATCAATAGCTTCTCATCATGAGCATGAGCAGTCATTTTCCTACAATACATGACTAGATGGCTTTTTCGGCAAGTAACTCCCCTATACTTCTCAAATTCTAGCACCTTAAATTTTGGGGGTATCACCACATCCAGTACCAAACATAACCCAGCAGCATCTCCGAACTCGCAAGCACTGGCTCCTTCAATCATCCGGAGCCTTTCCTCTAGTATTTCAAGCTTGTTTTTCGTCATATCAACGTTAAACATCATACTTTGAACGCCTTCATTCACATTATTCTTCATCACAGATGTTTCTCCAGCATGAACTTGCAGAACCCGTGGTTGAGTGTTAGATGGGACCTTATCAATTACCACTTTCTCCATACGACTAGCAAATTGCATTTGAGTAGCTTCAGGTTGATCTTTGGGGTTAGCAACATTACCCATTGGCATATCTCCTTGTTCTTCATACTCTTCATATACAGGCTCATAATTCAAAGGCATACCATATGGATGGGATTCATGAGTGTTTTTATTCCCCCATTAGGGTTACAATGTTGAAGTATAGGGGGATGTGAAGACTGAGCCTCTTCATTGCGGATAGTAACCGCATCTTTTAAGGCCACCATCATTTCAAACATCTGACCCATCTGAGTTTTCAGCTGGTCATGTCAGCTTTCATGCTCTCTTGCACTTCACTGTCCATTCTTTTGCTGTTGGCACGAGTTCTGTAGCGATGACACGTAATATTTGCCGTCTTTATATGTTTCTGTTTTTTATTATGAGAAAATTGAATAAAAATGCAAAATGAATGCTATGAAAAATAAAAAATGTATGCACGTTGTTTAAACAATTATTGTGAAAATTGTGCACACATCTATGGAAATTGAACCTGTATTTGTATTGATAGGAAAAAAAACTGTCTAATATCATAAAACAATGTATCAAACCAATACAAAACAAAATCAATCCCTAGAAAGAGCAATCATAACTTTCATCTGCTCGACTAAATATCTACAATGATTAAGAAAAGTCTGAACAGAATCCGGGAAGTTAAAGAACATCAGAGATGAGTCTACCTCTCTCAGCATCCTAGGCACATCTTCAATGGCTCCATTGGCTAAAGCAGCCAATTGTGAGAAACACGTCCTCCAATGAATAATATCTCGCTCCTGATCCGCAATGTGATTCTCCAGTTGGGTCATCATCATCTGGTGCCTCTCTTCAGCCTCCATCTTCTGCCACTGCTCCTCTTTCAGCTTCTCTTCATATTCCGACATGATTTCCTTCATTCGTGACTCTGTGCTGTGGAACCTATCTTGGAAGTCATATAATTCTTTCATAATCTTCTGTTTGTCCTGTCTGGTCTCCTGGCGCTCAGCATGCATAGCCGTCTCCCATTCTCTAGCCCTCGTAGTTAATTCAGCCTTAGCAGCAGTCAACTCCTGAGTCATCTCCATAATGCATTCCCTATCAACTTTCTGCCTCTTCATTAACCTTTCATTATCTACCTTGACATTCAAGTATTCATGTTGCAGGCTCTGCATGTCATTATTCAGCACATCATTCCTCTTCTTCATCCGCTCGACCTCTTCTTTCAGTTTCTGAACTTCTTCAGATTTTGTGTCAAGTGTAGGCTCTTTAGGCAGAAGTTCTCCCAAAGGCTCCTGATCCGTCAATTTGTAAGGCAACTTGACTTCTCTTACTTTGTCTAGTAGCCACTGCTGATATGGGGTTTCTCTATCAACTGACCATGATCTAGTGTCCTTTTCCGCACATAATATATTCTTCCAAGCATTGCGGATCTGACATAAAGTGTCATTCACAAATCCATCCTGATAGTAACACACAAATGGAACTAAACCAGTAGGTGTAAGCGCTCCTCTGATCGGGTAGCCAAGTTGCCTCTGAGCTAAAACTGGATTATAGCTAATGCACCCTCTTATTCCTATAAGAGGCACATTAGGGAAGCCCTCACAACTATACATGAGCTTCGACCTTTGCTGCCATGATGGTTGCCATATGATCTTCTTATTTAGACCAGCAACAAATAAAGCCCACTCCTTTCTTGCCCTCTTATCTAGCTTCTTACGGGTCACAAGCTCTATCGGACATCTGACTCCAAGAATATTGTCACTTATGCAAGCCATCAGCCATACATACAGAACATGCACCGAGCAAAGCATCTTTCTCACCTTCCTTTCATAGCACAAATCTAATGCTAGCTAAGTATCAGCTAACACTGCTGTAACAGGATTCTCAAATCTGGTTCTCACAACCACAAATATATCAATAGCAGCATACTCCACATAATCATTTGAATAAGGAAACAATATGGCTCCATAGAGTATGAGAGCCAATACATCTATGAATGTCTCTTAGTCTTCTTTTATGCTCAGCTGTAGGAGATGTGCTTCCAAGAATCTTTGAGAAAATCCTCTAGTGTTTCTTACAGAAATAAACCGACTCTTCAACATGTCTTGAGGAATTTTGGTGATAGATGATATAGTCAGAATAAAAGAATGCTTCTCATAGTGCCTGTAAGGGATTCCCCCACCCAAAGGCAGATCCAGGATTTGCTCATATTCCTCAATGGTAGGTACTAACTAAAAGTCTTGGAATAAAAAGCATCTCATGGATGAATCATAGTACTGAGCAAGTGCAATGACAATGTCTATCTCTATGTCCAGCTCTAGCAACCCTAGCAAATTCCCATACTTTCTTCTAAAGGCTGCCCTCTGGATAGATTTCAATTTCCTACTAAGCTCCTGGAGATTAGAGAAATTATTCCGTATCGGTTCACATTTCAACTTCTTTTTCAAATCAGAAGCTTCTGATCCTCTCTCAACCCCTAATCCAGGATGAACTTCCATGATCTAGTGTAGAATTTTCAAAAATTTCGTTTAAAACAAAATAATGATGCATGAAAACAACATGAATGATATGCATTAAACATAGTTCATTTCCACACTTTTCACATTCGCCATAGCAAACATTCTGTCATGCTAGTGAGTGGTTGCAGTCCATGATTTTTCTCCCTTAGTGCTCTAAACAAATCGGCAGCATAACACCTAGGGTTCTAAGACCTTTACATGCATCCTCACAAGGTAAGTTCCCTAATCCCTAAAGGTATAAAGGCCACCAGAGCTATGGCCTTCATTATCATCTTACCCAAAGTTGTCGTTAAACAACTAGCTTATGAACAGACAATAAGAGAACAGACTCTGGCTGGGATTCTCATGAAAACCAGAGTAGGAAGTACATCCATTCTAGTATCACTGAATCCCTCTAATTTTATGCTTTTTTCAGATTCAGGGTTTGAGGATCCCACTCAGCAAATAAGCATGCAGAGTGTGCGTGTGAAAGGAGTAAAACCTGTACCCAACCCCCACCTGCAAAACAACCAGAAATGTCCTAGGCAGATATCACAGATATAGTAGTTATAAGCATGTCTTCTACTCTAGGGTTCAATATCTCATACAATCAATCAGTGAGAATTCAAACCATAACATAATAACAGAGCAAAATCCACAATCCTACAAGAATACAATAAAAAAAATAAGGGAAAAACAAATATTAAAAACCACATTTAAATTTAATCACTTAGTTAAATGGCTTGACTCTCAAATATGTCCCCAGTAGAGTCGCCATCTGTCACGACAACCATCACGACGGGTATAACGATCCAAAAGAGAAAAAAAAATAAAGAAAAGAAAGATATGGAGTCGCCACCATAGTTTATTATGGAAAACCAAGAAAAGAATAAGAAAAAGTCTGCGAACTAGAGATAAACTCGGAAGTCGGTTATGCGTGGGGAAGGTATTACTACCACACAGCGCCCTTCCTAAGACAGTACCTTCAAACAAATGAGCAAAATCAAATGTGGTTTATAAAATGTTTATTTTTCCCAAAAAATATAATTAAAATGCAATTAAAAACAAAATAATAATTTTTAAATTAAATGACCCGACAAGGATTGACCTTGCTCCTACGTATCAACATCATTAATGGGTGAAAAATCAGGGAATACGTAGTTCTAAATGATAGATGAGTTGTTCTGAGAAACTTGATATTTTTTATTTTTGAATTTTTATATTTTTTTGGAAATTAGACTTTATTTTGGATATCGTTAGACGCGTACGACCCTTTTGATATTCCAAACGAATTTAACTTTTCAAATTACACTCGGTATGACGCATGTGGCCATTTGGATATTTAATCAAAAATTTATTTTTTAAAATAAATCTCGCATGGCTCGTACGGCCATTTAGAAATTTAATTAAATTTTATTATTATATATTTTTCTTAAATGAAATGCTAAGGAAAAAAAATTAACTTTAACATATTTTAATAAAATATAAAATTTACTAGAAAAAGTAAAAACTAAAAAGAAATAAAAAAAAAACTACAACACTGCACCCATTTAAAAATAAACCAAACTCATTTAATTAAATTTTTTTTAAAATAGGCTTTCTCTTTTTCATACTTTATTCAAAAGTTTCTTTTAAAGGCAATTAAATGCCAAAGTGATTAAATGATAAAACAATGTTACACGCATTTTTTTACTTCTTCCTTACGTTGACTTTCTTATATATATATATATATATATATATATATATATATA
>Ga0209489_103299_pt1 | contig 31699 bp, 13 predicted proteins | sample SiratrowhiteBW_FD_187527 | JGI IMG/M metagenome (GOLD analysis project Ga0209489, IMG submission 187527) | Root nodule microbial communities of legume samples collected from California, USA - Siratro white BW (SPAdes) (version 2) | ecosystem: Host-associated > Plants > Roots > Nodule | place...
ATAAAAAATATATATATATATATATATATATATATATATATATATATATATATATATATATATATAATGAGAAGAAAAAAACTTACAACAATAACCATTAGTATATGCGTAAAAAAATATTAACATTCCAATGTACTACTACTAATATTTATGGAGTTAGTTTAATTTAATAGATATATTAATGTGGTACTACTCCTTCTAGAATCAACTTTGCAGGACCTAGTTGTTGGGAAATAAACACATAGTATCAAAAATTTTAACTCTAGTTTGAATGTGAATAATGAGTTTACACTAATTTTTATCATATCCAAACATATACACGTTGCCAATAAACCAATCAAACATTGTTTAAATACAAATTTAACAGTTTTGGAAATAAAGAATATAAATTTCATTGATACTTTAAAGAATCTTAGGTGTAAGGAAAGATCTTTTGCTATCGATGGATAAATTTCCTGATAGCCTACACGAGGCAACTAATTGGACTAAAGAAAATCTGCGAAAGAATAAAAAATAACTTAAATTATAACGCATAATTTGGATATAAGATTATAAGATAATGAATATAAGAATATAAACTCCAATGTCTAAGTGGGTATGCTTAACTCTTTCAAAAGAATCCTAGCCAACAAATTATGAATAAGAAGTTCGATAAAAACCTAAACGATTGTTTCTTAGCACTATAAAGTCCACATATCTTATTTGTTTTACACTCCTTTAAAGGTTTAAATTGTCTCCCGTGCATTTCAGAAGTTCCAGAAAATGTTCAAAATGTAAAACTCTCTTTCTCCACAGATAAAATCAAACCCACAAATTGTACAATCTTTAAAACTAAAAGAAAATTTTTGAAAACTAAATTGAGTTGGGTTTTGGATTTTGTAAAATTACATTACTGTTGAGTGCATAAACGATGAGGGAAAATAAAGAGCAAAAATGAAGAAAAATACTATTAATAAAAAGTGAAAAGCAAAACATATCAAAATTAAAGATTGAAAACAATGATAAAAAAAAACATAAATAAAAATCATTAATAAAAGAATGTTAATAAAAATCCAATCACTGTTCATCGAAGATGAAGATTGAAAATAAAAATAAAAAACAAAAATGAAATAAAATTTGAAAATATTGATTGAGAACGAATAATCACAGAAAATGACTCAACTCCATAGTTAAACATGGAACAACTCATTTTAGACAGATCGAGCAACTTTACAACAATTAAATTGTTCTCAAACGAGTAATCAAAAAAATTATGAAAAATTAAGATTTAGGTGATGTTTCCATAATGGTGCTAAAGTAAAATAATAACAAAAGAAAAGAGACTAAAAAGAATGTTTTCATAAATTTAATTTAATTTACATTAAATTCAGTTTTTAAATATTACATTAGAAAACAGACAGTTATATTATTTTTTAAAAGAAAATGTAATAACTCTGTATAAATTTAATTCAGTTTAGCATTAGTTTATTGAATTTAGATTTTCTTCCAACCCTATTTATTATCACATGTTTTGAATATAAAAGTTGGGAGAAATTTTGAGAAGAAGGAAGGGTAGCTATGGTATGGTGATAATAGCTTCTATCAAATTCCTGAGACATTTGGGTCATTCTTTATCTTCTATTTTAACAACTCAGACGACTTCAACTATTCAACCCAAATAATGGTTATCGTAATGAGCGCTTGACTTTCTGGTTACCCAATCAATTCTTAATCCACACACTTGGTCGACCATTTTTCTACTGCAAAACTAAGTGTATTGTAAATTAAATTAAATTACTTAAGTGTATTTATTTAGAAGTAGTTATGTTAACATCATTCAAACACACTTGGACAAAATAGTTACAGAATGTTGATACCTAGATACTGTATGTAATAAAATATATAAATTATTATCTTGTTATTATATAAATACTTTATTGAATATAATAAATATAAAATCAATATAATTTATGGTGTGAAAATATAATTTTCCTTAAATGGCGTGAATTGAACGTACGCATGAAGTGATTGAACACTATAGACAAAGAAGAAAAAGGAAATAGTTGTAGAAGAAAAATATGAAACGGCAAGTTGGAAGTCACTAGTGACGTCAAAATCGTGTTTCTAATTTGAAAAGGACAAAAGAGTGTTCTCACAAAAAAATCCAATAGGAATTGCCAAAAAGTCCACATAACGTGCTCTTACTTCTTAGCATCCGAAAATGACACTAAATGTTCAACGTTACTATGAAAATATACTAAAATTGAAGTCTTTTAGTTTAAAAAAACTGGATATTCCAATTATTCTCCGAATAATTTTACTTTGACACTCGTGTAACAAGATAACACCATTTTACTCCTGATTTTTATAATAAAATATTATATTTTAATAAAATAATATTATTTTTTAGTATCAAATAGGAGTAAGTTACTATTCTCGGTGTCAAAGTATCATCTTTCTTATTCTCCTATAAGGATATTCGTTGAACTTCTTGTCAGAATTTGCTTTTATTTAGTCTTACAGCAATCTAAGAATATACGATAATAAATAAGATTTGAATACTATATCAGAATATTAGCTTTTATATATTTTAAATTAAAAATATATTAAGATTTGTTCTTTTGTTTTGGATAGTAAGATCGGCATTTGTATTTATGCTTAATATCTGTATATTAATATGCTGATTATAGTTTATTTTTAATTTATTTCATTTGAATAAATAAATAGTTTGATATGTTTCTAAATTATCAATGAAATGAGTAATTTATATTTAAATTAATAAAATCAAAATACTTCTAGGTATTGTGTTTTATATTTTAATTAATTAAACTAACATTGACTTAAATGAATATGTTAATTTTAGGATTGAATAATGTGAGATTTTATATTTTTCATATAAAATTTATTACATAGAAATTATAAGACCTAAATATAAATATTTATATATTTTAAAAAGTACTTTTTTATATAAGATTTTATAAAAATATCTTCGTATAATCACAAAATAATAAAATAAAATTAAATTAAATTAAATTTGTCCATTAGTTCAATAAAGAGTCACATCACTTACTAAATCCCTGCTTACTTGTAATATTGTAATATTACATATTTAAAAAATAAACCAAACACTACACAAAAACAAAGATAAACTAGAGAGTTTTAAAAAAAAATGTATTTTCATAAAATAAATTTATATCTCACCAAACTACAACAAATCGAACTTTCATAATTCATCTCATACATTACATTACATTGTCATTATCATATCTTTATAATAACTCATATATGTATACTGGTTCATATGTAAGGACATTGAACTCTCTAACTCTCACCACCTAGTACCTTTCATATATATGATTCTAAGGTACCAGTAGAATCAGAATATCTCCTAACAATCTCAACACAAGTATTTCCTTTACTGAATATAATATATTTCGATCACCATTTCATATCATTCAGAGACTTTTATACTACATCATGTCATACATAAGCATTCATTTAATTTGATTCAAATGCATCCAATTCATATTTAATAAAACAAATAATCACAATATTTATTAAAAACATTCAAACTAGTTTCCCTTACTTGTATAAAGTAGAGACCCTCAAAGGAGTTCTAAAAACCTAAAATGATGGGCAGCATAACCTATACCAAGAGCTTCTGATCAATGATCAAACTACACTGTTAGAACAATGGACCATCAGAGGCTTATTCTGATGTCTTAGATGACACAGGCAAAATACCCTTACCAAGAAATGAATCGACCTAAAACTGACTATGAGGAAGATGAGCAAAAACTAAACAAAAATCTGATTGGACACTCTTGCTCTACTTGACGCCAAGAATCTGAGGGTGATCAATTTGATAAAGAAGGAAGGTGAAGTTTTATAGAGAAGACAGAGAAAAGAGAGAACGGTTTCTCAGAGAGATGATGATTTTTTATAAAGATGAAAGCTAAAGACTGATTTTCCTTTTTGTATAAATTTTTCTAATTTCTAAAAAAATATTTAGGTGTCATCTTATTTATATCTAAAATTAAATTATGATTTCTAATATGTTTATATTCTAAACTATTTTCTAGAGTATTACAAATATTAAACTAAAATAATTTAAAATAGAAACATATATAAAATTAAGAATTAAACTAAAATAGAGGGATTTTTAAAAAAATAGAAAGACTATACGTGTTTATTCAAAATAAAAAAGAAAAAAAGAAACGAAAGTTGTATTTATGGTAGTACATTAATCATATCCATGTTAATATAGATTTTGTTTAGTAGCATCTAAATATTCATGAAATGATTGAGATTAAAAGGTTCTCATAAATATAAGAACAATATTAGATGATATAGTAAATATAGTACGGAATATATAAAATCATAAATAAGAAACATAATGTATGGAAAAAAATGATATATTCAATAAATTGTTTCTAGATTAAATATATAAAAACAAAACACACTAATTACAAAGGAATTTGAAGAATATATAAACACGAACCAATCCTCTTTATCACTAATTAAGTTAGATATGTTTAATTATATAAAGATAAAAACCTAATTAATTAAAAAGAATAATCATTTAATGACAATTATACACACTTCATTAGATGATGTCCATTAGATTCATCAATTATTAGACATTCCAAGTTAGATGTTGTCATTAGCCAATTAGTCAATCTTAACATACAAGAAAGAAACAATACATAAATTAACAAATCTATACCTTGAATTAAGTTCTCTTTTAGAAGAATGTTATTAGATTATTACTATCAACAATCAACATTAAATGAATCTAAACAATACATGAACTTAATTTTAGGAAAAAACTTGGTGAATATATCTTTTAGATTTACCTTTATATCAATTTTCTACACTTAAATGTGTTTTTAAGTGATATCTAACATTAATATGCTTGGTTTATTTATGACCAACTCAATCCTTTATTAATAAAATTGCTTTGAGACTATAACAAAATATAATAGTCTTATTCTCTTGAAATATTATATTAGTCGTGAGACTTTTCATCCAAATTCCTTCCTTTGATGCCTCTACAATAGTCATGTATTTTGCTTCTATAATAGACAATACTACTATTAAATTAGAGTACACATTGTGTTACCCTTGTAGGCAAAACACATATCAGACTTACCCTCTAAGATACTTAAGAATATGCTTTACCACTAGCCAATGTCGCGTACTAGATTAATCATGTAACTACTCATCAGATTGACTGCTTAGAAAATGTTTAGTCTAGTGTACACCATAGCATACATTGCACTTCTCACCACATTAGCATGAAGAACACGATCCATGTATTGTTTTAAGGATTTTGATGTAGTAGTATTGGTTACAAATAGATGGACGAACAATGTAGAAAAAGTATCAACTGGCTTGGCATCACTCATGCCATAACGTCTAAGATTAGATGTACTCTATTGACTTAGAACACATTTTAAGTACAGGGAAAATGATCAACATCCAATGCACCCATTGAAATAAGATTATTCTTCACTTTAGAAAGGTGATGAATGTTTTACAGTATCCTCACTAATCCATCATGCATACAAATATTGATAGACTTGACGCCCACAAATTTGCAATAATTATCATTACCTATTAGAACATTATTTTTATTCTTGTCCTTATATGCCTTAAACCAAATTTTGTTTGCGCAATATGGAAAGTAAAACCTATGTTTAAAATTCACAACTCAAAATAATATTGTTTTTCACTTATTGCAAGCATCAAACAATCTATTAGATTGAACGCTTACCACTAGGGCAGAAGTTATGGTTGATAGTTAGAGCATAATTTTTTTTACTTAAGAGTGTAACAACCTAAACATCACGATTCAATTGTAATTTGGCCCACTTGGCATTTATCATAGTATAATTAATACCAACTGCAATAATGTCTCACTCAGTAATGTCCTACTAGGAATCAAACTCTCGATTTTGGCTTGACCTACCTATTTGTCATCGGAATTGATACAACTCACAACAAACTTTCCCTTAACAATTGTCGTACTATGAATTAAACTCGTGACTTTAACTTTGACACCAATTGTTGGATCAAGCATTTACCAATAGGTCAAAAGATATAATTGATAGTCAAAGCGTAACTATATATATTTGTTATAATTATATATATCCTTATGATTGGTTTTTCCCTTCCCTTTTTTCTTGCTTTTTCTACCCATGACAATAGTAAACACTATCAACCCAAATGGATTAGAATTATCACCATTCCCAACAAACTTGTGTCGAAGTTCTTTATCTTACTCACAAGACTTCACTTCGTTCAATGTAATGCAGTCTTTACCCACGCTTAAAAAATTATAAGCATTCTCACACAATTGGGAACACTTACTAGTAGAATCACTTCTACATCTTAATCTTCCATCTTCACATCCATATCCCTCATTTCCATAAGAATTGAGTTCATCCATTAAGGTGCTCCTTCAAAGATGATTCCTCCTTCTTATGAAGCCTAAACAATTTGATAGTTGAGAAATAATTTACCGCATATATGTCTCTTAATGAATAGTTTCTCCAACTTCAACTACAACCCAAAATAGTTTCTTCATTCACTATCTCATAAAGAAATTCATCTTAGAGAGATAAAAAATGATTAGGGAATTAGCCTTCTTCATGTAAATTCTCATAAATATTCCTCCAAACTTGTAGTTATACCAGATAGGGATGTCTAAATTATTTATTCCTTCAACAGAGCTAGATTTTAATATACCATGGAGTGAAATTGTTCTTTTCTATAAACTTTTGAATCTTGATCTTGTTGGTCATCTTATGAAATGTCTTCTTAAAGATTTTATTCACACCAAAACAAAAACAAAAAAAAACTAGTCTTGATCAAGAACTAATCACTTACGAATACAAAATAGATTAGAACCAAAACTTTGATACCAATTTGTTAAGGTATTAGATCAATAAGTTTACATAAAAACATCAAGAGCACAAAATCTAGCTAATAAAGTATGAGAAATAATTATATATTTTATAAATTTGTTATTGATTAATACATACAAGAACATAACACCATGATTACAAAAGGTTTGTCTAACACATACACTTAAACAAAAAAGAGTAAATTATAATGAATGATTAATAAAAGTTATAAAATCATATATCAATCCAACTCTCCAACTCACAACTTAGATAGACTTGACATAGTAGTTATAATTGTAACTAATTACATAATAAAAAAAATAGAAAGCCTAATTAACTAAGTAGAATAACCATCTAACAACAACTACGAGAGCAAATGCTTTAAATATACACCCTTCAACAAAAAAAAATCCATCAAACACTCCAATGTTAGACCCCACTATTAGACGATCTTAGTGAACAAAAAAGAGACAAGGTATAAATAAAAATCAATAAAAACAATATAATACATTATACTAACAAAAAATGATGTTTTCAATAAAGTAATTCAAGTGTACCATTGATATTGTATTATTAGTATAACATATTTTACTTTTAAAGTAAATTCAAATAAATTATTCAGAAAAAATAATATTGTAGTGATAAACTTTCTTGGTCAATCAACACCTTTTCTTATATACTAGTTGGTTAGTCATAATGACTGCAATCATATTATCTTATGTTGGGTTGTTGTGGTTGAAAACTTCCTTAGTGGAGGTAATTAAGAATGTGTTCTTGGTGTAAAAAAAATTATTGCATTTACATGTTGAATACTAATGAGATTTCTTATTCAGTTTGAACTCGAACTTCATCCCCAAAAAATCCTCTGTGGTGTGAATCACTCCTTCATTCTAAGGATCTTGTTGTCAAGCTTGTTTTCAATATTGTTGTTCGTTATTGTGATTTTATTCTTAGTTAAGGGTCTGATTGTATCTATTTTCATTCCACTGATTATCTTATCCTCGACCTTGATAACCTCCTCGATTACCATGACCATGACCTTGGTAGCCATCATGTACCTGACCTTTTCCCTTACTATCATTTTGAACAAGGTGAGCCAAAGCTCTAGAGCATATGATATCTTTGATTATGTCTCAAACTCTGCATTTTTCGATGGTGGGACCAATATTCTAATAATATTGACACCTTTTAGTTGGTTATATGTGTCCTTAAGTAGGTAAAGGTGGTGAAATGGGCAACAATTTGAGGTTGAACACCTCTTATAAGATAACATCCTTGCTTGTATTGAGTGGTGTTTATACTTCGTACTTAGTTGTCCTATGTCACTTAAAGATCTTATTTGTAGAAGAAGAGGATAAGTTGACTTCATTTTTGTTTATCTTTTTTCTCATCATGATGTTGTTCTCCAATATAATGTCTTTAGAGGCTCGTGCTTTTAACTCATCCATGTCTTAGGGAGTATTGATGTACATATTGTGCAGGACAACAAGTTCACATTAGAGGATATGTAGATTTGCTAACCACCTTTGGTATTAGTAAGGCACATTAGACTTTAATGGTTAGATACATCTTGAAAGAAGTAGATACTTCACACAACATCCTTATCAAGGTGAATAATGTTGAATTAAATTAGAACAATTGTCTTCATACCCTATATGGAAACAAATTTTTTACGAAAATACAAAGTCACTATCACTGTGAAGGAAAATCCCAAAGTAGTTAGGGACTTTTACAGTCAGAGCATAAAAGTTCCCTTTAAACCTTGAAGATATGATCGACATTAGCAATGATTCTACCTAAACAAAACCAATAGAGCTCATCCATAATTAGTGTCATGGGGTCAACCAACTTCTAGAGCAATGCAATAATATAGAGCTTTATACTTCATAAGATCTTCCACAAGGATGTTTTGAAGAGAAATTCAACTTGGACCATCATGCAAGATTAAAAAAGAATTGGCCATTATTTGATGAGCCTATGGTGAATTTCCAACTCAGACCTCAACATAATTAGAGCACTAGTGTTAGACCAACATAAAGTCATTTACTTTGTCATCAAATATAATAATTCTTTATCCATAATGCTAACTTGTTTGCATGGAGCGCAATAGAATATGTTGGTGATTGATCCCATGTGTAATAAGCTTGCCATATTAGCTTAGGTAAAGCAAATAGCTTAGAGAAAGAGAAATATTGGGAAACAACATCGACAAAAAATCAAGCAAGAAGTCAATAAGCTCTTGCAAACCAATTTTATTACAAAAGTCACTTATACCAAATGGCTGGCCAATGTAGTCATGGTGAGAAAATCCAATGAAAACTAGAAGATATACACAAATTGCATTGACCTTAATAAGGTGTGCCCAAGAGATGAATATCCTCTATCTAATATTGATCTTTTAGTCAACAAAACCTCAAATATAAGGTGTGAGGTTTCTAATATGCTTATTTTGGGTACAATCAAATGATAATGTTCTAGTAGATGCAAACAAGACAACTTTCATGACAAATAAAGTCAATTAATGTTACAAGGTCACACCCTTTGACTTTAAGAATGTAGAGGCAACAAATAAGTGCTTAATGAACAATGTTCTCAAAGATCTCATTAGTAACACAATGGAGGTCTATGTTCATGACCTGGTTATCAAATTGGCTATCACAAAAAATCATTCTCAACATATAGAGAAAGTCTTTCCTAAGGTATGATAACATGATATGCATTTAAATCTCGAGGTGCGTCTGGTGTATTCTTATCTATAAGAATTTATTTATGGTGGGGATGAGTTGAAGGTGCTAACACAAGTTTGGAAAGGCTTATAAGAAAGGGTAGAGGTTAGGGTGAACTTGACTTGGAGCTACATTTGTGGTAGTTAATATCCTACTTTTAAAAGTAAACAAAGGAAAACAAATGTCCAACTCTTTAAAAAATGACTCATATACACAAGTGATATCTTCATATTTGACTACAGGTTTCTTGTATATCCTACCTATAGCCAAACACTACTCAACATTGAGAAACTCAACCTTTTGGTAATGGAAAATGTTGAAAGACTTCAAAAAAATCTTCAATGAATTCCTTAAAATACACTAGAAATAAATAGAATTAACCTCACTAAAAACCCATTTGGATTTAAGTTTGAGATATAGTGGAACATAATTTTTTGTTTCTTTTTAGAAGTGTACTCAACCTCACTTGACTAGTATTCTTTGGGATAAATGTTTTTCTCTTTTGCCACCTTAAATATGGGTTATGAGGTAGGTGGGAGGTTAACCTCCACCATTGAAGGTACATCTATGACAATTATGTTACCAAAGGTAAGAGGAGGGACTAAAACTTGAATAAAATCCCCATCAATGGAGGAAGTATTAGAACCAGATTCCTTTCTAATGTTAGCAACTTCTCTTATGGGATTCCAATATAAGAGGAGTAAGAAAAACTACTGTAAAAAACATGATGGTAAAGATGACATACCTAGTTGTTGGAAGGATAAAAGAAACAAAGACATCAACTCTCAAGCAAGATAGTTAAAATCGAGATTTTAATCCTAAAACTATAGGATCGTAAATTTTTTATACTATCTACGATTCAAATTCCATGTAGGATTATGGTACAGAAAGAATGAAGAGATTATCAAATAAAATCATAAATAAAAACGTATGAATAGTAATATTTCTCATATTGTCTACTGTACCAACTGGTAAATGATTTAGTTTAAATAAAACCTAACATTAATTAATTAAAAATTGATGTAATTATTTATATATGTTTCTAGTCCCAACATCACTCAATTAAAATTAATAAAATTAAATTTCATCTTGTATTTTTAAAGATGTTGATTACTTTTTCTTTATAAATTAAGTTTTAATTAAAACACAATCCAAGCCCAATTAAAAATGATTTGTCTTTCTATTCCAACCTTCATCTTCTTTGGTGAATCAATTTTAACTAAAATAAAACTCAATTAAAACATTTTGCTAACCTATAAATAACATGCACATACTTAAAGTTACCAGAACAACACCGTTAATATAAAAGATAAAATCTCCGACCCATATTATGATTTATAATTTTGTGAACTCTTCACAATCTTAACCATAATATCAAATTTAACTATTTTACTTCCAAATTATCTAGTGATACAAAATACTAAAAAAACATTAATTTGTTAATATATCCTCTTCAAAAATGTCACATTTTTAATAATATCTTAGAAATACAAAAAATCACCTAAGTTAATACAAAACAATCACCTAAGTTATGTCCTTGTAGGATCTATAACACTTCTCATTAAAATCTTTAATAATTTAGGTTCTTCGGTAATTATTCATACATATTCATAAATGATTACTCGTTAATTTACTCCTTGGGATGGAAGAGAAAGTTGTTACATTTAAACAGTCCAAGTAAAATCTGAATTTGTTGTTAGAAAAAAAAGAGTATAAATTCTCACATGATTAAAATTTGATCAATACAAGTTGGAGTCTACATAAATCTAAATAAAAAAATCATAAATTAAATATAAATTATTTACCTTTCAATGCCTATACCCACTCCTTAGTTACAAATAAAAACCACTCCACTAATATTCAAAGACGTATATATACATGCCACTAATATTCAAAAATATTCAAAGACGTATAAATTTACATGCCACTAATATTCAAAACCACGCGTATACATGCTTCCGAGTAAAGAAGTATATGTTTTATATTATTATTATCAATATTTTTATTTCTAATTGATCTAATTTTAAGTAGATTCTCATTCACTCTTGTGATATCATCTACCAGTTCTTTCCCCAAAAATCCACACCTCAACAAAAAATTTCTACATTTCCTAACATGTCCGTGTTTCTAAGATTCACATTCCAATAACAGACATATTAGATTCTTCTATCCCATCTGTAGTCATCGTGTTCTTGTCCAAGGAAATAGACATATGTGTCTTTTATACCTTTAAAATTCACATCTTTAATTAATACTTCCACACTGACAAAAATCTTTGTTAACCAAATTTTAAGATAATTAAAATCACGATTATAGTTAGAAAAGTGAAATGGTTCACAAAATTATAAATTGTAAGATCGTAAGTTTTAGTTTTTATATAGATTGTGTTGATGATAATTTGAGTGTATAATTATAATTTTTTTGAATTTTGTATAAAAAAAGAGAAATAGATGTCAAAAGTGTCTTAAATGAATTTTATTTAAATTAAAATTTATTTAAATAATAAAAAGTGTAGTATAAAACACTCTATTTTAATTGGATATCTATTTTAATTAAAACATAATTCACGGAATAAGTAAATTAGTCCTAATTACATTACTATTCAATTATGATTAAATCTTATTTAAACTGGATCCATTCATCCAAACAATTAGATGATATAGTAGACAATATAAAATAAATCCTATCTACAGTTAATACTAAATCAATTTTAACTACTTTACATTTATTATATTATACTATATTGATACTAAATCTTCAGCAGGAATTTGGCAAAACTTTACTCGATTAATTATATTTTCGAAACAAAAAAGAAATCCACTGAATGATTAATTTCAAATACTTTCTTACCATGAAATTAATTATTATTTTTCTTACAACCTTTTGTTTTCTGTTAACCATTCTATTAGATGAAAGAACAATGTTTTGGATTTATGTTTTAAAATATGAAATTATTTATTTTCATTTAGTACCTTTTATAAAGTTAGAGATAAATGAATATATAAAATTAAATTTTTATTATAAAGCAGAACACAGTAATTGTGTCTAAACTATTTGAAATCTTCACGCGGTTTATATTTGGATTACATTGAAAAACATTTTACAAATTTCAATGTATAATAACAAATTCAAATACACAAAATAAAAGTAGAAAACAATATTATTTAATGAGTTAAAATACTTTATGTTTTCTGAAATGATATTTCACTCTATAGCATAAATATTATTTCACTAAATTACGCATAAGAAGATATATATTATGAATCATTAATGAAATTAGAAAACAATAGCATACTTCAAAAGTCAAATTTGTCTTAATATTAACCTTTCGTTTCTTCAATTCTTGCTATTTGATAGGATCCTTTCTATCTTTTCACAGGTGGGTCCTCTCCAATCTTTTTGGATTGGATGAATTCTCAACCATCTTTTACTGTTAATATTTAATATTATATATATAATAAAAACAAATTAATATTTAATATTATATATATATATATATATATATATATATATATATATATAATAAAAACAAATTACATTAATGGTTATATTTATGGTGAGAGACTCAAAATCTTTGCCCGTGTGAAAGCGGAGACTTGTTAGGAAAATGATAGGCACGTATATTTATATGATAAAGGTGTACACAAGTCAAATGACCAATGACATAAGAGTAAATAGTAGTAGGAAGTTTTCTGTTTGTATTAACTCATAAAAACGTTATTTATACAATAAATATTTTTTTATCTATCTATTATTTATATATACTATTTAATACATGTCATAATAATAAAATATACATAAAAATAATATCAATAAATTATTATATGAATAATCTCTAACTTTATTTAATACAATAACTGTCTTTTAAATAATACATGTAGTCGATAAGAAAAGATCTCTTGATAATGACAAATTTTCATTAACAAAATATAAATATCTTTATTTTTTAAATACTTTATTAATATTTACTATTTATCTTTATCTTATTATTTCATTATATTATATATTATTTACTCTTTTAAACATGATATTTTCTCGTGCAAACAATAAACAAAATTAGGTAGATGGTTCTTGATTTGTTATAATTAAACTTATGATATAAATTTTTTTATATATTTTTTAGAATTATTAGAATTATATTTGTATTGGACTATCCATGATCCTATTATTAGAAGTCAGTCTAGAAAGTCGATCCAAGTTCAAGTTCCCAGCATAGCTTAGGGGATGACATCATTGAACCTCGAAATAAACGTTAATCAAAGTAATTAGTAAAAATCTATTTCACTAATAAAGTTAATAATTATAAGCTCCAAGGAATAGTAACTAAGTTCAATACCATTTTTATTAACAGAGAGGTACCCACACACAAGTATGACTATTGTCCCTACTACTATTCACTTGTACCCATTCTGACTTGAGCGTTAGAGTGTTTTGCAAGTACCCTCAAACCGAGATCAGGAAGACAACTTAGAGGAGCTCTGAGCCAAACCGCAGTGGATCCTAGTACTTGAAATCGATCTCACACCTACAGTCATTTGCACATCAACCTACTATTTTATCTAAGAACATTTTGACGCTCACTGTGGGGTCGACTTGAAAGATGGCGACAACACACAAAGCAACTAGTAACAAGCAAAATTCACATGTCATGTTAGAGAACCAGGTTGATATCGCTGCTATGTTAATGGAGATGAGATGTGAGTTGGAGGAGTTGAAGAGGAAGAGTATTGAGGAAGTTGAAAATCTAAGACAAGAGAATTCAAGCTTAAAGAGAAAGTCAGCTAAGAGAGAACTTGACAACACCTCGTTAGAGAAAGAAGACACAAATGTGTCAATGAGACCTGCCCCTTCCAAACATACTTTGGAGAGCCAATGCCTAACCCAAAGTTACCACATTACCCCTTCCTCTGCCAGGAGACATTCCTTTACTGATGAGATAATGGAAGTTCCCCTCCCGCTAAATTGGAGAAATTCGATGTTTGAGATGTATGATGAAACCACAAATTCAGATGAACACCTAGATGTTTACACCACACAGGTCGGCCTCTTCACCTTGGAAGATGTCATCCTATACCGAGTATTCCCCACATCCTTGAAAGGCTCTGTGTTGAGATGGTTCACTCAGTTGCCTCCCTTTTTAATTGATAATTTTTAAATGTTGATCTCTATGCTCGGGACACAATTTGCCACGAGCTAACCCCACCAATTCACCTCTCTCACCTTAGTGAGCAGAAGAATGAGTCGCTTCGAGATTTAAATGAGAAGATTTGGAAAGATGACCTTGAAGATCAAGAACCTAAGTCCTAAAGTTGCACTGCATCATCTTGTAATAGTCTTGAAACCAGGGCCCTTTTCTAATAATTTGTGCAAGAAACTTGCAACTAGTCTAGACAAGCTGAGAAAAAGAGCGACAAAATTTATGAAACTGAAAGAATTGAATGAGTTTATGAAGTAGCTTAAAGAATAAACCGCCCCAAGGTGATCATGACCAGTTCCGAAGCCAAATCAGAAATTCAAAGAACTAGTTCGCAAGCCCATATATATATGAGCATTATACTCCCCTGAACGCATAATAGATGATAGGGGAGGACGAGAATAAGTTGATGAAGGTGTTGGCAAAAAATTAAGATGTGTTTGCATGGATGGTAGTTGATATGTCGGGAGTGGACCCCTATATAACTTATCACAAACTATCCGTATACGAGGACAGACGTCCAATTGCTCAGAGAAAGAGAAGAATGGGGGAGGAAAGAAAAGTGGCAGCAGAGATGGAGGTAGACAAATTGCTCAAAGCTGAGTTCATCAAGAGGTGCACTATACAACCTAGTAATCCAATGTTGTTTTGGTATAGAAATCAAATGGAAAGTGGAGAATGTGTGTGGATTACACAGACTTGAGCAAAGCCTACTCAGAAGGACACCTACCCACTTCCTAGCATTGATCGACTAGTCAATGGAGGTTTTGGTCATCACATACTTAACTTCTTGGATGCCTATTCGTAGTACAACCAAATCCAATGTATCCCTCAGATAGTGAAAAGACTGCCTTCATAACCGATTCTGCCAACTATTGTTATAAGGTCATGTCCTTTTGGGTTGAAGAATGTTGGAGCACCTATAAGAGGCTTATGAATAAAATTTTTCGAGATCATATAGGAAGGAATGTTGAGGTGTATGTTGATGACATGGTCGTAAAGTCCGACAACTTGAAGCAACATTTGTCAGACCTAACCAAGTTGTTCTCATAGCTCAAGAAATATCACATGCAATTGAATCTAGAAAAATGCGTCTTTGGTATAGAAGGTGGAGAAATTTTGGGATTCATATTGATCGTGATGGAGATTGAAGCTAACCTTGACAAGTGTTAGGTTATTAATATAAGGGAGGTTCAGTGATTGATGGGCAGACTGACTTCCCTTTCTAGGTTTCGCCCCAAGTTAGCATAAAAAACAAGGACTATCGTAAAGCTCATAAAAAAGTCTAAGAGTTGTGAATGGGATCACAAATGTGAATTCGCCTTCCTGAGGTTGAAAATGTTTTTGACAAGCCTGCCTATACTCAAAAAGCCAATACCGAATAAGAGATTACTCTTGTACATCTCGGTATTTGAAGATGTTGTGGAAGCAGCCTTGGTTCAAGATGATGATGGCTAACAATCAGTCTACTTTGTGAGCCGAGTACTTCATGGGGCAAAGACCAGGTATAAGATGGTGGAGAAGGTTGTCTTAGCCTTGATATACGTTGCCAGACAGTTGAGACCTTATTTCCAAAGTCACTAAGTGGTTGTGAAGACCAATTAGCCCATATCAAAAGTACTTAGAAAACTAGAATTAGTGAGGAGAATGAGAGCCTGGTCTATTGAACTATCTGAGTTCGGTTTACAGTTTGAACCCGGGGGCATCAAATCTCAATGTTTGGTAGACTTTGTGGCTAAGTTACAAACCAACTCCAGTATAGAAGGAGGATAGGTGTTGTACGTGGATGGATGTTCGAGCAAGAAGGGAAGTGGCATTGGAATAGTTTTGGAAGGGCCTAGAGATGTGAAAATTGAATAATCATTTTTACTTAAATTCTAGACCTCCAACAATCAAGCTGAGTATGAAGCCTTCATAGCAGATCTTATCCTAGCTTAAAACGTCGGTGAGAAGAAGCTCTCCTACAAAGCGGACTCCTAGTTGATGGTAGGACAAATAAATGTGGTATTCTAAGTCAAAAACCCCTATTACTCAAGTACTACAACATGGTGAAGCAAAGAATGAAGCATCTTAAAAGATGGTTGGTACTAAAAAGAACATTTCTCCCTCTCTAACATTTGAAAATGAAGAACCCTCCCTAAACTTGTTATCCAAAAAAACGCTTGATCCAAAACTGAATAAAAAACCAACCCTTCTGTTACAAAGTTTAGTGTGTATGTGAAAATCACAATGAGTTTTTTCTCTTTTCTCTCTACATATATATTTGCAACAATATTTTCAATAAAGAGTTTTTTAAACACATTAACCTAACCCCCTTCTCACTTAAAAATAAAGTGAGACACATGTGCTTTATGCTTTTAAGTTTATTCTTCACCTAAGAAAGGAGACCAAAATCTCAACCAATCACTTATTCTAAAACAGAGATTTGCTTAATTTTATTAAAGAAAACACTTAGTTTCTTTAAAATAAGCATTTACTAACTCAAAGTTCATTAATGAATAATTGAAGGCTTATTCAGTGGTTTAGAGTTGACAAAGGGTGAACATTGTTCCGTTGTTATGCAGCTAATCATGAAAGTGACTGCGGCTATCTCTCTCTTCCGCTCCTATAAATATACACGCCAATACTTACACTATCTTTGTCTTTACACTATCTTTGTCTTGTTTGTGTGCAGAGTAAAAGTTAAGATTGGGTGAGATGATCTCCTTATCAACCAATCTCACTACAGGAGAAGAGAAGAAAGTGGAAATAGAGAAAGAGGTGGTGGATAATACTGAATGCGATGAGAACAGGAAAATTGAGTCATGGAAAGAGCAAATAACAGTGAGAGGATTAGTGGTGAGCATGGTAATTGGAAGCATGTACAGCATAATAGCCATGAAGCTGAATCTCTCAGCTGGAATAGTTCCAAACTTCAATGTCTCTGCTGCTCTCCTTGCTTACTTGTTTGTCACAAGCTGGAACAAAGTGCTCCACAAGGCTGGTTTTGTGTCCAAACCCTTCACCCCCCAAGAAAACACCATTATACAGACTTGTGCTGTCTCATGCTACAGCATTGCCGTTCACGGTACATCTTAATACCTTTCAAAGCATCACATCCATCCATACATGTAAATTTACATATACATATATGTGTGTACTTGGTGTGTTTCAGGAGGATTTGCTTCTTATCTTTTGGGATTAAACAGGAAGACTTATGAGTTGACTGGAGTGGGGGTTGAGGGTAACAATCCAAACACTGTGAGAGATCCAGGATTTGGTTGGATGACAGCCTTCCTCTTTGTGGTTTGCTTTGTTGGCCTCTTTATCTTGATTCCACTCAGAAAGGTATCACCATCACCACTCCAATCATATTTTGGTGGATTTTGGAAATATATTTTAGAAATATATTTTCAAAATATATTTTATTTGTCACATCTGGACCACATGTGGATGTCTTTCTTCCTTCTATAATGTCATGTTCAACAAAGGTGTACAAAGTGAATTAATCACATTGTTTTTGTATGAAGCAAAATGGTCAGAAACTACCTCACTTCAAATTAAGTATGATCCTACTAAATAAGTAAGTATGTAGTGTAGTCTCAAGCAAAAACCCTTGACAGTAATTATGTAAGAAATATTACTGTTAGTAAATATATGACTTCCTAAGCACAGAAGCTAGAAGAACTCAGCGGCATCCTCTTACTGACTGACACTCTTCTTGAACAGATCATGATAGTTGACCTCAAATTGACGTTTCCCAGTGGCTTGGCAACAGCTGTTCTCATTAATGGTTTCCATACACAGGGGGACAAAATGGCTAAGTACACATTCTATTTAGTCATCATAATTCTCTCTCTTTCTCTTTTTGACTTTTCTATTTTCCAATAGTAAAACCTCTTAAAAATTAGTATAAAATTTTTGCCCAATCTGCTATTTTTATATTGTTTACTAATTGAAATTGGAGTTATAACAGCTTTTCAGATTCAGGTAGTGATAAGATATCATGCACAAGTATTGTGTGGATGGACATGATTAATAAACTGTTGGCGACACTTAAGAGAAATTAACTCTATCTACTTGGGTGAATTAGTAAGTAGATACCCCTCACAAGACTAAAAGTAAATTTTCAAATTTGAAAGAGAAACCGAAGAACTGCATGTAATAAGTTTTCTTTTGGATCAACTTCTGAAGCAAAATAGAGAGAATGATTGAGATGAGTTCATTGTATTGCAGAAAGCAAGTTAGCGGGTTCCTGAAGTATTTTTCCATGAGTTTCTTGTGGGGGTTTTTCAAGTGGTTCTTCTCAGGGACACAGAGCTGCGGATTCGCACAGTTTCCTACCTTTGGATTGCAAGCCTGGAAGCAAACGTAAGATCTTAAGTTTAAGGAACTAATAGCATTGTAGCTGTAGGTATTACTACCAGTCTAATTAATTTAGTTTTGTTTGAATTTGCAGATTCTATTTCGATTTTAACATGACATATGTGGGGGCAGGGATGATTTGCCCACACCTAGTGAATCTGTCTCTGTTGCTGGGAGCAGTTCTCTCCTTTGGCCTCATATGGCCACTCATCGATCTGCGTAAGGGGCAATGGTTCCCTTCCAATTTAGACGAGAGTAACATGAAGGCCTTGTACGGCTACAAGGTCTTTCTAACAGTTTCTCTCATCCTCGGTGATGGCGTATACAACTTCCTCAAGATTCTACTTTCCTCATTCCTCAGCGTACTTCAAAAAATCAAGAACCGTCAAAGTGGTAAGAGACAAGTTCCCACTCTCTCACACACCACTTTGCATCAGTTTATATAATCTGGTTATTCTAACGTGCAGCGGCGATAGACGAGGAGGGGAATAACAACGGGGAAGAGCTTAAACAAAAGGAAGTGTTTTTAAGAGACAACATTTCGATGTGGATTGGAAGCGGCGGATACATAGTACTGTCGGTGGTTTCTGTGGTGGTGATCCCGTTGATGTTTCCTCAGCTGAAGTGGTTCTACGTGGTGGTTGCGTACATTCTGGCGCCGTCCCTGGCCTTCTGCAACGCCTACGGAACGGGTCTCACCGACATGAACATGGCCCACAACTACGGCAAAGTGGCGCTCTTCGTGGTGGCGGCCATGAGCGGGAGAGAGAACGGCGTGGTGGCGGGGCTGGTGGGTTGCGGGCTGGTGAAATCGGTGGTGTCTGTTGCGTGCACTCTGATGCAGGATTTCAAAACGGCGTATTACACGCGCAGTTCTCCGAAGGCCATGTTCGTGGGGCAGTTGATCGGCACTGCGTTGGGGTGTGTGGTAGCTCCCATGAGCTTCTTCCTCTTCTACAAGGCCTTCGATGTGGGGAACCCGCATGGGGAGTTCAAGGCTCCCTACGCGCTTATTTACCGGAACATGGCGGTGCTGGGGGTGGAGGGTTTCTCGGCGCTGCCGCAGCATTGCCTGCAGATCTGCTACGGGTTGTTTGGGTTTGCGGTGGCGGTGAACATGGTGAGGGACCTCTGGCCGAAGAAGGTTGGGAAGTGGATGCCCTTGCCGATGGTGATGGCGATACCCTTTCTGGTTGGGGCGTACTTCGCCATCGACATGTGCCTGGGAAGTTTGGTGGTTTATGTGTGGCGGAAGGTGAAGGGTAACAGAGCAGAGGCCATGCTTGCTGCAACTGCCTCTGGACTCATTTGTGGGGAAGGCCTGTGGGCGCTTCCCTCTTCCATTCTCGCTCTTGCCAAAGTTCACCCTCCTATCTGCATGAAATTTTTTCCTTCCTAGACCATGCCCCATCTTTTCTATCTTAAAAGGGAAATAATCTTCTCACTCGTTTCAATTCAAATACATTATTATATAACCTGTTCAATACGTGAATTTATGATATAAGTCATACGTTAAAAAAATATATATCATATTTATTGGTCAGATTCCATATTTAAAAAAAAAATCAGAAATAGTACATAATTTGAAATTTGAATTCATTTTTATTTTTATTTTTTTTCTTTCATGTTGTAGGACAATTAAAGACTCATAAATAACTCTTAAATTCAATATACCTTCATTAAAAATTTATAACATTTTCTTCCTTAATATATGTTTTTTAATTACTAAAGTTTCTCTTATTTTCTAAAACATTTTTCTAAAATTTTCTTGTCATAGTTTTTCTTTAAACTCCTCCTCAATTTTTCAGGTTCAACCTTACAATAACTGGACATTGTATAGATATCACTCACACTGCTTAGTTTTATTTAGGAGTTAAACATAAAAATCATAAAATTAGCTTGAAAGACACAGTTAAGGTAAGGAACTTTAAAGTTGAAAGATTTCATAGTGGTTGTTGAAATTGTTTTTACCTTTTCTTATTGTTAATTTTAAGAAATTTTCTCGTTAAATATAACGTCTTCATTCATTATCACATTTTTAAGTCTTTGAAGTTTTAATGTTTATAACAATTTGAAATATAATTATAACCAATAAAGATGTCTCTTTCGCTTGACTCTTGAAAGATTTTCTTATTTTATTCTAATATATGTTTTAAATTGTGTCATATTCCAAAATTTATAAGTTACGAGTTATCCTACATATATTAAAAAATAAATAAATTATAAAAAATCATTTGTAATTTTTTAATTTCAAATTTAAATATCTTATAAACAAAAAATTATTATTAAGTATAAAAATAAAAATAAAAACTTAAAAAATTAATAATTTGTTATTTACTAAAAAAATAAGAAAATATATTATTAAAAATATATTAAAGTAATATTAATAAAATAATAAATATAAATATAAATATTTAGTTATATTTAACATATAAATAATAATATATAAAAATTTAATTTGAGTTAATGAACATGAACTAACATCTGACCTCTATCTAATAGATTGGGAGTGTCTTTGATGTTAGTCAGGATATTTAAAATTAAGATTATGAATAGGATTGTGAAAAGAGCTCATAAATGAAAAATTTGTAAAATTTTATTAATAAAGAACATAAATAAAATATTATTAGTAACAGAGATACTATATTCTAATTATATATATATATATATATATATATATATATATATATATATATATATATATATATATATATATAATATTTGGGGGATGATTTGAGAAAATAAATGAAAGGAGATATACAAATTAATAGTACCTAATAAGGGGGTTAACTTTACTTGCATTAATATTGATTAGATGGTGTTACATCTCATGAACAAAGTAAATTGCATTAATTTTTAATTAAAATTAAGTTTGAATGGGATGCATTTACCTTCTAATCACCTTCTAAGGTTAATGGTTGGTGCAAGAAAAATCTAAAAGAAAAACCAACATCACACATTTTTACAATTTTATTGGATGATACTTTCAGTTTTATGTGTGGAATTTGAATAGCAGATATTATTTACAATTTTACTATTTTACTATCAATATCTCAATTTTAGCTATTTATTATAAGTGTTACATTACTCAACCCTCTTGTTAAGATAATAATAATTATAATAATAAATATAAATAAACATGAAAATTTAAAAATTTTATTATTATATTAATAAAATCAATTTTTAAGAGATTATATTTTGAAAAAAAAAATTCAAAATATATTTTTCCAAACAAAATTCTATGTTATAGATAAAAAAGAGTTAATAATCAAATTCATTCAAAGAAAGCCTACAGAAACACCCATGATGCCACTACTTCATCAACATCTTCATTAGATATTTTGTTCCTATATCGGGCATGTATTTCATATAATTTATAGATTTTAACTTCACTTGTTTTTATTAAGTTCTCTTCCTTTTTTGTCATATGACTAGGTTCCCATTTTTTAATATTAAATAGTTCATTCTATATATTAATGTGAGTTTTTCATATATTTCATAAGAATTAATTATTTCTTCTTCAAGTAGCTTTTTCACTTTTGTGTTGTACAAGAGGTATATGACACATAGTTTTGAATCCTATTATTTTATTTTGGTTCTCCTGTTTAAAAACGCTGTAAAGAAAACCCTTTCTCTTATGCTAAAACTACAGGGATGGTTGAAACTCTAAACTCTAAAGGCACACATATGAATAGGTTTGCAATTACTATCTTTGTACTAAAACAAAATGGTCATGAACATGAGAGGTTTGATGTATGATGATCGCACACATGGCGGAAGGATATCAAAAGTGTGGAATGTTAAAACTTATTTCTTCTTCCATATTTTAAGTAGCTTTGGTGAATGTGAGATGTGGGGAATATTTTAAAGATGAGGAAGATTAGTGGAGGAGTTCATATCAACAAAACTAAATCAATGGGGTAATATGTTTGGGTTTGTTCGATTCTTTGATGTCAAAAACTCTGGAAAACTTGAAAAGGAGATAGACTCCATAAGGATTGGATCAATGAAACTGCATGTTAACTTCCAAAATATCGTAAAGGTGAAGAGCGATTGGTACTACGATAATGCTCTATCTAGTGTAAGTTCATCCATGGACACCAAGCTAATAATGTACAACTTTGTAGAAGTGTAACTGTAGAGGAAATGAAGCAGACAATGGATCAATGTGAAGGTAAAAAAGCTTGGTCAGATGGATTTAATTTCAATTTTATTAAGAAGGATTGAGAAGTCCTAAGAGGTGATCTCATTAGTGCAATTCTTAGTTTCTTTTTGTAGTTTAGGCTTTATTCCGTATGGATGTAGTGCATCTTTTATATCGTTGGTACCTAAGAAGGATAATCCAACATCCTTGAATGATTTTCGGCCAATATCATTGGTGGGTTGTGTGCACAAAGTTATATCTAAATAGGATTAAGATGATTCTTTCGAGTGTGATTGACATGCATCAATCTACGTTTCTTGGGATAGAGGAATGCTAGACAGTGCGTTGGTGGCTAATGAAGGAATAGACTTTATGAAAAAGGAAAATAAGAGAGGTGTATTGGTGAAAGTGAATTTTGAGAAAACATATGATTCGGTGGATTGGGGGTTTCTCTTCTATATGATGGAAAGATTAAGATTTAATAGTACATGGATTAAATGGATTAAAGAATGTTTGGAATCAACTACGATCTTAGTGATAGTGAATGAGAGTCCTACTAATGAATTTAGACCTAAGAGAGAGTTGAGGTAGGGAGACCCACTAACACCTTTCTTATTTCTGATAACAACAGAGGGTCTTACGGGCTTAGTGAGGGAAGCCCAAAGAAAGAATGTATACGAAGGGGTGGAAGTTGGCACATGGGGTATACAAATAGAATTACTTCTATTTGCGATGATACCCTATTTTTCTGCTCCCCATCATATAACAATATCTTGACTGTTAAGGCTATCTTGAGAAGTTTTGAATAGTCTTCGGGGTTAAGAGTTAACTTCCATAGAAGTCAAGTTGGGGATGTGGGTGTAAGTATATAAGATCTGAAGGTTCTAGCAAAATGACTAAATTATAGAATGATGAGTTTACTTTTAAGTACTTGGGGTTACCAATAGAAGGAAATCCTAGAAGAGAGGGGTTTTGGAATCCAATAATAGATAAGACTAAGACTAGAACCAAGAGGATCTTGATGAAAGTGTAGGTAGCTTAGAACTGATTTGGAATATTAAGGCATCACCATCTACATTACTATGTATTTGGAGGGCAATGCAGGACTGATTGCCTACAAAGTTTAATTTATCTAGGAGAGGTGTGGATGTGGGTAGTCCAATGTGTCTTTTGTGCCTGGACACTGAGGAAAAATCAAAATATTTATTTATAACTTGTAAGGTGGCAAGTGTGGGATGCATGTGACAATGGGTTGGAATAGAGGCAGTTAGGCATGAACACCTTGATCTGCATATGCTGAGTTTTCATTTGTTGGGACTGAATTTGAAAGTAAGTAAAGCATGGAAAGAGATGTGGATAGCCATAGTGTCAGAAATATGGAATCATAGAAAAAGAAATAAGGTAGTGTTTAGAATCGGGAAAGTAGATGATCTGTAAATATTTTGCCAAGCACAGCTGAAATGCTAGTCATGGCTAAAACATAAAATGTCAAATACTTATTTCTCGTACTCTGATTGGTGCCTTTGTCCTGTAGAATGTCAAAGCTATAGGTAAGAGATGAGAAGTCAGGCTAGGTTACTTGGGTGGTCAAATAGTTTGACATGCTTGGATTAAGAGTTGGTTAGAGGTACCACAATATCAAAAACTAATCAAGGAAAATAGTCTTAGTTAGGGTAGATAGGATCTTTTATTGGCAGGTATACATATGAAGAAGCATGGAAGTGCACTATGAATGTGGTAGTCATGAAACAAATAAAGGAATAGAACACTTAGACCTAACTGGTTACTCTACTGCTGGAAACAACAAATATAAAAAGATACAGAAGCTACAATAATAGTAAGGCCACAATGTTCGGTTTCGAAAGGGGAGATCCCTCGCGGTTGGGACTAGATCATACGTTGGAGAAGGAGTAGCCTATAAAATGTGATTGTTTGTGCACTTGATTATTCCTAGCACTCACAATTAGGTTTCCAGAGAAATTTTTATGTTAGTGAGTTTGTTTGTATGATACTGTCATTAGGGATATCTAGAAATGGTTGAGTGAGTTATATATAATTTATTGAGTAGGTTTAAGATAAATGGTTGACTGAGTTATATATAATTTATTGAGTAGGTTTAAGATATGGATTATACATGAATACACATAGATACAATTTGTGATTGTATCGTGCTCAATTTAACTAGATAGGTAAAGAATTAAAACTTTCTTAAAATATTTCATCTTATTTAATTTATTTTTCACGGTTAAAAAAAAAACTTGTATTATACCTCCTGAAAATCATTTATTAACACAAAGGTGGATCCGAACACAGCTTTTTATAAAATGTTCAGGTATAAAATACTTTATTATCTAATCAACAATTATTATTTTTCCATATACAAGTATCAACACAAAATTTAAATTTTATATTTTAAAATTGAATATTTATCCGCCAAATTATTTAATAATTTAGGTTCAAGAAATTTTATGATAGATTTATATATCTTTTATGAAGAAATTAATTATAGTTCTAATATTTAATTAAAACTTTAAAAAAATATGTTAATTACCCAATTAAATGACGACGCAAACTACATAATTGTGATGAAAAAGATTCATGTTCCCGAATAACAATGGTAAGCCCAGCGAACCCCCTTATTCTTTATTTTATTCAAACATTGAAGTTTTAGTACGAAACAATAAGATTCTTTAAAGTAGGAAATTTTTCCACAATGTACTGGTTTGATTAAATTTTGTTGATCTTTTTTCCAATCTCAGAATCAAAATAACTAAATGAGTTTTAATTGGTTCAAATTTTCTGTTTTGAACCAATAAACCCTTTACATTGGAAACATCATCAGTTCACACTCCCAGCTGAAAAGTAAATTCATTGAATGCCAGGTGGAACGTTCACAGCAATATTATTTTCATTTTTTCCTTAAAATGTTTAAAAAGTAAATTAAATAAAATAATACACATATAATGAAGAATATACTGAAAAAAATATAATTTATTTCCCAAAAACAAGAAGTAGAAGAAAAGGAAAAGGCTTTTCTCAACGTCCAGGTACAATGTTTTCGCTAGATATGAACATTGAAAGTGACGTAGTGGATGAAGAAGAAACATGACAGAGAGAGTCATCAGCAATAAAACAAAGAAAGCTATTTGTCATCATCTTTACATAGAAGAACTGCAAGCAAAAGAATGTTTTCTAAAAGATAGTTTAATTTTATTATAAACTATTTATGCAATGTGTGTCTGAAATACTCTTTAACAATTATTAAAATAATTAGTTTCATTATATTTATTACATGAATAATTTAAGTTTATTATAAATGATTTATTTGATGTGTGTTGGAAATATATTTTAACCATTATTAAAAGCATTTTTCTAACATCAATTTTCACATATTTATTAAATGAAAGGGAAAATTATATTTAAAAACATTAATTTTAATTTTTATGCTATTTATATTCCACTTTTAATCTCATCTTATTTATATTTTTATACTATTTATTTTCCACTTTTAATCCTTTCTTATACTGATTTGTAATTAGTTCAGTAATTAAAACACTTTTCTAATATCAGTTTCCATATTTATAGGTGAAGAAAAAGCTATATTTAAACAGCATTAACTTTATTTTTTATAATATTATTTTTCAATTTTAATATTATATTTGCATAATAAAAAATATAATATTTTTAAAGAATATTAGTTTAAGAAATAAAAGTAAAATATATTTTATTAAATTTAATTTTTTTATATATGTACATTTATTAAACAGTAAACTAATCAGAAATCTTGAGGGTTAAAAATGAAAATAATAATATAAAAATTACAGTCAATATTCTTTTAAGTATAGCTTAATCTTTTCCACAATAAATATAATGAAAATTTGAAGTTGAAAAACTGATTAGCGTGTCCAGGGAAGGACATACGCTATAGTGTTTTAAATTATTGACCTTTTTAAAATTAGGATAACATACATTGATACCATTAAGTCTCATTAAAAACGCTAATTATTACATTTTTAAGATTTAATTATGATCGTTGAAATCATAAAGAAGGTATAAGATTTTTTATATATGCATTCATGGATAGGTAGGTGATATAGTGTAACAATGAAAAAAAAATACTAATATATATTATGTATTTATCAGTAGAGAAATTTGATTTGATTTTGTAGACAGTTGGAACTGAAGCTTAATTGTGACATATATTGGTCGAATGGTGAAAATATTGAATTGTGGGAGGATGATGATGATAAGCTTTAGAGCAGTGTGGGCCCTCTCCTATCCGCTGAATCTGCAAGGCATATGAGCCACCCTTTCATTTTTTATTCAAATTTCCTTTCTCTATGCCACTTTTCTTCATAATAAAAACGTGTTCTTATCTTAATTCCGGTATTTTCTCCCTTCATAATTCAATTTTTTTTATTATTAAAACTTAATTTCTTATAGAGTTGTGTAGTGGTAGCATAGCAGTTTTGCATGTTTAGATATGTCATGTTTTAGAGGAGCATTAAATAGGGGTTAAATGGTACTAACGGAAAAAAAACTAATATTAGGAAAAGATTGATGACATGGGCAAAAATCAGGTCCAGGTGCAGCGAATGCAATGGAAAGGGACGGAGGAGATCCCGGGAAGACATAAATAGAGAGGGGATTCGTATCCTTTCTCCAATCTCTTTCTCTCAAACCAATCTCTCTCTCTTAAACCAATCTCTCTCTCTCTCTCTCTGCGCTTCCGAGCATCATGGCCGAAAACGCATTCATCAACAGGAAGCGCAGCGGCGCCAACGACGGCGTTGCGGACGGCGATGCCAAGAGGAAGAACGCGGCACGCGACATGGACCCCGCCGCCGCATTGGCCCTCACGCGTCACGAGTTCGGGGAGCACGGCGGCGTCAACATGTCCATCGAGGCCTCCGCCACGTTCACGGTCATGGAGCCAGAGACCCTCCGCCGAATGTTCGCCGGCGAGTTGGGTCCCGACCGCGACTTCTTCATCTACAGCCGCCACTTCAACCCCACAGTGCTGAACCTGGGCCGCCTCATGGCCGCCATGGAAGGCACCGAGGCCGCCTACTGCACCTCCAGCGGCATGTCCGCCATCTCCTCCGTCCTCTTCCAGCTCTGCAGCTCCGGCGGACACGTGGTGGCCTCCAACTCGCTCTACGGCGGTACCCACGCCCTGCTCTCGCATTTCTTCCCCAGGACATCCAACATCACCACCACCTTCGTGGACATTAACGATTTGGAGAGCGTGGAGAACGCCATTGTGGAAGGCAAGACCAAAGTCCTCTACTTCGAGTCCGTGGCCAATCCCATCCTGAAGGTGGCAAACATTCCCGAACTCTGCCGCGTGGGACACGCCAAGGGGCTGACCGTGGTCGTGGACAACACCTTCGCTCCCATGGTGATCTCCCCCGCCCGTCTCGGCGCTGACGTGGTGGTTCACAGCATCTCGAAGTTTATCAGCGGCGGCGCTGACATCATTGCAGGTCCCTTTTCTTTCCTCCTTGCTTTATTTGTTGTGGAGATTTGAAATAGGAAAAGTCTACTTTGAAATATGCATGCATGGCTGCATTAGGGTTTGGTATGGTGAAAATGAAATGTTGTTGGAATTGACAGGGGCGGTGTGCGGGCCGGCGAGTCTGGTGAATTCGATGATGGACCTTCACCAAGGGGCTCTGATGCTGCTGGGTCCCACCATGAACGCGAAGGTGGCGTTCGAGCTGTCGGAGAGGATTCCTCACCTGGGGCTTCGGATGAAGGAGCACAGCCAGCGAGCGTTGGAGTTCGCGAGGAGGCTGAAGAAGATGGGAGTGAAGGTGATCTACCCAGGGCTGGAAGAGCATCCGCAGCACCAGCTTCTGAAATCAATGGCCAACATGGACTACGGCTACGGCGGGCTTCTCTGCATCGACATGGAAACCGTGGATAGGGCTAACCTCTTGATGAGTGAGTTGCAAAACGATGTTCAGTTTGGGTTCATGGCCGTGAGCCTGGGCTATTACGAGACCCTCATGTCCTGCTCCGGCAGCAGCACCAGCAGTGAGATGACGGCGGAGGAGCAGAAGCTCGCCGGCATCTCCCCGGGCCTCATCCGCATGTCTATTGGATACATTGGCACTTTGGAGCAGAAATGGGCTCAGATGGAAAAGGCACTCACTAGATTCCTCCACGCCCACCCCAAGCCTTAATTACCTCTTCTTCTTACCATCCATCTTTTATTTTGTTTTATTTTAATTCAATAAAACTATATTCAAATCTCTCCATTTTATGTTTTTGTGCTTCTCCCTTCCATTCTATATCTATATTTCCTTAATTACTCAAAGGAAAGACATGTATCATTATTTAGTTTACTTTTGAATTCAATTTAATAATAAATAATATTAATTACTAGGACATTTTCCCATTCAAAATGGTCATAACAAGTTATTTATAGAAAAATGTATCACATTTTTAGCTTAGATGTTAATGAGGTGGAATATTAACCTAAATGGTATGTAAAAATTGTCTAATTTTATATTTGCTCTCTAAATGATTTGTACTCGTCATAATGGAGATTGGCTTAATAAATTGTCTAGTTAAGTATAACCCATTATATTTAGTTATTTTGTTTTTCTGAAACTAATTGATTTACAAAGTAGAACCAATATATCTTCAAAACTTTTATTTAACTTAAAAATTGTAATATATATATATATATATATATATATATATATATATATATATATATATATTTTCACAAGCAAATTTTCGTAAGAGAAAATGTAAAACTTTATTTAAATGAAACATTTTAACTATTTTTTTATGAAACATGTTTAATTTCAGTTGTAACAATTAAAAAATGACTTAAATGTCTCAATGTAACATCACTACCAAAAAAATATCTTGATTTAACATACATTAAAAATCGACACAAAAGATAAATAAATGATACTAATTCGTTGTTAGTGTTAATCAAAACAAATAAATGATACTAATTCGTTGTTAGTGTTAATCAAAACATGAATCTTAGTATATATGTTACTAATATCAGCTAAAATTATATTATGACTAACATTATAAATTAAATATTAATTTGTTATTGGAACATAAAAATTATAAAATTTAAATTCAAGTGTTTATTAAAATGTATTTATTAAAATGTAATGTCAGCTAAATATTAAATAATTTAAATATAATGTCATAATAGTCGATGCTACACGAGGAATATAGATAATATAAAAATATATTTAACCGACACTACTAACAGAAATATTTAAAATGTCGTTTCATTACAGTGTTGTTTAGTCAATACTATAAAAAATTAAGATTTAAGTGTCGATCTAACGCACGTTTGTAAAGTTTAATAAAAAATTAAGATCTAAGCGTCGATCTAACCCACGTTTATAAAAGTTAATAAAAAAAATATGCAATTTTATTTTTTGAAACAATTTCAATATTATCATCTATTTTAACACTTATTGCTTATGAATATAAACTCTAAATAATTTTTATTAATATAAAATTTAAATTCAAAATTTAATTGAATTTGGATAAAATACCTAATTAATATCAATCAAATTGCAATTTTAAATGAAAATTTATGGTAAGTTATAACACCTTCGATTCTAATTAAAATTGTAATTTAAAATAAAAAATCTTAATAGTAACACCTAGTAATCAATTTTAATTTCAAATCCAAATATAAATAAAATTGTAATTACAAATTCAATTTCAATACAAATCTAAATTCACTCCGAATTGTAATTCTAAATCCAATATCAGTATAACACTTGATAATTAATCATAATTTCAAATCAAAACTGAAATTTAATTATAACACCCACTAATAAATTGGATTCAAAATGAAGATGTCATTTAAAAACAAGATCTGGGTATGAAATTTGAAATGAAATTCCAATTTTAGTATGACAATTGCTGTTTAACCTTTGATTTTAAATTTCAAATGAAAATCCACTTTCAATAAATTGGAGGTGCTAGTATATTTTATAATTTAAATCCCAAAGCAAACATTTAAAAAGTATATTATCAACCACTGGAATTTTTGTTTAACCTTTGAGTTTAAATTTCAAATGAAAATAACTTTCAATGTTGTAGGTTGTATAGTTTATAATTTAAATTCTAAAACAAACATTTAAAAGATATATCATCAACCAATAGACAGTACAATCAGAAAGAATGATAGCTCCAGAGAAATGAGTAAAATTTGGGATAAAAATTTGTATAAAACTTGAAGATAAATATTACATGATATAAGTAAAACAATGTTCGATTTAAAAGCCACATAGAACTAGTCAAAAGATCATAGTGCATGGTTAATTGGAAGTAGCTGTGAGAACAATGGAAATAATAATTATAATGAATACAACTCATGATGTAAAAGGTGTATCCAAATATATATATATAT
>Ga0209489_103300_pt1 | contig 31697 bp, 13 predicted proteins | sample SiratrowhiteBW_FD_187527 | JGI IMG/M metagenome (GOLD analysis project Ga0209489, IMG submission 187527) | Root nodule microbial communities of legume samples collected from California, USA - Siratro white BW (SPAdes) (version 2) | ecosystem: Host-associated > Plants > Roots > Nodule | place...
TAGAAGTAAATAGTTTAGATTAGAAATAGTTTCATTGTAAATTATAAGTACTTTATTTGAAATTAGAAGTAGCTTTATTGTACATTAGTGTATATAAAATATGAACTGCATTTCTATATAATTAGAAGTACTTTTCTAAAAATGAATTCTGCCTGGATTGTTTACTGATGCAGGGAGGTAATAGCTAATCCAAATTAAATTTTTTTTTTAAAAAAAAACCTAATACAACGTCGGTTATGGTCAAATCCGACGTGGTGATGCACCTGAAATTTGAAAATAGATGCATCACAACGTCGGTTAAGGCACAAAACGACGTTGTGGAAGAATCACAACGTCGTTTTTTGCCTTAACCGACGTGGCCTGGTACCTAGTTATGTAAGCAATTCAGCGAATCACACGTTGGTTTCATTGTTCTAACTGACATTGTGGTGTTTAACAGAACGTCGCTTTTGTTAACCGACGTCATGATCAACGTCTCCTAGGTTAAGGTCGATTCAATACCCGACGAGAAATGTCTCTTAGAACCGACGACGAAGATCCTTTTTGTACTAGTGTGGGTCCATGAATGGTTTATATCTAATTGTTGATCATTTGTATTTTGTTTCAGTAGTTATTGGAAGTATTTGCAATGTATCAGGTGTAATTTTGGACAAAATGTTATTTTTAGTAAGTAGATGCTAGAACTATTTAAGATACAATCATATGCGTGAGGCGGGTTTTAGTATTGATAGTTTGTATTTTATTTCTCCTCTTTAGACGTGCTTAAAATTTATAAGTTCAAAAAAAAATATTAAGAATAATAATAATCATATTAATTGTAATAATAATAATAATCAATATAATATTAATAATATTATTAATTATATAAGTTAATAATAATAATAATAATAATAATAATATTATTATTAGTAATAATATTAAAAATAATAATAACAACATTAATAATAATAACAATAATTTTAATAAAATTAATTATTATTATCTATGAAAAATCTACAGACTATGGATATAAATCTATACATAATTACATACAGATTTGGATCATAGGTAATTATCTATGAATTTTTTGTAAGTAACAAATCAATAAGTAAAATCTATACATAATGTTAAATATTTATCTACGGATTAGGACCCATATATAATTAATTACCTATAAATTTCTTAATAGATAAAATCCATAGTTAAAATCTGTATATAATAAATCTGTAGATAAAATTTATATGTAATATTGTATAATATTAAATTTACTTATGAATAAAAATCTATATATAATAATATGTAAAAAAATTTCTAATGTTTGTAATGATATATAATAATACAACAATACAATAGAAAGAAATGACAACTTATTTAAGAAACTTAAAAAAGATGGTAAGACAAACAAATGATATCAGGAACAATAGTTATACCAATAAATACAAGTCACTTCCTATTTACAATTGTAATTATCGACGACGACTTTTGACAAATATTTAATCGTTAGTCATTACCGGTTGATGTTCAAACATATTTATCGATAATTTTAAATGTTAATGAAATTATTACTTTGTTTAAATTGAAGTGAAGATGGAAAGGAAAAGAAAAGAAGAAAAAGAATTGAAACTATATTGTTTTGATTGAGAAAAAATAATAAAAAAGAGTGCAAAAAAAAATTTCTAAAATATTTCATTGATCTAACAAGTTAAAAAAGTTTGATAATTTAATAATATCATAAGTTATTAAAAAACCCTTTATTCAATTTAAATAAGAACGAGTATAAAGTAATAATAAACATTATTAATTATACAATTTTATTTTATAGAACTTAAATAGCGTTAAAAAATTATTTAAAATTTATACTTAATAAATAATTGGAAATAATGTCAAAAACATGTTTCCACAAAATTTAATAGGTAGTTTTAAAAACAACTTTAATATTACTATCCTACTAATTATTTTTTATAGCTATACTAACTAATAATTATGAAAGGAGAATTTCTTTTTAAATGATCTAAAGAGAGTAGAAGAAAAATGTTATATAGAAAGAAGAAAAATTAAAAATAATAATAAAATAAAATAATATTTATTGACATGTCCTAAAATTCAAATTGTTAGTTTCTTAAATAGTGTTCATAAGTTTTTTCAATTAAAAAAATGCAATAAATATTTTTAATTTTTAAATTAAGTTATCATAAAATAAATATAATCAAAATGACTTTTCATGTTTTTAAAACTACTAAATTTGTTTAATTTCAAATGGAATAATTTAGTCTTCCAAATTACAATAATATAAATTATAAAATATTATCAAATAGATATCAATTATACTCAAATATTATGTTTAAAAATAAAATAAAATGTTTATCTAAATGAATTATCTTCTTAAGAACAAAAAAATGTAAAAAAAAAAAAAAATTTTTAATAAAATAAATTTTCTTTTTAAAAAAAAAAAAATGAAAAAAAAAAAAAAGTAGTATATCATTTTTTAATAGAAATAGTTGAATATAAATAGATTTAGTTTACAGTAAAGAGTAAAACTTGAAAAAAATCAGAGATCCTTATTGTAATAATAATTATAAATCTTTCTCTTTTATTTATTGTGAGTGATGTTGATAGCATTTTGTGAGTTGTGGTGTGGTGGGTGATTTCATTTTCACCATCAGAGTAATAAATTACATTAAACAATACGAATAGGGATATGTGATCAGGGTTATAATCAAGTGTGTTGGTAATTATTCAACACTACAAAGATAGTTATAAAATTTTTCATAGATTATAATTAAATTAATTTTTTCCTTAAATGTATTTATTATTATTATTCAATTATATTTAAATTTAATTTAAAAGAAATCAATACTATAATCATTATTATATAATGTAAAAATAAGTAAACAATATATATTAAATATGAAAATACTTGGTTTAATTTCTTAATTTTTATAATAATTTTTTAATTAAATTATTTTCATAATATCGTCCTATATTGTTGATAGATGATATATCATGCTCACTAGTTATAAATTAATTTGAAATTTACATTATAATGCTGTCAATTTTCTTTTGCTAAACTAATGAAGTCTTCTTTCTAATTGAAAATTCTCAAACAAGAGTTGAACAGAGTGAATCAGGTTTCTTTGCAAATCAATCAAAATTAATAAATCAAACCACAACAATCTGGTCTTCCTTCTTTCTATTTGAATCAACACTACTCATCCGAATACAAACATAATATTAAAAGAAGATTTCCCTTTATTGAGCATCATAGTCAGAAAACCCACAAATTTATACTTTTTTTTTACTTTATTTTATAAAATGCAATTATATAATGTTTTAAAATATTAAAACAATGTATATTTTTAAATATTAGAGACCAAGGATCCAATTGTTATATTAAAGTAAGGTCCTTCAAAAATTTTAAGCCAACCTGCAGGTTATGGGAGTTAAGTGAAGGGAAGCACAATGTCACCACTATGCAAGTGCTTGGTCAGATATGCTATTTTAGAGTACTTTTTCCATCTCAACATACCTGATACATTGTAAAAATTAATTTCAAGAGAATAATCAATATTTATATGCCACCAAGCAACTAATAATAGTAGATGATCCACTCAGTAGGGAAAAATGTGTGAAACTTTTGAGGGAAAATATAACAAAAATACTAAATGATAAAATTAGTGCAATTGTGGAAGATATAAATTAAAATGTATAACTAATACATTTTTTATCTATCCGATTATGACATTCAAAATATTATTTTGTTTTATGTCTCTTTATATTGAATGTTCTCATGTAATTTTATATTCAATCGAAAGGGTAAACTCACTTGTAGTTTTATTTATTTATTTAGGTTGCAATTTTTATGTTACTGAATTTGCTAGAAATGACTTGAATTCCAATAAAATTGATAAAATAAAAAGTCCATAGACACTTTCAAAAATATGTTGCATTTTAAGGAGAAGCCCAAATAGACTCCCCTCTCCCTCAAAAAAAAATTATTGGAATTATAAACAAAGTTTAGAAAGAAAATAAATATTAAATGGAAAATGAATATTTTAAACTTGAAATTTAAACATTTGTAGTTTCCAAACTGATAATTTAGTTCTTAAGTTACACATTTTTAAGATGTTTTGGTGAAGATAAGATATTTATCATCTAGGCTTAAGGATAGAGCCAAGAAATACAAGTTAAACAATTTCCTTGTTTTGAAAAATATTTTTGTAAAAAGAAACCAATACACATTCCTTATGAACTCACATCTATTTGGAAACTATTTTCCCTGGAGTAGTTTATAGATATGGGTTGCAATTGTGATGATAATATTTGTGAAAGTATTTTTAATTCTATGCATAAAGAATCTCTTCTGCTTTTCCATTAATCATGATTTAATAGTTAAAAGTAAATGTTTAGATTAGGATTAGTAAATCTTGGTGCCACAATAATGCCCGAAGACAAATTTAAAATGTTAATCATGCGTCCTGTGAAAAAAAAGGAAAATTGTTTTGAGTTCTATATTTTACAAAACAAAAATAAATAAGAAGAACATCTAGATTGTTGTTTCAAATACGTTAAACTTTTGTGGTAACATTGTTCATACATCAAAGCTCATCATGATCCTCGTCACTTTCTTGGTGGCCATCTGCATGAACTGTATTGTAGAAAACAGATTCATGATCAAGCATCTCTTGGAGTGTCAACTTTCTATCTCCATTATCATCAGCCTGCATCAAACAGGATCCATAATCTCACATATTCAAAACTACATTTTCATTAAGTCAAAAATTGTTACTGCATTTTTGTGAGCATGTTGAGATAGATATAAATGGATCAAAATTAGATAGTGTGAACAGTTCCGAAATTAAATATAAATAAAAAAAATGTCAATTAGGGTGAATTTAAATATAAAATCTCACTTTTAAAACACCATTCATTCAATGATAATTTTATTTTCACCAACCATATCAAGTTTTGATGAAAGATATTTCTTAAAAAAATATTTTCAAATCGAGCGTAGTGAAACCAAATAAGTTAACTGACTTCCTAATTAGTGGGAAATTGATTAATTATTTTTAAATTTGACTCATTGTACATGGTCGATGACTATTTTGGCATTCTTAATTCACTTAAATCATGCAATTAGCACACCTTTACAATCCATAGATAGGTAACTAACCTCATTCATTAAGTAGCATGTGAAATATTTAGCATAAGCTAGCTCGCCAGGGTAAAGATAAGAAAGTATTGGTATCAATTCTTCTGGTGACAAAAATCTGCCAAATATATAGTAATAGTAAATTTTGATAATTAGCTGGAGCAATAATTCCCAATAAAACTATCAAAAGAATACACTAAGTTCAGAATATTTAATAATTATTTAGAAAACTTTTGAGGCAGGAAAGAAAAACTTACTGATCTTTGTTCACATCAAGCTGGAAAAATTTCTCTTTTGCAGAAGGTATAATTCCTCCATTAGTTTCAAAGGTCATATAACTTTCGTATGTATTATATATATGGTCTTCAAATTCATTAAAGTTCATTTTCCCATCTTTTTCATCGTCCATGCGCCTATTTCATAAACAAAGCAAAATATAAGTTAGTTTCATTAACCCTAAAAAAATTTATTAGTATGATCAGGGATGGACCAATTAGAATATTTAACTATCACAAATTTCATTTAAAAAAGAAGGCTTACTTTAGTCTATTTCTCAACATCCACTTTTGCGTTTCAGGATTTTCGCTATCTTCTGGATGCAAAAAACTGCAAAAGGAGACGAATTTCTTCAGGTCAATTTTATTGCAGAAATGTAAACAATTTCAACATGATGAATTATTGCACAATTTTATTGCAGAAAAAGTGATAAATTATATATTTATACTCTCTAAGTTCGGTGAAGTTGAGAAGCCCATTGTGATCAATGTCTGCAACTTGAAATCTTTCTTTCCACCATCCTGCTTCGCCATGCCACATTTTGTTTTCCTCTATATAGTAAGAATTCAATGTCAAATTAAGTAAGAACATAAAAAAGAGAAGCTATGAAAGTGGTTGAAAATGAGAAAAACATATCATTACCTATATGCTTATCAGAAAACTGAGGCAAATACTCCTTAAAAGAAATGGCCAAATCCCCATCGATGTCTTTGGAATCCAACTCTGCTTGCGTGAGATAATCTAATCTCTCTATTGCTCGTTGAGTAATCCAAGCCTCTAACTCTTTGAAACCAACCACCCCATCTTTGGGGTCTCTATCTAACAAAGGGAACAAGATGACCAACCTTAACGTGGTGTTCAATTTACCGCCAGAGGTAAGATATTGGTATGTCCCTGCAACATCAACAGGCGACGTCGTACTGTCCAAATTGGACCACGTACGAGGAGCAGGTTCCTGCTCTGTCATTTTCTTTACAACCTCTCTCTCATTATTTGCCACAAGAGGGTCAAAATTGGGTGCTCGTTCACGTAGCTTGTACCCGAACCTGCGATTGAGGCGACTCTTGGGTTCACCCAGCTTCAACGGGGAGAAGCATATGTAGAACAACACGGCGGTGGCTATTAGTATATAAACCACCGCCTTTGACATTTTCCGGTGCTTGCTGAGTTTTGAGGCTCTCAGAGAAGAAGACAAAAGAAAAATATCGAGGGAAGAATGAGAGGGAAATACGGTTATTGGTGGTTGGAGGAAGTTTAATCAGGGGACATCGAATCCTGTTCGAATGAGAACACCTGAACTAAAGTTGCCCTATTTTGCAATGTTTATTTATATAACAAATTTGCATGCGCACGTGAATGGCTCTCAATCCTTTTGCTTGCATTAGCAATTTCCATTGTCATATCTAATCATTTTATTTTTCAGCTAATGTTATCTACGTGTCCAAATTTTTTTTTTTTCTCCACGGTTTCTAACATTTTTTGTAAATGAATGTGTGGTTTCAGGGGACAATTAACGTGAATTCGAAATTTTATAATACCCTTATTTTTGGTTTTTTTCACGATCAAACGGCATTGAATTGTAATTTCAAATCACGTGTCAATGCATGTCTGTGGTAACCTTAGATTTGTGGGTTGTCTTAGTTCCATTAGATCATTTTGTGTTAAGTTTTTAATTAAATTGGAATATTTTGTATGATCTAACATACCTGTAAGAATCACATTATAAGCAACATTATAGTCACGTAAAAGTGCCATGCCACATTCAAATTATTAAAAATATTTTTTGATTCTATAAATGTTTCAGTCTTTTAGATTTAGTCCCTCAAATCAAATTGTAACTTTTAGCTTCAATCCTTATAAATTTGCAACTTTATTTTATTTAGTCCCTGTTTATAATATATTGGTATGGAAAAAGAAAACGTCACAAAGTAAAGCATCACATAAATAGATATGATGTGACAAATGTATAAGTTATGAGAAATACTTAAAGAATAGTATGTAAAAGTTAAAAATATTTAAAGAACATTATTTCTATACCTTGAGAAATCGAAATATATGAAAACTATATAAACGCAAATTGTATTGACAATTATGTCCATTATAAAAAATCGATGAAATATGTGAATTGAAAATTGAGAGAGTAAATTATTTTTAACCTCCAAATTTAAAATAAATCTTTGGATGGGTATAACTTACCTTAGTTTTGGTGGGTTTTGGAGTGGTTTACCCGCCTTTATGCTCTCTTTTTTCTTATTTTTAATAATACTTGAGACATGGTGCAAATTATTGACATAGATTAGGGTGCTGACGTGATTCGTATTGAAGTCAGCCTTGTGATGTTTTTGCATACCTATTTTGATTAAAAAATAATATTTTTAGTCTCATTAATTTGAAAAAAAAATATTGATAAAATTTTTACTTATGATTAATAATTACATGTGGTTGATAAAACAATCTACTTGTATTTTGCTTTTTATAAGTTAAATATATGACAATATTCATGTATAAAATATTTATTTAGACAATATTCATGTATAAGATATTTTAGCTAGAATAAGTTAACGAGGATTTAGCACTTAAACAATTCATAATAAAAATACGGTGTATGTTACATTTTTTCCTATAGTGAAATTAATTGGACGTAAGTAATAAAATAAAGATGTTTTTATAAAAAAAAAAAAAAAAAATAGGTTATATGGATAATATAAAGTTCAAGAATAAGTTGAGTTTTGGAATTCAAATCCAGATCACTCATTAGAATAAAATAGGGATTAGGTCTCTTTTATTTCATTCTAATCTTTTTCAAGTTTTTTAATATCTCGCATTAATAGAAATGGAATATTACCCACAGATATTTTTTCATATGGGTAATTTGAATTGACCTAACATGTATATGTGGATAATGTAGTCAACCATAAGTAAATTATATCTCATAGGTAATCTTGTCTCTTTTGTAGGTAATCATTGTAACATATCTAATTGTTCTTTAGGTATTAAGTACGAGAGTAACTAAGTCACTTTTAACATAGTTTAATAGTATCTTTATTGGAGAAATTTCGCTCAACCGTTTCTAAATTCACTCAGTCATTTTCAAATCTGTTTATAGTTGTTTTCACGTTTTCTCAGGCATTTTCAAATTCATTCATCCACTTTCAATCATGCACCTAAATTATCTTTAGATTAATTCAATGAGTTTTTGCCCACTGAATGTCTTTTTCCAACCTTCTTCTTGGAAGTAAACTCGATCAACTGATTACGGATCTGCTCAACGGGTTTAAGGTGGTGGTAATGCTACTTTTGACACTGTTCAATGAGTTGAGATTCGTTTTGTGCATAAGACCTACCAACTGAGTATAAATTGTTCTAAGTTTTCTTTTTCCGTATTTTGGCATAGAATAAAGTTGAGAGCTGAGAGAGAAAATGTACTCTTACCACCTAAGGCATAAAGAATAACAAGATACTTCTTTCTTTGCTTTTCTTTGTTTTTCTATCACTCCTTCTTCTCTTTCTCTTTAAGTTTTATCGATCAATCTTTTCTTTAGGTGAGTGATTATCAATAGAGTTGATTTATATGATAATTTTAGACTACTTTTTAGTGACAAAGTTAATTTTTTTCAAGTTTAAATATACTTAATTTTCAATTTTAGGTAGTTTTTGTCAATAATTAATTATTAGAACATGAGAATTAAATAAATTCCTATTATTTTGTTTAAAAATAAACAAAAAAATCATTGGATTGAAAGAAGAAGGAATTGCGCCTAGCGCCATAACCTGAGCCCGGCGCAAATCAAATCCAAGAGGAATTTAGTGAAAATGCACCTGGCGCGAGAAGCCTAAGCCTGACGCCAGTTGGACTTGGAAGTGTGGAGCAATAACAAAATCTAGTTGCACCCGGCGCCACTTTAGCTAGGCTAGGCGAAAACATCGCAAATTAGAATCTATTTAAAGGATTTTCTACATTAGGATTAGAGAGTTTCACTCCATCCAAAGATTGAGAGTTAAACTCTGTCTGGGAGTCACAAAAATATAGCCTTGGATGACGGTTAGGGTTTGGAGGATTTTCCTTTTCTCCTCTTTGCATATCCATATTTTTCGATTGTTGATCTTTCTATCTTGTTGGGATTAGATGCAACCTTTTGAATTCTCATGTAATCAATATTGGTTTTATTTATATCTTATCATAAATGTTTTTTCTTTCAATACGTTAGTATTTTGTTTCTGTGCTCAAGGCATGTCGTGTTGATTCATGACTTGATCATTGATTATTTGGGTATTAGGAAATATCATTTGTAATCTAGATTTAAATCAAAATACGAAATGAAAGCTTGTGTGTAGGAATAAAACATGATTCCTTTGTTGTCTTAAGACCCTTGCATCAAAAGTAAGTTTTTCCCTCTATAATTGATCAATAAATTGATAATTAATAAATAATCTTAGACTCATTCTACTGAGAAATTGGGGTTTGAGTATTATTGTGGGTTGACATTAACATTTGTTTAGAAACAAGGTAATTAATTTTATGCATGAGAGTGAGGTTTAATAAGTTTAATCCAAGCAATTGCATTCCATAAAACTTTACATTCTTTTTCCACATTCCAAGTGCTCATAAAAATACCAAAAATATTTTAATTGTTTTAATTTTATTTTTTGCATAAAAATCTAGACTTTGGAATTATTTCTAGTTTAGTCTTGTTATAATTGTATTTGTTATCGTGTATTGCACAAGTCTTTTAGGAGGGAACGATATATTTTTTACTTACTACATTTGCGACTAGTGCACTTGTCATCATTGTGAAAAAAATGCTAACAAGTTGTTGACGTCATTGCCAAGGACTTACGTTCCAATAAATGGTGATTTTTCATTTATAACTCTTTTAGTCTTTAATATTTTTTTTTACTCTTCTGTAATTTCTTCTTTAGATATGCAATTATTAAGTTTTGTCCTATAATGCTTTATAGTAGAGAAATTTTGTAATGATCCTTACCCTGTTCTTATTTGGTTGAGTTTTATTCTTAATGCTTGTATTGCAGACCTTTGTTGCTAATAAATGATTTTAGGGGTTGAATGATAGCGGGAGATACATTCATCTTTCAAAACTAAACTTAATCAACTGGAGGTGTGTAACTATTGGAAATAAAGTGCAATCTTTGGCTTCTTGTTCTAGTAAGATGATCTCAATGCGGGAAAAGAATCTCATCAAGTCCAAGAAGAATTGATTATTTTTCAATCCCTGGGTAACCTTGATTAGGAATTAACTGGGTTGCGCAATAGGAATAAAAGAACATATTGCTTATGTGAATAAGGAGTGCAGATTTGTGAAAGTTTTGATTTCTAGTCAATGTGTTTGTGTGGTACCATCGACCATGATTAGATCATTTGTTAGGCTCAAGATAGCAAACAAGCGCTTCTTGGGAAGCAACCCAAAGATTCAGATGGAATAAAGACATTCTTCATAGTCCAAATGGTGTCTGGCTCAAGGTGAATGGAGCCTAGTGAATGGTCGTGCCCTGCATAACATGAACTATGTCGGTGCTATCAGGTTAAACAAACAAAACTTTGGGCCTAGGGTCAAGCCCCATTTGCAAGAGGGGTGAGCCTATTACATGTGGATGTTAATGATGTAGAAAAAAAGGGATCATATTCTATAATGATCAGAATCTGACCTTTGCAAGATTTTATTTTTTCAATTTTTATTTAGTTTTTAATGTTATTTTTTTAGTTTCTATTTTTGTTCTTTAAATTTCAATACTTTTTATTTTTTAATTTTTATTTTGTTATTTAAATTTCAAATTTTATTTTATTTCTCAATTTTTATTTAGTTTATTTTGATAATAAATTGTGTAACTTGGTTGATCTGACATATATGAGGCACTTGGTTGTATGACTTAAAGTAAGTTTTTGCATAACACTGATGATAATTTTTTTATGAAAATTTATTGTGTTGCTCTTTATTAACAATTGTGAATTAACTGTGTTTTCTTGTTGAGTTTAAGTTTGTGGGTTGCTTTTGTGTTTTTGTGATTAAAAGTGTATTTATATTTTATTTTTAATTAATCATTGTGGCATATTATATGACAACTTTTGGTACTAATAATATCCAAGTGAAATTTTGTGATTCAGAGTTTAAATTCATTGTGTGCTATCACTTTTGACTCACAATTGACTTGGCTTGAGTTTCTATGCTAATTATTCATTTACATGTTAACATGTGATCAAAGCCATTTTTTCAATATAGTTTGAGCCAAATAACCAATCTTGTTTTCATTAATAAAACCTTTGTGCACCCACTTGAGCTTTGAAAGAATTTTTTTTTTCATCCTTGAACTCTTAATCATTAAAAGTTCTAACCTTGACTACCTCACTATGAGTTGAGAAGCAAGGAGATCATGGTCCTTGGCATGATTCAAGTTTTGAGATTAAAAATATTACATGGGGAGTATAAAGAGCATTCCTTAAATGTTGTGGATCAAGTTGAAAACATATAAAAAAAGAGAAAGAAAAAGAGATTAAAAAAAATATACTTCTATTTGTAAAAAAAAAAAATAATGTGCAAGGGGGAGATGATCTTGGTTTAAATCTGGATTACATATACAAGAGGGTAAAATGTGCTAAACTAATGAGTTGATCTAATTGCTCTCTTTACTTGCAACGTTTTGATTATCTAGAAAAAGCAATTTTCTTTCTAGGTCAACCATATTATAACCCAATAAAAGTCCTTGTGATGTTGCATGTTTTTTTAATTCTTTTAGCTCTTGAAATTAAAAAGCAAATTTAAATTGTATGGAATTAGTGGTAGAAGAGAGAAAGTCATACCTTAAGACACCAGTGAAACACTATTTCTGGTGAGAAATGGTGTCTTAAGTTGTCCACCAAAATATTTTTTCCACAATTGTTTATTTGTATTGAAAAGATTGCATGTATTTTCTTTGTATATTTGAATTAAGAGAGAACCGTAACTCAGTCTTAACTAAAAAACAAATCATTTTTTAAGCTTTTTTGGGGAGAGCAAACATGATTGACATCTGAAGTGATTGTGTGACCTTGTTTCTAAGTTACCTTTATTTGAGGACAAGCAAGATTCTAAGTTTGGGAGAATTTGATAGAGTTAATTTATATGATATTTTTGAACTTTTTTAATGTCAAAATCAATTTTTCCCAAGCTTAAAATCTTCTTAATTCTCAAATTTAGGTAGTTTTTGTTAATAATTGATTATCGGAGTATGAGAATTGAATTTATTTTAAATCCCTGTTATTTTGTTTAAAAATAAACATAAAACCATTAGATTGAGAGAAGAAGGAATTGCACCCGACGACAAAACTTGTGCTTGGCACAAATCAAACCCGAGAGGAATTCGGTGGAAATGCATTCAGCACAAGAAACCTAAGCCCGATGCTAGTTGGACCTGGAAGTATGGAACAATAATAGAATCTAGTTACACCTAGTGCCAGTTTAGCTAGGTCGAGCATGGACGTCGCAAATTAGAATCTATTTAAAGGATTTTCTGCATTAAAGTTAGAGACTTTCCACTCCATTTGGAGGTTGGTAGTCAGACTCTGTGTAGGAGTATAAAAATGTAGCCTTGGGATGATGGCTAGGGTTTGGAGGGGTTTCCTTTTCTCCTGTTTGTATATCCATCTTCCTTCATTGTTCATCTTTCTATATTGTTGGGATTAAATGTAATTATTTGAATTCTATATAATCAATATTGGTTTTATTTATTTCTTATCATAAATGCTTTTATATCAATATGTTAGTATTTTATTTCTATACTCATGACATGTCATGTTGATTCATGACTTGATCATTGATTCTTAGGGTATTGGAAAATATCATTTGTAATCAAAATAAGAAATGAAAGCTTGTGTTTATAAATAGAGCATAATTCATTTGTTGTCTTAAAACTCTTGTGGCAAAAAATAATTTTTTTTTCTATATAATTGATCAAGGAATTGATGATTAATAGATAGTCTTAGACTCATTTGCTGAGAAATTGGGGTTTGAGTATTATTGTGGGTTGACATTGACATTTGTTTGAAAATAAGATAATTGATTTCATGCATGAGAGTGAGGTATGATAAATTTAATCCTAGAAATTGTATTCCATAACCTTTCCATTCTCTTTCCACACTCCAAGTGCCTATACAAATATCAAACACATTTTAATTGTTTTAATTTTATTTTTTTGCATGAAAATCCAAACTTTGGAATTATTTGTAGTCTAATTTTGTTATAATTATATTTATTGTTGTGTATTGTATAGGTCCTTTGGAAGAGAACGATATATTTATTACTTGCTACATTTGCGATTGGTGCATTTGTCATCATTGCCAACAAATGCTAATAGTTCTCCTACTTCTATCTTTCCCCTTCTTTTGTGGTATGAGATGTGACCTATGAGAAATATGGAGTTATGGATTGTGAAACCTTAAGCTTTGTATTTAGTTTCTAAAGAGATATTTTGTCTTTTAATCTTTGTTATGAATTATTTCTATAATCACTATTTTTCTTAAATATAATTCTTTTATATAGAGATTCTTACAAGAAAAAATGATTTTACCCACTACTAAAATCCGTAGGTAACAGCAAAAATCCGTGGGTAAATCAGTATTACCCACGGATTACCCACAGACAAAAATCCGTAGGTAAACTAGGTGTAGGTAATTTACTTATGGAAATTGAGTTCGTGGGTAATACTCACCAACTCTATTCCGTGGGTAATACCCACCAACTCCAGTCTGTGGGTAATACCCACCAACTCCGGTCCATGGGTAATACCCACCAACTCCAGTTCGTAGGTAATGTGGATAAATTCGTACGTGATTCTTCATGCATCAAAATGTTCATTTTAATTGAATTTTATGAAACATTCAAAATATCCAACATATCCAACAATCAAGCATCATTCAATACACCTAACAAAAAATAAAATCCACATTTAATTTCAAATTGAAACATAACATATATAGTTGAAGTCTCATCATACAAAGTAAATCAAAGATAACATAATTATAAAGTAAAGTAAACTTGAAACATAATCCAACATAATCCACATTGTAAATAAACTTGAACCATAATCAAATACTCAAAGCCTAAAAATTAAACTTGAAATATAATCCAACATAATCCACATTATAAATAAACTTGAACCATAATCAAATACTCAAAGCCTAAAAATCCTAATAGTCTGCAAAATGTCCATGTTGTCCATGCTCATTGTGTTGTTTGTTGTGTGGTTGCTCATGCTCATTTTCTTGTTGCTTGGATGATTGTTGTTGTGGCTGCTGTTGTTGAACTTCTTGTTCAAATGCACTTCTTGAATGAGGTAGAAGTATAGGAAGAACCAGATTAAGCAATGCTTTCATTTGTTGACTAAGTTTGTCACTGTCTTCCCTAAGTTGTTTTATCTCCCGAGTTTATTCTGAATCATGAGAGGAAGTCAAAGGTTCATGATACGTGAGAGTATTTCCAGATTTAAACTTACGAGCAAGCTTTCCAACCCCATAAATTTGACCTTTCTTTTTGCCACCTACAATAAGAAGCCAACTTTCAATTCTTAATTTGTCTTCCTCTACAGGATCTAAGGAGATGATTCAGATTGTCGTAGAAGATCCAACTTCCGATCTGGCTTGAGTAAATATACTTTCAAATTGTTCCTGTTATTCATATATGATATTAATGTTATTCATACATTACATTACTAAAATAAAGAAAAATAACAATAACAAATGTAACTCACAACTGTCCTTCTTGATCTTTCATCAACGAATTCACCATTACTCTTCCGTTTATGAGTCTTCTTAAATACCTCATCAATATGTGCAGGACGACCCAACACTTTTGCCTATGAACAATATAAATAATATTATGGTTATGCAAGCCAATATCATATATTGTATAATAGAATAATATGTAATCAAAAAGTATAATTCAAAATCAATTACACTGAAAATTCAATACAACATATATGTTTTGTATACGTACCATGCGAATGGCGTGCTCATGTGTAGTTATGGAGCCACCAGTTTGTAAAGAACCACCTGTGTCAGATGCTCAATTTTTTTGCGCTTGAATACACTTGGCACGAAAGTCAGGTGAATTCCACTTCGATAGCAAAGAACTCCACACTTCATCAAACATCCAATTAGGCTTTTTTTCAATTTTTCTAGCATCCATAAACATTTCTGATAGCCTATGTGCGGCTTTGGACTGGAAGTTTTTTCTAATCATTTCCTCATGTTCAGGTTTCCAACTGAGTTTTGTCTGTATAAACACATAATGTGTACTTAAAAATGAGAAACTGTGATTCAAAAGTATTTTTTATGGATAGGATTTGACAACTAAATACCAAAACCAACACCGTAAAATAAAAAGCAACCTTCTTCTTCCAGCAACAAATAGTTCAGCCTTCAGTCAACAAATTTCTCCAAATGCCCTGTATGCTAGTGATAAGTATCCAGGCCCTGAACCAGAAATACAAAAAGTTATCAAATCACTGTGATTTGTATACTAATATACTATTATTTGATTACTTAAGTTTTTTGTTTTAAAAGATTACAATAACAGGTTTTGTATTGTTAAATATATAAGTAATAAAAGTTGCATATAAAAATTCGATAAGAAAATTTTTAAATGATAAAAAGATCAAAATTTCATTTAAATTAGGGTCTGATTTTAATTTTTAACGAAAATAATAATTGGACTCGTACTTAAATGAATTTGGGATCATAATTCCGTAGGCCACCCAAACGGAAGGTCAAATTGGGCTTAGCTATAGATACTCTAGAATCTATTTCATTACACTTGTCCCATAAAGGAAGGCATAAAAGTTGAGAATTTAATAATATAAATTATCAAGCATGTCCTCATTGGCCTAAAGAAGTGAAACAGAGATAGAACATATAATAAATAAAAGTACCACTTTTAACTAAAATAAGAGTTTAAAAAAACCTTGTCAACCATGAAACGCAACAAAACAGTACCAAAGTCTTTAAAATTGCACATTTATTGGCTTCGATTAAGGTTAGAATAGTATATCAGAATATGTTAATATACTAAGAGAAAAACTGATACAAAATAAATATGGTAAAAATTAAGAGAAAAATAGTAATTTACATAGATGTAATGTATCATGCATGATAAAAATTCATAATAAATAGCAATCTATGGGTAGATCTTACATATAAAATTAAGATCATTCAATCATTTTATACATGTTTTAGGATAAAAAATAAAAACATAAGTTTAATCAGTATTTGCCGCAGCCCTTACCTGATTTTGACCATCATTTAACCATTCTTTTTTGACACCGTTCTTTTATACTGTTCAGATAAGTGATCTAACTAATTCCCAATTGAATTAGCCAAACATTTTTATTTATATTAACAAACAAAATAATATTTAAGAATATCAGGTTAAACATTTTTAGTTATAAAATAAGATAATAGTTATTTTTTTGGGGTCGGTCAATTTTTTATTTATTTTATAACTCCTCTCGATCATCTTTTTTCACTTTATACATGTGTTTTCTGTTTTAAGATTTGGAATGACTGTATTTATAGATAATTCCTAATACTTACATAATTGTACAGTTTTTTGTTTTTAACTTTCTTAGACTTTTTTATTTGAATTTTGCAATTTGTTGTGATAGGTGGTAGTTTGTTAGTAAAAGATTGTTTGTTAGTTACAAACATCTTTGTGCCTACGTAGAGGGTAAAGCTCGTTCATGATCGTTCTCGCAAACTTGCTTCAAGGGTTACAACTCAAACTCTTCTAACTCCAATGTTTCAGTGTATTTCGAGAATTTACGGGTATGTGGATTCAGGTTTAAAAGGAGCTAGCTTTAATGGGTTCTTTTCATTTTTTTTAATTTCTCATAGACTAGGCACTCGAGGCCTTGTTGGGGTTAACAAGAAACTTCACAATCCATTTCCTTTTGAGACTAAGTGATTTTACAATCCGTTTCTATTCGGGACTAAGAGACTTTGTCAGAGTAGCTTCTCATAGGGCAAATAGTGGTTACAAAGACCAAAACATGCACATCAATCAAAACTTTACTTTTAGAGTAATTTTAACACTAATGCAGACAAGTGAGCATAGTTAAAAAAAGGATGAATGTGATGCAGATATAATGTGATCCAACATCCACTGAAAAGGGCTATAAAACAAAAATAAACTCTTAAAAAAGGCCAAGAATCACCATTTAGGAGAACTAGGAGCTTGCAAAAAGTGAAGTGTTGTGACTAAAATCAGATGGGATACCTTTGAAATTAGCAAACATTTGTTATTATTATAGTATCAGATACCCAAGAATTAGGAACTTTGGATTGATTTCACAATGGGCACAAAGAACAAGATTTTTATATATTATTTTCCACAATAATTACAAATAACATGTTTTAGTAGTATTTTGGTGAGCTACAGAGGTTTCTCTGACAGAGTAATTATATTCAGGGGAAGCAAAAAGAATGCTATCAGCTGCAACAATCTTCTGGTGAAAAGCTTAAACTGCTGATCGATAAGTGTTGTCTATCTCAAGATCTGTATTTAGAAAGGGCAACGACGAAGTATCAACATACTATATCTAAAGTCCTACACTGCTTTCTTTGATCAGTTCAATCGCTATCAAAATAAACTAAAATAATATTAAAGTTTCAAACATAACATATAGAAAGCATCTAAAAATGAAAAGCTACTAAACATTTCATTAAGCGATTTAAAAAATATACTAAAGAAGTTAACTAAGAAAAATTAGAATAATACATCAGAAATAAGTTTCGGAAAAATCTACATATTTTGAAAGATATCTTTCTGAAACCAATATTTGAGAAAATATTTTTATAAAAAGATGGAGGGAAGGTGCGAATAGAAAAAGAAATAAATAAAAGTGTTTGAGATACATAGAAAAAGCAAGCTGAGGCCAAGTTATCGAGTCGAAGGTGGACCTTTCGGTTGAATGGTAAGGGTATTGTGATTGCTAGGGCACAACGTCGGAAGACGGTGATTCTGAGCATGAATGAAGAACCACTTCGCTTTGCATTCGCACCGGTCTCTGTCGCATTCCCATTCCCATTCCCTTTTCGTTACCTTATATGTGATCTAAATTTCTTCATTTTTTCAATTTTCTTTAATTCACTCATAAATTCAACATTCAAATTGTTGTTCCTAGAATCCATATTCTATTTTCAAAATAAATTAAAAATCATAACAAATGAATAAAGTTAGAGTGTGTGTTAGAAACCAATTGGCACGAACAAGGCCTCTATTGTAAGACCCTTTTATGAAGAAACCAACCCTAAGGGACGAAGAAGGAACCACGCCACCACCGTGGGTCCGAAGGGGTCGGGCTCGGGAATGAACCTTACGGCGGCGTTGGCGCCGGAGGGGCAGTTGCGGAAATCTTGATGCGGCTGTTGGAGGAGACGGAGGGTTGTGGGGATGCGACGGTGGGCAATGATTCGGTGTGCTTTAGGTTACCATTTTGGAGAAGAAATTGGGAGAGTGTTGTAGAGAAGATGAGAGGGAACTGAAAGTCGAAGGATTTTTGGAGGGAATGTTTAAGTGAGCTAAAACATTCCTTTTTTATATTTTAATTATTTTTAAATTTTTTATTTTATCTATGGACTAAGTATGTTATCCACTGCAGCATGTTTTCCCACCATCTAATATCTGTAGGTAATATATTTCTTTTTTATTTTCTCTATCTTTTAGGAGTAATGACATTACCCACGGAATTATCCGTAGATAAACTCAATTTACATATAGAAAAAAGTTTGTGGGTAATTATCCATGGGAAAAATGAGTTTTTCTTGTAGTAATTAAGTATAGTATTATATTTTATGAGTAGTTAAGAAAATAAAGTATAAAGTATGTTTGTTGAAAACATATCACTCAAAGGGTATTTAGATCTTGTCTTTGAATAACTTTGAGAGGGTATGAAAGTCCCCTAGGTTCAAATTACCTATGGAGTATAAATATTAGGAATTCATTCCATAGAAGAGAGGAATACCTTTTAGAATGTTTGAGCTGAATGTTATGTCAATATGACAAAAAAATAAAAGTTAAAGAGAGTTTTATAGACAAGCACACCTTACTATTTTTTGAGTTAGATTCAATTACTTATTTATATTTGAGATACAATTTCGTTTATTGCTTTTGAAACACCAACTTATGAAATACAGGCTCATTTACTTTATTTCACGTTACCACTCACTAAATTAATCTTTCATAGTCTTACATATTCCAAATGGATAGGTTTAGAAGTGAATTACACATTTCAAAGTATGAAGCAACTTTTGAGTTCGGTACAACTTCTAAGTTGATCAGTTACTCTTATATAAATATTTTTGTATATTTCCTTTTGCAAATTTATATGTACAATTATATAGTTTATCTTTTAGTTTTGCACTTTTAATAGAGGAACATTAACGTATAACATGTATAATGTAAGGTGAATGTTCCTTTTTAGAAAATTTTATTATTCACATTTGTTATTATGTATTTTATTTCCATATATCTCTAGGGTTTTACATTTATGAGATCAAAGAACATCCTTCCTTGAACTATGGATAGTGAAATTTGTTCTTAATCGAGTATTTTCAACTTTGCATTTAATTATATATTAAGCTTGATCAACTTATTATGTGGAAGCATAAGTTGATAGTTATGGCTAGACATGGTTGAAGACTAGATGCTTTTAATGTCTCAAGAGTTTGATAAAGAGCTTATAAAGATGATGCCCAATAGTATGGGGAAATAAAATCAAGCAACAACATATTTGGTTGACCATTTCACTAGAGGAATCAATCATTAAATTTGCGAGAATGCAACCTTTGGAAAAGGGGGTACTAGTGAAAGATTCTCAAAGTTTAAGAAGAAATCATGCCTCAAATTAGTGGTCTTAGATCAAAGCTCAACAGACCTGTTAATTGGTTTTGATTATTTTCTTAACAATAAAGTGTAAAATAGAATTTTATAAGCATTAAGTCTTTTTAGATGCAAATTGGATTAATAGATGCAAACTTATATGTTCCTTGCTTATATACTTCATCTGATAAGCTTTTTGCTTGGACAAATGAAGTTGATACATAGTTTTAACATTCATAATACACGACGAAGACTTCTAAATATTTATTCTATGTTTATGGGGATTTCATATTGAAGTGTCTACATTAAGATCTCTTAAAGCTAATCCACAAAAAAAAAAAAAATTCTAAGAAAGCAGAATGATAGTCCTGTGAATTGAGTGTGGTGTGTTAGGCTCTATACTTTACTCAAAGGTGGAAAGAGGTTACCTATGCTAGGCTTGATAAGTCATGTGTGTATTAAAGGAGCTAAGTAAAGAAGCCATAAACATTTAATGTTGTATGGAACCTATTTAATATGCCTTCATGTTGGGACATGGATAGACAAGACAAAGAAGGTGAACATCACACAACCTCATAACAACTCTAAAGGCACTTGCAATGACTTTTTTCTTCTCAACTCGACATAAAGAATACCTCTTTGAAGAAGAAATGTTGACTATGATGATAATGTAAGGGCTATTAATGTTCTTGTGTTTTCAAGCAATCCTTTTAGTCTTCAATTTATGAGAAAGAACATTAGAAAAGCATATCTAATATTTCATTAATATTAGCACATTAACTTTCTTTTAGTGAGTAAAACTCGTGATCATTCAGATCAAAACCTTTTGTTCTTCAAAGTGTTTTAGCTAAGAATGCAAGTCCAAAGAACATGTTGAGGAAAAACCCAACAACCTATAGTTTTGATTAAGTGTTAAAAACACCTAAGCTAAAACATGATCATGCATCATTTATCAGATGATTGATGTTTAGCAATAGATTATGCAAAATGCAAGTGTTGTGTTAGTTAGACGAAACAACACTATGTAGTATTTTCTTACAACTGTTAGGGCACATAAAAAAGTATATGAAATGCACATATATAAGAGTATACACATATAAAATACTATGCAATATTCTCTTATTTCTAATAGGACATATATAAAGATAAAATGAAACATGCATAAACCATAAGATGATGCATGCATATATTAAGTTGATATAGTACTTCAATAAATATCTATACGATTACTTTGTGTTGTAGAAAATGTCCACTACCATTTGTTTGACCAAAAAGATCTGTTCAAGAACAATAAAAGTTAGACGATCTTGGAGTTCGAGCAAAAGTTGCTTTCTTCATCAACTTCCTAATACATCTTCAACTCTGGCCCATCTATCTACTATGTACGATGTGTAATTTTGTCATGAGACGGTAGAAAAGGCTTTCCTATCGAGAGAGGCATGTACTCCTAGTATTTGGGATGATGTGTAAAGAAGAAGAACATTTAAAGTTGCAATTAATGTAACAAATCGACAAAATGGTGAAAGGACATCAAAAGAATTGAAGCTGCTCAACGAATAGAAACAATATCTCAACAGATCTCCTTTCAACACCTATATAAAGCCTTCCATCAAGAAGAAGAAAAATAAGCAGAGGTTACACTATGTAGAAATGTTGTTAAAATTAGCTCTAAAGTTGAGAGTAGAGAATTTGCCATATTCATGGATCAAAAAGAGTTGTCAGAAGAACACTGAGAGTGTTCATTCATTCACTTAGGAGAGTGAACTTACAACTCGTATTCATCAAAAGACGTAAACCCTCCATAGAGTGCAAGATGATTAGTACTAGGAGAGAAAGCTTAATCCATTATATTTGTCGAGAGATGCAAAAACTCTCTAATAGTCAGACTCAATGATCTTCAATTTAATAGATTATTCAAGTCTTTAGTTTTCTTACATTAACTAGGAGTAACCAAAGAGTAAAGAATACTAAGCTAAACAAGGAGTGACTTGTGGAAAGAATAACCTTTAATGAGGTCAACTAGGAATGATTGTGATCTGAAAGAATACTCAAAATTAGTCAAGAGTGGCTTGAGTAAAGAATACTGAAGGGGTTAGTCAAGAGTGGTTATGAGCCCAAGAATACTTAAGTCAGAATGACTAGAGTAAATAATACTTAAAGGGTTAGTCAGAAGCGATTACGAACCAAAGAATACTAGAGTGTACTTTGCAATAATAGTCTGTCTAGTTAAACTTAGTCTGCTGACCAAAGAATTGGATGTAATTTGTTGAGATAAATGAACCAATATAATTGTCATGTATACTTTCTCTCTTCTTTATCTCCTTTACATACTTTAAGTGACTGTAATAATACATATTAAAAATCTTTTTATTAAAGTATTTTTAGATGAAGTATTTAAATCTAACATGTAGTGGAGTGTCAGATGTAAGAAGTATAATATGGTGTAAGAAGTATAATATGATCGCTTGTCAATTCAAATTAAAAAATACATTAATCAAGTGTTTCAGTTGAAATAAGATCGTCTACAAAATATGTTATGAAGTACTGAGATTACATCTTTTATATTTTATTAGATGCAACTTGTTAAAAATAATTTATACAAACACATGTCATTAAGTCAATATGTTTTTAACCCAGTTCGATATGTTAATGACAAAAATTGTAAACAACATGAATTAAATGAAATCATATAATTTCTTAAAGTAAAGAAAAAAGAAATATAATAGAAACTAGTTAAAACTATTGACTGAATTTAAATTTGCAGAAAATGTAAATTGCAAAAAAACTAAAGGTGCATAAAATTAAATTGCAAGAAATCTAAAGTGTTAGAAATGTAAAGAGCAGAAAACTAAAGTGTAGAAAATTAAAGTACATAACAGTAAAGAAATTGCAGAATTGAGAATGTAAAAAGAATGTAAGACAAACAACATAGAAGAGAAATAGGAAAAGGAAAGAACATGAAGAACTCGAATGGGTAAAACTAAAAATTAAAAAGCATACAACAATTAAAAACTATATAAACTAACAACTAAAGTTTCCTAACTACTAAATCATCTAAGTGATAAGTATGTGTTGAACCTGTCTTAAGGTTCTTATATATAAGGTCTAACATGAGTTAACATGTGGGCCAAAGAAGCTTAAGTCAAAATAGACCTACTCTAGTGCTTCATATGAAATTATAAAATTGTTCTTTTACTTTAGATCGTCTAGTGATTTGAACGGTAAACTATTTACTAATCTGAAACTGATGCAACATGTAATGCTTATTTCTTTAAGTTCAAAAAATTTAATCTTCATGTTTCCAAAGTCTTCACTAAAGCTTGTAAAGTGAAAAATCAAATGCAGCCAGAATTAGTTAAAAAAAATCTTAAAAAATCATAACAAAACAATAGATTAGACAATCTATTTAAAATTCAGTAAAAAAATTATCTAAAAATGTAATATTTACATATTTATGTCCTATAAAAAATATAAATTTCTATTAAAAATGTAAAAATAAAAATAAAAATAAAAAACACTTCAAATATGCCATCAATTTATAAAATTGTGAACAAATAAGTGTTGAAAGGACTTAGCTTGCGAAAACGAGAAAGGTAAAAAAGGGACAACCTTGCAAGAAATTTTCTTTTACTATCTTTCTGGGACCCGTTTGGTATTTCCTCAAGTATATTTTGTTGAACCGTGCAGCTGAAAAAGGAAGTAACAAGGAAAAATCGCCAATGGAGAGTGATCCTGTGAAACTGAAAGTTCACCTAGTCACTGGCACTGACACGGCCGAGTTCAGGCTGCTGAGTGAGGCGTTGGGTCGGAGCTCAGTGGTGGGCCTGGACGCGGAGTGGAAGCCGGTACGGAAGTCGTTCCCGACGGTGTCGGTGCTCCAAATCGCGTGCGGTGACGGGGGCGTGTTTGTGTTAGACTTGTTGTCCCTTCCTCTCTCTTCACTGTCGGAACCGCTGCGAGAATTGCTGCTGTGCCCCGACATCTTGAAACTCGGATTCGGATTCAAGCAGGATTTGGCTTACTTGTCCTCCACTTTCTGCTCCCACGGCGGTTTCGACAAGGTCACACATTCGCACAAACAATGAGTGTAATATAATATAAATTAGGGTTAACTGTTTTTTTTTTTTTTTTTTCAAGGTTAACGTATTTCAAAAACTAAAGCAATGTGTGAAATGTGGAAAATTTTCAGAAACTACAAACACCACTGACCCTTGAGAATAAACATTTCTGTTCTGCTCCTGTTTTTTGTCAGAGAATTTCTTAATTGAATTGTGCATAGGTTGAGCCGTATTTGGATATCAGGAGTGTGTACAATCATCTGCAGCATAGTAAGAAGCATGCACCCAAGCAAAGTAAGAGCTTGTCAACAATTTGTGCGGAAGTATTGGGGTTTTCGCTCTCCAAGGTTTGTTTCGTAAGATATTCATTCAACCTTGGCATTTGTTCTACCTCTATGCCTATGCTTATTTGAGTTATTGTGTGGAATGTGATTCTTTTCTTTAGGTGAAATGGGTTTTCTGTTAGCATTTGGAGGAAGGTTCTATCAGTTGTTTTTTTTCTTGGATCTTCTCCTTTTAAAAGAATTGTACTGCTGCAAGCTTGTTGGTCCGTGTTGTTCTTTCTGTTCAGTGGTCAAATTTATATTTAATTTTGTTAGAGGCTTAAACATCCAGAAACAGGGCTGAAGAAATGAGTGGATTTAAATATCTGCCATCGCTGCTCAAACTGATGTTAGTCTGGCTTGAAGCGTGGACACTGAATAATTCATTTTTAGCTCATGATGAAATTCAGTTTTATTACGAAAAAGAATTATGTTGGCACGGATCAATCCTTGTACATGTTTGAGAACCAGTAATCTTCAAAGCTTAAGTAACTAGGTAGAGGCGTATAGATGGACTTGTATCTCTTAACTAGTACTTTATTCACGTCAGACACCAATGCATATTTGTATCAAAATTAAGTGCTTAATCCCTGTCAATGGTAGAATGATTTGTTCTATATCTATAAGATTCCAGGTTGTAATCTAAATAAGAATATTTTTCTTTTAGTTGGAGGCAAATCCCATTCTTGGATTCAATCACATGTTCTAGTAACAATTGTCAATTCCAGAATGATAATCACCCAAAGAATATTAATTCTTCTGATTAATGGGATGGTTTAAATTCTATCAGAATTAATTTTTAGTAGGCTATCTTCTGATAGAAGTGATAGGTGCATCTCAAATTTTGATTTTTAACTTGTCGTTTGATTTATATGGTTTCTGACAAAAAGGACATGTTTGGTCGCCTATTTGCAAGATTATATCAATCTGAATATCTTAGCTTTCAAAATGATTTCTGAAGATATTTGTTTGAGCACAAAACAAATAATGCAAGTCACAGATTTTTATTGACTTTTCATTAGCAATACTAGGATTGGCCCACAGTAGAAAGATACTTCTGTTCATATTGTCGAATTTAAATTGAAACATGATTTCTGTATTGGGACGTGAAAGGGAATTCTCTTGTTTGCTCAAGGATTTGTATGTCCTCCCTTGGAAGTTTAAGATTCAGAATGGGTCCAAATGGCATTTTCCAATTTCTATATCGTGTTAACCAAACTTATATCTGCTCTAGGAACTTCAATGTAGTGATTGGTCACATCGTCCCCTTACAGAAGAACAGATAAGATATGCAGCTATGGATGCTCATTGCTTGCTCGGCATATTTAAGGTCTTCCAGGAAAAGGTTGTCAAAGAAGGTTTGTAATCCCAGGAAATTTTATGGCACAAACTCTGGATAAATTACAAACTTGCCATTGTGTTATATTTCTTCTATTTTATGATTTGATTTTTTTTTTTGTTTTATTGCTTTTTTGGATATTTGGTTGCTCAAGCTGACAACATAGTGTATTCTGATGCTGATAAGTACCCAAGCCCTTGGGAAACCCACACTCAAAAACAAGTTATTAAGGAGGGAGAACGAACACATAAATTTCTGCTAACATACTACTTGATGTGTTACTTGGGTACACATAATACTCAAGATTCATATTACTCTATGCTGAACTTGGGCACCCTGCAATACCCAAGTTTTACCCAAGTTTCTATTATATGCTACAAATTTGAATGTTGAAGGATACATGACATCCCACTTAGGCACCATGGCAAAGTAATGAAATTTTCTTTCAAATGAACAAGTTAATGCAATGATTAAGTTGTTCAAATTTGGAAAGTAGGACTATGGCAATATGACTATTGATTTTGGGGCATGTATTTACACTTTTGGGAAAACTAGAGGAATCATAATCTAAGTATGATTAAATTAAACCTTTTGTTTTTTCTCTTTGGAGTGTCTTTATGGTATATGTCCCTTGCATGATAATCATCACTTAGATAGGGCTGTCGCAATGAGTTTTATAAAGTCTTTTTACATAAATTGTTTAGCTGTTCGTTTCTGGTACTTCGCATTATTTTATAGAAGAATTTCCACATAGGGATAGACATGGAGTCTTCTCATTATGTGGGTAATTCTTTCATAAGGTGTGAATTATTTGAGGATACTTCATTGTTGTACCTATAGATACATGTCAAAACATGTATACCAAGAAATGGATGGGAACCCTAGTGGAACAAAAGGGTCATACGACTATTTGGCTTTGATTTTGGGTCGAGTCCTATTTTTTAGCCAACAAATCGGCCTTCGAACCCTAGCTGCATTAGACGAGAAGGATTGACATGGTGCACGATCCCTCAATTCAATGAGCAACCTCACGATCTTGCAGCGAATTGCGCCTCCCCTGGTTCACCATCCGCATTAGCTCACAACATCCCCTGTTCTTGCAAGATTGTACGCTTATGTGAGTTTACTTGCGATTTTATCAGCATTGGGGTTGCTAAAGGTTGCTTGTGGTTTAAGGACCATTTGTGTTACCTCCTGAATCAGTTAGGATTTCTTCCCTTTTTGCGTGAATTCTGTTCTTCTCCATGGGTTGGGCACGCTGGGATAACTAGAACATATAAAAGATTAGAGATTGTTTTTTACTGCTATGTTATGAGGAAAGATGTGGAGTAGTTGATGGCTGGTTGTGCTACTTGTGAGCGGAATAAGTACCAAGTTCTGCAACTTGTTACTTTTAATTTCTTAGTCATGCATCCACATAAATAAACCTCATCTACATGCAACATATTGAATAAGTATGACAACTTTTGGGTTAAATAAACCTCATCTACATGCAACATATTGAATAAGTATGACAACTTTTGGGCCTTTAACCCATGTTTGTGAGAGAAGGAATAAATAAAAAGAAGGAAGATGAGCTGAGAATAAATGGGCTGAACATGGAAAATCAAGAAATAGAATGTATTCATACCAGAATGTCCACATGGCAAGAGGTCATTCAAGTGGAATACTCTGTCATGATGGGAAACATAGTGGAACACATGTTTATATGGTACGAGAGACTAGAAAAAGGGAGAACGAAAATTGGGTGAGGAATTAGCTAGGCATTTTCTATGGGGACAGCGATTGTGTCTTGCTCCTCTGGTTGTTATTCTTTGTGCATTGTTACTTTCTGTTTTGTACTGTTTTCTTTTTCTAAGCTGGAGTTATACTGTTGCTATAAAGGAGTTATTCTCCTTGAATATCAACTATTTCCTTTCATATAATACCACCAGTATCAGAAACTTTTCTATATTAATTTTAAAGCTTACTTATCCATTCGTTCCCTCTATTGTCTTTTTGTCTAATAGTAATTGATTTATTTGCTATTCTAACTTTGAAGCGTTATACAAAGAATTGTCATGACATTTTGTTGAATTCTTCACTGCAGGAGACTTGATTCCTGAGACTACGTTATTGTCTAATCCTGATGCAAGTCTTGGATTAAAAGAGCTATTCAGAAATCACGATATGAGTGAAAAAGTCCTAAGAGCACATTTTTCTGAAGCTTTAGCAATTGTCGAAGCCACAACTTGTTCCGATGTTGCTTGTATGATACCTTTAGCCGGGGGAATGATCCAAAAGTCATCATATTGGGTTACTATGCCAATGGATGAAGTTTTGTTGAAAGTAGTAAAAAAGTATGGTGATAGGATCTTGCTAAAGGAGTCAGACAAAAAGCCCAAAAGCTCAAAAAAGAAAGGGAAGAAGCATTCACTAATTAATAGGATTAGCAAAGAAAATCACTTTGAGAAGTTTGATGAGTGGCAAGGTACCCCACCATGGGATCCTTTGGAGGGGGGGAATGGATATCCAAAGTTCCTTTGCGATGTAATGGTAAGTGTCTTAATTACGAAAATCTGATGTTCCCTTTCTTCCTATATTATGTTTAGCCATAGGATTTTTAGAAATTTTGTTAATTCAATCATCTGTGTTGCACGGAAGAAATGAGGCTTCCTCGTCATCCGTTCTTGTATACCCCTTTTCTGGACTTCTTTTTTATGAATATTTTATGCACCTTTTTTTATCCACAAAAAAAGGGTTTTATTTTATTGTAGGATGAATGTGCATAAAATAAAAATGTGAGCATGAATTTGTGAGGAATTTACTCAGGTTGAAGGCTTGGCAAAACATTTAAGATGCGTTGGGATAGATGCTGCAATTCCTTATTCAAAGAAGCCTGAACCAAGGTTATAAATAGAGTATGATTCTATTATTATTATTATTATTATTATTATTATTATTATTATTATTATTATTATTATTATTATTATTATTATTTTCTAATTGTTGATTCTAGTACATGCTCAACGTCATACTTCTGACATCTGAGTGACTTCTATATTTATATTTTCTCTTTTGTGAAACTATTTTCATTTATATTTAGGATGTTGATAGAGCAAGCAGAAAAAGAGAAACGAGTGATTTTGACACGGGATGCGAAGTTGCAAAGACATGACTATCTAACGAAAAACCAAATATATAGAGTGAAGAGTCTTCTGAAAAATGAACAGCTACTTGAGGTATGGTTAAATTAGTTATCCAGATAAACAGATTGATAATATACCTTCCTGTTAAAGTAAAAAGTAAAACTACACCATTTTATGGTAACGTCGTCTATTACTCTTATTTTTGTACTTTAGTATGTTAAATTTTATGGATACTGTAGAAGTGTCGTTATAGGCTAGGGTTTAGCACATGAATTTCAAAGTTATCTGTGTGGACACTGTCTATTTTCATTCTAGATTTCGGCACACAAAGGTCTTTCCATCTTATTGCAAAGTGAATAGAAAATGGAAAAAACTTAGGTGTAGTTCTACAGATGCAGTTTGTACTAGATACAATTAGAATTAGAATTTCACTTTGATAAATGCTAAATGAAGTTTTGCATTGAAGTGTTATGCATTATATAAGATGAAACGTCAATTTTAACTGGAGAACAATACGAACAACACAGTTGTATATTAGTTTTGTTCGTACAAAAATTGTAATGCAGTCCTTGCATGAGAGTGATGCCATGGTGTAACAAAGGATAAAAATTGGAAATGTTTTTCAGGTTATTGAAACTTTTCAACTTAAAATTAATGAGGACAAGCTAATGTCGAGGTGCACAAAATGCAATGGAACTTTTATTCAGAAGCCACTCACAACTGAAGAAGCCATTGAAGCTGCGAAGGGTTTCCAAAGAATTCCAAATTGCTTATTTAACAAGAATTTAGAGTTTTGGCAGTGCAGGGACTGTCAACAACTTTATTGGGAGGTATTGTTTAGCAGTTCAGTTTGTGAGTTTCTATCTAACATTACCAAATCCCTTATTTTCATTGGCTAGAGAACATTATTTAACATTAGCAGTTCTCAAAAGCTAGAGAACTAATAACTGTGGAACAGTAATGGTTATATTTTTCTTCTATATGGTAGATATGCTTTTGAAATATGACCAACTTTCTAACTTGCATACGTTGTGCCTGTTCTTTATTCAGGGAACCCAATACCATAATGCTGTTCAGAAGTTCATTGACATTTGCAAGCTGAGTGACTAATTTGAGCTTCGGTGTGATGTGCACTCCTGTGATGGTGACATCCAAAAGCTTTATATTGAAGAAAAATGTCCTTTTCACTCCAAGATATATGTTTCAGTGCCTGTCCTCTTACACATTGATTTGGCCATCACCGCTTGTCGCCCCCACTTTTGTTGTTCTGTATATTCTACTGAAAGGAGTCTTCCATTTCAAAGGGAATATTAAAAATTACTAGGGAATCAACTGTATAACACATTAACACCCCTTAACTTGGCACTTTTCTTTCGTCATTTAATGGAGTTCACTTTCGGTTTGTGAATTTTAACAGGATTCCAATGGTGTTCTATTAGAATTCTCCTATGTAAGAATGGGAGTTACGGTTTATAATTAGACTACACAAATATTGGGAATTGGACTTTATGCAGCAACCCTAACGTCAGGTAATAGTTGTCTAGGGTTACTTCTAGTTCTAGCCGAAAATAATAAGGGAATTACTTATTGCACCTTCCCATTTTTTAACTTATACTTATAATTGGATGAAATGACTGAATTGTCCTTGTTCCTCACTGCATCATCACCGCTGCTGAAGAAGAGATGGAGAATGCTGTAATTAGAAAAAGAAGAGTAAATAAATCCTATTCAGGAAAGCTCTTTTAGAATTTATTTCATGTCTTTCGGAAAGCTTGTTTTGGAATACATTTCATTTGTTTTGGAAAGTTTGTTCCAGAAAGCTTATTCCTAGATCTATTTCATGCGTTTCAAGAAGATTCAAAATGAGGGAGTGCAGGTTCAAATTGAGGTGCAAGAAGAAATTTTTGAATAATAATTGTGCTCGCTTGTTTGTGATCAGTTTCTCCTATGATCCAAAATTCAAAATTCTTTGTTGTGATTTGTTTTGGTAGTTGCTTCCTACGATATACAAATTGTAACCTGCATTATACATTTTTTTGAAATATCAGAATTGTCACTTGACATTATTATTTTGAAATGAGGGTGCAGTTGTTGTAAAAAAGAATGAAGAAGAAGGAGAATAATATAGTGGTAGGTTCAAAACATAGTCACAGATAAAGGGAACAATTAGATACTTTTATAAAAGATAATATTGTTAATGTCTATGACCTATGACAATCGAGTAAACAGTGGAACACTAGCATAGCATTGTCAAGACGACAAGACGAGCAGAGGCTTGTTGGAATACGGTGGGGACATGCGGAGGAGCATCGGAGCATCACTAAGAGTATTTAACCCGTTAATAGTTGTAGAAAACACTTTTTATAATAAGTTAAGTTAAGAATCTACTTTAAAAGAGTGAACGATAAATGACAGAGACAATGTTAGAGACAATGTTACAAGTGAGAAGAAAGAAATAAATAACAGAATACGACGACAGATAAACGAGAATAACAAAAAAGAAATGCAAAAAAAAATCATACTTTATCGTCATTAAGACTCAATAATATTTTATATTTAGCCACAATTATATATATATATA
>Ga0209489_103302_pt1 | contig 31664 bp, 10 predicted proteins | sample SiratrowhiteBW_FD_187527 | JGI IMG/M metagenome (GOLD analysis project Ga0209489, IMG submission 187527) | Root nodule microbial communities of legume samples collected from California, USA - Siratro white BW (SPAdes) (version 2) | ecosystem: Host-associated > Plants > Roots > Nodule | place...
TTAAATTCTGTAAAAAAAAAAAACAATTAATCACCTTAAAAAACTTTTCTATCTTAATTATATTTTTTTCAATTGCAAAACTTAAATTTAAGACCTTAATATACTTAAAGGATTGGAATTTAATTCCACTTGACCCAACTTAATACTATTATTAATTAAATTTTAATTCATTTCCTTTTATAGTATAAATTAAAACGTACAATTTAGTAAGACTCTCACTTTATTATTATTTTAATTATAATTTTCATTGTTCTCTGGAGATCCGTTATCTTACCATGAAAAGAAATTATTTCACAATCTTCTAATCATTCTCATTATATATATATATATATATATGTAATTGATCTTCTTTAATGCCCATATTTACAATTTATTATCTCCTATTTATTTTGAAATTGCATTTTAATATTTTAAAAATATTGATAATAATTAGAAAATCTTACGTAAAAAATTAGTTTATACACAATCTAAAATTTATTTTATACGTCCAATGTAAATTTTAATATATAATCTAGTTAATGACAAGCAAATAAAAGTATCTATAATGCATAGTATATTTAATGAAGTGCTGTTAACACATTGTATTTTTATTTTTATTTTTTGTTCATCTCTTTTCACTACGTCATATTTCCCACCAGCACATCATAACTTTTACTTAATTATCTCCATTTATTTTCTGTCCCCAAATCTATACCACCATTGAAATATCCACGAAACATTTCCCGTAGGAAACGTTGAAAGGTTGAAGGTGATTTTTGAATTCCCAGGTTGCCATGATGATGAACATGGAATATGTAAAATGCAGAAGCAGTATTCTATTATTCCAAAGGATAATCATATTCAAGTGTCACGTTTGTGGTTTATTAATGCTTATGCTCTCATCCATATTCATCGTGCGCATTACTTTCACACTGTTCTTCAATTCCAACTCGTGTTCATCGCTCATTTGATTAGAGATTTCATCTCCATTATCCACCAAAATGCTACTAACCTAGTTAATAGTTTAGCAATTGATGCAATAATTTCAGTTCCACATCAAAAACATACGCAGAAAAAATTCTCATGCACTAATACCTACCACCAGGCCTTACTTTAATATATATATATATAACAAATAATACTAATATAGTAAATTAAATTCTTTACTAATTATAATAAGGCTGATTAATTTTTATTAGATCCAAATTCAACTGCAATGATCAAATTTTGACGAATAGTAATTTTTTTTCAAGGTTTCGTTTATTACATATTTAGATAGATATATTACTTGAATGTTCTTTTATTTTAAAATATATTTTACCAACTACAATATTAAAAATTGAATGTTTTTAAAATAACGTGACTGGGTTTAAAATAATTTTCCAAAATTACATGTTAGAAATTAATTTATATTACACCATCCATACTATAACTTAAAACAGTTATATTACAATTCAATCAACAGTGTAATATTTTTTACTTCTACCATTGAATTGATCCTTTCACAATCATGTATACAAAAATTTATATTAATTTAAAGTATTATATATATATATATATATATATATATATATATATATATATATATATATTAAAATTGACTTAGGACTATATAAAGTATGATGAGTTCGCTTTTTATAAATTTTTACGTACATAATTATAATTCATTTGTTAGATTAAAAAGGAATATATTTTCTACATAAGTTATTGAATGCATAGTAATTAATGTAAATTATATCATTAAATAAGAGGAGTTATCCACTTATTTTTTGGATTTTTTGTAATTTGAGTTTACCAACTTGTAGAAATTTCATTTTTAATTTATAAATAAATGTTTCATCCATTTTTGTTCTAAATTTTTATTTGTTAATCATTAGCCTTGTAATTGATAATTAATGCGGAATTTTCATATGACTTATTTATGTGGACTGGGAATCTGACTAACAATCACATGTACTTTTTCTTTGGTAAATTTAGTTTTTAGTTCCTTATATTTTTACAAGTAATTTTTAGTCATTTAACATTTTGTTCAAGGACTTTTTATATGAGTCTAAAGTTTTGACTTAAGGAAATATGTAAAATTTGAGTTATTGCTGATTTTGATAAGGTCAAATACTTTTTGTCATAATACTTTAATTTCAACATTCTTCTTTAGTCACAATTACTTATGCATTATGAATTATTGTGTAATATTTACTCTATTAAATTAGATGAATTTTAAGTGATGTTAATGAAATATTTTTAAGTGAGATTTTGTTATGAATGGGTAGAATCTTGATAAGTGAAATAATGTAAAACATTATTTATTTTATCAACTTTTTTTTTCTTTTGAATATGTATATACTGCTCGAGCAAGATATATTTCATTTAAGCAATATAAAAGTTGTCTTGTGATGATATCAATAATTAAGAAAAGTTGGACAAGGATATGATAACTCTGAATAAAAATAAACAAAGAATATGATAATATGGAAGAATGTTTTTTATTAAATGTTATTTTTTTTTTGTTTACAATAGCTCACTTAATATAAAATTCTAGGAAACTAAATATAGAAATTATTCTAAATAAATACATTTGATATTTTCTGATATTCGACTGATATTCTCTGATACTCCCTTATCTATGATATTCTACTGATTTGTTTTTTTGATACTTTTTTTATTATCTCTCTGATATTCTTACTGATATTATCTACTATTCTCTTGATTATCTCTAATATTCTACTAATTTATTTATCTAATTATAATATTCTAACAAGTTGAAAATAAGATTTTATTTTTAGAATTCTTTGCTTAAAAAGTCTAATTTTATTAAAAGAGTTTTGTACCCAAAATACTTTATTAAGAAGTATTGATTATTTGAACAAGTAACTGCAAAGAATAAATACTTAATAACATCCTTTAAGTAAGGAAAACTTGCTCATATGATTTTTTTTTGTTATTTATTATATTTACTTATTTAAATTTATTCTTAATTATTTTAACTGTCATAATTTATTATTCTAATGGTTTGAAATTAATATAATTATGTATAGAAAATAAGTCTATACGTAATAATGTTGATTCTTAAATGTTTAATTATTTATATATAATTTTTATGGTGTACATATATTTGAAAAGATAATATATGAGATTTAAAGTTATGTTTGTATACAAAATTGTTACTTTATAATAACAAATACAGTATGGTATTAAGTTAGGACTATCTGATAGATGAAATGTCCAAACTTTATTAATTATCTAAATTATATAAATAAATGTATCGTGTGTAAGGTTGTTACTATTATTTGGAGTTGAAGATTCACTGAGAATTGATGGATGCTTGATGATTTGGATTATGAGATGATTTAATAATCAGGTTTTTTATATATTATATGACAAGTACTTAATTTCAAATGTTTGAACTTAATATAGTTGTTCAAAAAATTATCGTCCTAAAATTGTTTTGATTGGTTTCTTGGTGCTTTTTTGAGGTAGAGAATAGGTTGGCAATTTGTGATGTCCTGTATAATTGTTGAATAATTTGACATGATTTTATATGATTTATTATTTTATATTAATTTATCATGTTTGCTTATCCTTATTTTATGTTTGTGATAATTATGTATTGACACATTAATAAATATTTAAGTTTGTTAGATATATAAAGAACATTTAGAAGAGCTGAAGTTGCTTAACAATGATACAATCTCTCAACAAATATATTTTTTAGAGTCTATATAAAGGTAACTTTCAAGAATAAGAATAGAGAGATTTTTACATAGAGCAAATATGTCACATCTCTAGATATGAAAAACTTTCAGAATGAACACGGTTAATATTCATATAGCTAATTAGAAGAGAGTAATTAACCTTTTATTCATCAGAAGACACAATTCTTTTTTCAAGAAATAAGACTCCTGATTTGATAATCACAACTTCATATCTTAGTCAAGAGTGGTTGTTGAAAAATAATACTTGTTAAGTCAATAGTGATTTGAGAAATAATACTTAGTTGAACTAGGAGTTGTTTGAAAAAAAAAATACTTGGTTAAGTCATGAGTAGCTTGGAAAAAAATATTTGGATGAGCTAAAAGTGATTTGAGAAAGAATACTCGGTGAGTTAGAAGTAGTTTATAAAAGAATACTCAATCGAGTCAATATCAATAGTGGCTAGAAATCAAAAGAATACTCATTAAGTTAGGCATAACTTGTGAAAAAAAAATACTTAGAGATTAACAGGAGTGACTATAAGCCTAAACAATACTTAAGAGATTAGCTATAAGTGATTATAGATCTAAAAAACATACTTAAAATGTACTTTATAACATTAATCTACCTAGTGAAACTCAATCCGTTGATTGAGAACTGAATGTAATATTTGATGATAGACTAACTAATATTAAATGTTAATTTATATTTCTCTCTTCCTTGTTTTTTCTTTATATTATATCTTATTATTGTCTACACTAATATGGAAAAGAGAGTTATTGTAAGAATATATATTAAAAACATCTTATTCATGTGTTTTAATTTAGCATCTATTATGATGTATTAGACACAATAGCTACAACCTAATCACTTAATTAACAATACTATGGTTTGAATATTTCTCGTCAAACAATATTTGTGATTTTTTGAATTTAATTAAAACAAAATTCAATATTTTTTTATATTTTTTCCCTGTTTATTACATATACAATAATTGATAAAATATTGTGGAAGGATTAAAATCAGTCAACAAATTGTCAAGATACTAAAATTTTTTAAAAAAAGATAAGAGGAAAAAAAAACAAAATTATATGTGATTGTGAGGTAGGCATTTGATAAGTTGTGTGGCAGTTAACGGGACTAAGTCATGTGAAAATCGATATAACTTTCACATCATCACATAACTACGATTTCTAATGACAAGAACTAAAGATATTAACAAATGAAAATTTAGAAAATAAGATTAATCAAACATTTGTTTAAAGATTTAAATGAAAATCTATAATCTTTGAAAAATAAAAAAACATATTTTATCAAAACATATATAATATGGGAGAAATTAAATTATATCGGTGTAAAATTTACTCAATATTACGTTCGTGTTATCATAATTATTCGTGTTAACTTTTATCAAAAATGGATAACAGTAACAAAGTAATAAATAATTCATGCTTTAGTAATTTTCAAAAAAAATATTAGATCAATTTTAATCTGCATAGATGACATAAATTTGTGTAAATATGGGATGTATATTTTGAAAAAAATACATTATGTCAATTTTGATCAATATTGATAAGATATTAAATAATTTTACATTAACCTATTTTTTTTTTTGTAAATATGATCTATATAAAGGAATTTTTAACCAAAGAGTAAATTTTGAAAAAAAAAATATAATCTAATTAAAAGATATTGATCGGTGTAAAATTCTATAAAAAATTTACAACAATGTATTTTAATTTTTCTTCTCTCTCTCACACACACACACATATATATATATATATATATATATATATATATATATATATATAATATAATTTAAAAAATTATTTATATATTTTTTTTTTTTTTTTCCTTTTCAATGTTTGAATGAGCAGTGTCTTGATGGATGCAATAACAGATAATATATGTCCACGTGTTTGTCGTGTTTGCTAGTGCATGATGTTTTAACAGTTTTATCCTGCTATTTACTCAGGTTCTTGGCAGATACAACCGTGCTCGCGCTGCTCGGTTGACGCTTCCTCATCATGTGTGCCAGACTCCTTTGTTTATGCCTGTGGGCACGCAAGGTCAAACTTCAAACTTCTTGATTCTTCCTGATTCTTCCTGTTTGGTTGCTGCTGCAATGCGATAAATAAATTTTTTCTAGTGCTTTATGTTCTCCTTAGAACTTTGCTTGCACTGAGAAAACAAGGTTCATTTTTTGAATGAGTTCCCAACTGGCTAAAGTATTTTTGGGTTCAGTTTGGTCTGCTTAGTTCAATTCTAGAAAGTTTCACTCAGTCCAGTGTTTTTCTTAACCAAAATGTTTCTTCTTTTAGTCTACTGCGTTAATTTAATTTGGTCACCCGTGGCAATCTAATCTAATAAAAACACATCTTAAGTGATCAAAGTGAAACCTTTTATATTTAGGGGACCAAACTGGAACAAAAATTTAGATGAAAGATTTTAGCTGTTCCCAAATTGTTTCCGCTTTAATTGTAACACAATACTCAATTTATGTTTCTTTTTCTGAAGTGAATTATTTTCTTATGATTATTGCTTGTCCATGGAAAACACTATATTAAATGTTGGTATTTGCATTGTTTGATGTGATTGTCTTGGTTTGTAAGGAATTTGGTGCATTGCTTGTGATTTACTTGAGATGCTTCGATTTTGTCTTATAGATGGGATTTTTGAATGATCAGGAACAATAAAGGGATTGACAAATAGCCAGCTTGAGGATATAGGTTGTCAAATAATACTTGGAAATACTTATCACTTGGCCCTTCGACCTACTTCTGAGCTTCTTGATGAAGTTGGTGGCCTTCATAATTTTATGAATTGGCAACGTGGTCTGCTTACAGACTCTGGTGGCTTTCAAATGGTAGTTCATGACCTTATGTATATTTAGTTCTAGTTTTCATTAGCATTGCATGTACTGTTGTGATTTCTAACATTTTAGCAACCGTACTATTACCTTTCATCCTGAATAATTTAGAGTAATATATTATGTCATTTAGTGCGTAACCTTACAAAATGAAGAACATATGTAACTTTTAAGAGAAGTGATGAAAGTAACTCATCAGAAATGAACGGTGAGAATAGGCTTAACAACAAAAATATGTTATGTGATTTAACAATACTATACATTTGTTGATTGATAATAATGTTCAGGATCCGTGTTAAATGAATTCATTTCTGGTTCACTGATGTTTTAGGTTTCGCTGTTGCATCTTGCTGATATCACGGAAAAAGGTGTGACATTTCAGGTATTTTTTTCCCTTTTGAAGATATAGACAATATTTCAAAAGTGTGTTCTGCTTCACTGGTGATCAGTGTTCTGAAATCTGGTTTGTGTCCATGTCTTCGAAACTGCTAACTTTGACTGCATACCAGTTTTATTAAACCCTAAACCGCCTAAATCATTTCTAACCCACAAAACAGTGAAAACTGGTTAAACTTTCTAAAACTGGAGAGTTGGATTAGTTTAGACTTCTAAAAAATTGCCTAGTTCTCTGCCAAACTGAAAATTGTGCTTAACTGGATCAAACATGGACGGAGTTTTAAATTTTTCTAGTATTCCATATTGATTTCAGGTTTTATAGTCCAAAATTGTTAAAAAATTCTAGAGAAATTGAAAGAAAAAGAAATGACTTATCAATATATATTTACTTATTTAGTCTCATACTTCTGGTTTACTAATACACTCTCACACATTAATATACAGATAACTACATATTATATATGATGCATGTTGACCCGTTATGTTTTTTAAATTCAGGTATACATGTAGTTTATCCATGGATAATGGCCTCCATTGCCAGTCTGAATACCTGTTAATGTAACTAGGGATGGATACAGGGGAAACACTACCCACACTCACATCCACCCCCATTTACATCCCTTGGAGGCATGATAGGATAATATTAAAGTGTTTTTTCCCTTGCATTTTGCAATTAATGGAATAGTGGTTGTCATTTTACAATCAATTGATTGCATTTATTTGATTGATTTTTCAATAAAAGAATTTACATTCAGTAATGGTTTATGGAATTATTGTAATGAAGTATATGGCCATCTTTTATTATTTGTATTATTGCAACAAAAGTTATTCTCTTGATGCAGTCACCAGTTGATGGAAAACCAATGCTTCTAACACCTGAGGAATCAATCCAAATCCAAGTAAGTAAAATGCCTTTCTCTATGTTTTTCTTTTAATTTTATCTGGGTGCCTTCTTTTTGCTCGAATTAGTATGTTGTGTTTAAAATGTATAGGAAATCACGGTAGTCTGCATAATGTGATTTTGCTTTTAAATAAAATATTTCGTTGTTTTAAATTAGTCATTTCTACAGTTTTTCCAAATTGAGGGAGGGTTCATATTTCTTTAGAACTTCCATTAACATTTGGAATTTAGTCCTTATATAAAGGTTTTGTCCTTTATCTTTCTTTTCCATTTCTCCCTTGTGCATATTTTGCTGTTCTTATCTACTCTTCATTCATCTTTCTCACTATTAGTTTATAGAGAGATATTACAAATGACAATTCAAGACAGCCTGTAATACTTTGCAGGTTACTATCAATGGAACGTGACTACTCATTGTAAATCATTCAAAATTTTGTTTATGTTCTTAAGATATTTCTTTCTTTCTATACACGGAAAAGTCCCCACTTGGTCTTTTAATAGAGATGTATAGACATTGTACATAACTTTAGTATTGTAGAATCGGCCAATTTCACTTGATCAGTTCTTTCTTTTCTCCCTCTATGTTTCTTTATTTCTTATTTTCTTAATTCAGCCGTTTAAGACATTCATTTGTTGTGGTGACAGTTTTTACCTGTAAAGGATTTTGAAAGATTTGCTGCTCTCTTGTTTTATGGCTTTCTTGGTTTTGTCATTCATTATGCAGAATAGAATTGGAGCAGATATCATTATGGCTCTCGATGATGTTGTAAAGACCACCATTACTGGTCCACGAGTTGAGGAAGCTATGTATCGAACACTTAGATGGATAGACAGATGTATAGCAGGTAATATTGAAGTGGATTAGAGAGTCACAAAAAGGAGAATTGAATTTTGACGCCTGACAAACTCTGGCCTAACTATTCTTATTCTTGTGATGCAAAAGAAGAAAGTAATCCTCCCATTTTCAATTTTTTATTCCCTTATTGTGAATCATGAGTGCAACTGAAATCATTTTAAATTCAGACTTGCACGTTATTCAAGCTAACCTGAGAAGCAACCATTAAACATATCAGTCAATCCCTTTTTCCTTTACTTAAAAATCACCCAAATAACCTTTACATTCTAGATCCTGTAAATTATAATGTTGATAACCATGCACATCTTTGAAATGGAACAAGCATCTAAATTTTTGTTTTCCATTTCTTTTGTAGTGGCTGTTTGAGTTGTATATCACTTGGTTATTGGATTGCTATTTCTTCATAATGAAAAACCTAGCCTAATTGCAGTAATATATTTTCTTAATATTATTTAGTACACATTTCTGTTGTATATCGTATTTCTTGAAAGAAGATAGAACTGTAAAAGACAAAGACACTGGAAGGGCGATTCTTGAGTTCTTTTATTCAATCACTAGCACATTAGATACTTTGTTATAGAAGAGAGGATGAAAGTGATTTATAAACTTGGCATCTGCCATGTATAAAATTCTGGTCAATGATATATCGCATGGTCAGTTTGTTAAAGGTTTGATATTTATTTTAGCATGAATGTTGAATAGAAAAAATAGGCCATACTTTTAATTCCATTCATATAGTTTTCTAGCACTGCCTACTTTTCGTGCCAAATAACGATGCACATTTCCTTATGTAACAGCTCACAAAAGACCTCATGATCAAAACTTATTTGGTATTGTGCAAGGTGGTTTAGATCCTATATTGAGGTGAATTCCAGCACAAAACATAACATTCTTGCTATTTGTTCTTCATTATATGTAATTACTATTTTACCAAGTGTGTAAGTTGTATATTGCTTATCAATTATGGTATTCTGTAATCAGGGATATCTGTGCCAAAGGTTTGGTGGAGCGCAATTTGCCTGGGTAGGTGTAAATTCTTGTCAACATGTAAACTGTTTATGGTTTTTCTAATACTGGACATACTGGCCACTTTGATTTGACTTGGCTTTGGGTACAGTTGCCTTCCTAAACTGAACTTGGTTAAACAAATTATTCATAAATCGTATGTGCACTATGACAAGTTCTAAGCTTAAAATAATTTTACATTGTTAAATACATTTAACTTGTTAGTTTTCTCCCCTTTGATATATATATATATATATCCATGTTTCATTTTTTGGGGACCTTTGCTAGTGTCGAGATTGATGATTTATGGGACAAAATTGAGGTACAGGAAAGCCAAGAAAACTTAAATCAAAATCATTAAAAATATTAAGATCAACGTGTATTGAACTTGATCCAGCGAGGAAAAGCCCTAGTTTGTTGTTTTTTTTTGTGTGATTGTGTCCCAAATATAGTGACATCCATTGATACTAGAAAACATAATATTGAAGACTTTGGTCTAGTATAGAAGACATTTAGAAGCATAAAGGTTTTCTTTTATGAATTTACGCAAATTAGAATGAACCTTACAGACCATCCCTTGCAATCAGCACTGGAAAACGTGTATTTTTACATGGTAATGTTTGAATACTTATACTTGAGCTTGGTTTTTTCCCAGCAAAGAACATAATTTTCATATGGACACAAGTTGCTTTTATATATGAACACCTGCAGACAGAAGAGTCTTGAAAATTGAAATAATAGTTTTTTTCAATAGTTATGTGGGGTTAAATATAATTTTCTTTTGTCACAGCTATGCTATTGGTGGTCTTTCAGGCGGCGAAGATAAAAATTCATTTTGGCGAGTTGTTGCTCAGTGCACTGCTGCTTTGCCAGAGAATAAGCCACGATATGTTATGGTCAGAATGACTTGATCATATGAACCGATTTTTTGTTTTAAAAATACTCAGTGTAAATGTGTAACGTCATCACATTTTGCATGAACTTTCAGGGAGTTGGTTATCCTCTTGATATTGTTGTTTGTAGTGCTTTGGGTGCTGACATGTATGACTGCGTGTATCCCACCCGTACAGCACGCTTTGGCACTGCTCTCATTCCTGAGGTGGCCATTTTTTATCCTTTTTATTGATAATTTATGACGTTCTTTCTTCACACACAAACACAACAGTCTTATACATGTATCCAACTATTCCTAATAATTGTACAAGGACTAAGACACTGATAAGAAAATTGCAATTATTGTGTATACATCAACATTGAAAAAACTGAACTTTAACAGATAATGATGCTCTGTCTCCCTATTGGCTCTAGTGATTCAATTTTTTATTGCACTGGTTTTAATATATTTGCAGTAATACTAGTTTTAAAATAATTCTATAAATTCTACTCATTTATGTGTCAGTATATTTTTTAACTTTTTTCCTGTAAATTTGCAGGGAGTATTGAAATTAAAACACAGAGCAATGGCTGATGACACCCGTCCAATTGATCCTACTTGCTCTTGTATGGTATGTTTTAGGAGGTCAATTTTTTATCTGATAAATCTTTTTGCAGAAGCCAGCACATTTTTTAGTTTATTTATTCTGTCACAGGTTTGCAAGAACTATACCAGGGCTTACATCCATTGCCTTGTGACAAAAGATGCAATGGGATCTCAACTTTTGTCATATCATAATTTATACTACATGATGCAGGTACTAATCTGATAAAAGGAATATATTATAACTATATTGTGTTAATGTGTATGATTAAAGTCATTGCATCTCCAAAATTTGCAGCTCAGTAGGAATCTACACTCTTCAATAGTTGAAGGAAGGTTCCCAGAGTACGCTCATATTCAATTTCTCTACTCACATTTTATCTCACTTTTGATCTTAATCGATTTCTTCCATTCAACAATTTCCTCCCTTCTTTATGTTTCAATAACCTTTTTTTCTCTTTTCTTTTTTTAGGTTTGTATGTGGCTTTCTACACAAAATGGTATGCTAGAGAAGATCGCTTCGACCTTGAATTTTGAGACAATACATAGACTTTTCTTCGTTTAACAAAGTCTTCTTAACACCCCCTCCCCATTAAACCGATTTTATGCTTTAGTTATAGATCGGTTAATTCTGCCGTCAAATACTTGTTAAAGCTTAAAAAAAAATAGCTAAAAACGGAAGGTGGAGTGATTTCATCCTGATCCCCATCAAGGAGCGGGTATACATGCAAGTCCATAAGTACTCTCTACTATTCCAAATATTAATCAAATAACTTCTTAAAAAAAAAAAAAAAACAGTAAGTTTAAAAGCTGTATACTGTCAGCAAAAAAGTTTTACACTATCAACCAATAAAAAATATTGTTGCTATGGTGTTTAAAGAATTTATTATCAATTTTCACAAACTTTCCATACATGACAATGAGAGATTAAATGACACTGTAAAAGTCTCACACTATCATGCATATACTTTTTACTTATTTTTTCCCTGGTATTCTTATACTTTTTACTTATTTTTTTCCTGGTATTCTTATACCTTGAAGTAAATTGAATTAATTGGGAACCATTTTACCCTTTCCCTTTGCAATTCTTATCACACAATATTTTGCTTGTTATACTGATAATTGATGGTATAGTGCTAGTTACCTAGGGAAAGGCAAAGATTAAACCTCTGGCCTTGCAAGGGGTAACCTTTTTAGCCAAGCTCAGGCTATTGCACCCTGAAGGCCAGAAGGAGTTTTTCCAAAACGGTACATATCTTAGTCATGGAAGTTCTTGTCCAGACATACCCTTCAGTTTAGTACTTGAGCAATACCTTTGAAAAGTAAAACAGAATATGATAGATTTTGATTTTTTTGCCATTATTATTGTTTAGTTTTGAAATTGAGACCTTTAAAATATTTGTGTTGACATTATTCTTTTTCAATCCAAGTAGCTGTTAGACCTACTTACTTGTTCATGCTGCAGTTTCCGAAAGGTGATGTTCCTGAATGGGTCTGCGATGCTATGGAGGTGGCTGGAATCGACATTTCTTCCTGTTGTGCTCCATTTTCATCATGCGAAGAATATGATTCTAAAAGCATGCCCGAAGAAGTTAGTTTAGCGAGGTAGAAATGATGCACAGACAAATAGAATCAAAAGTTACATTGAAGAGATACGCTGTAGTTTACTTTGATTTCTTGCGGCATAAATTTTGTATTCTGCTTATGCCGCTTCAGTAAAAGAATGAGAGGTTAGGATTATCATTTATACTAGGTTCCTTTAGGTTCTTATTTATCAAGCATATGAAGATTCGTCTTGTATTCTACAGAATGTAAAACGATGGATAGGTTACTACAGAATATTGATTCATGTATTATTTTTGTTTCCAAAGACATCATCTGACAGTGAAGCGAACCTTAAATATAACTCTTTTACATCCACAACTTTGCAGTTTGTTCAATATTACATATACAATCCCTTCTTAGTTCGTTTAAACTCAAAACTGATGGAGCAATAGCGTGAAAAAAGTGTATACCATGTGTTCTCTATACTAAAACCTTACTAAGAACTCTTTTAAACTGTGATACTATGAATATTTGAAAAAGTAACTTATAAAAATAGTTCATAAACTCTTTTTTAGTTTGAATTTACTTCAGTAAGTTCATGAAGAACTTCATCGAATTAGATATCCTTCTCTTTCCACTAAGTAAATTTTACAGTAAAGTTTGTGATGGTTTTTTATCAGATTTTGATTAAAAATGTATTCAATTAAACTGCTTGCATTTTGCAATTTATTCAGGATTACCATCTTCACTACAGTTATACACTTCTAGAGCAATGGATAATCTCTTATTATGAAAATTAGCGCTAACAAATATTCACGATTAACTTTGTTTTACGTTATTTAGTTCTTTATTTTATATTTAATTTGACTAGTGATATTATGTCAAAAGAAAATTGAGGACCACTATTTGTGTATTCTGTAAAATTTAGGATTGAAAAATTAGTTAAAAATAGTTTAGTTGATTTAAAACAATTAGGTATTAGTCCCCTTTTCCTATATCTTAGTAAGTTTATGTTTTACTTTTATGCTTACTTTTAATCACTACTCAAATCATGGAAGAATTTAGTTGGAATTTTGATCTATGAATTTCATTTGATGCAAGAGTAGTAGGCATAGTCATAACTATGATATGTTAGGTTACCTATATAATTCTTAGCAAGAATTCAAAAATATATGTGTAGCTTCTAACTGAAAAGGAACAGATTATTGTAAAAAGAAGCAGCAATTAGTATTCCTTTAATTAAGATACATGAATTTCCACCTCTAGAATACCTTCATATATTGTGTTTGTGAACACTATGTTTTGAACTTTACTTTAACATGAGAGCATATTTTGAAATTAGTTGATACTTGAGCAAGATGTGCAAATAATTGTAAACACACAACGTGTTCATATGAAAAAAAATTAATAAATGCCTTTAACTTCATGTTTTTTATTTGATCTACTTTAATAAAAGTATATGCTATCTTATTAACTACTATTATCTTAAGAACATCAATTGTAACATGCTAAGTTGACCTTATTAAAAATTTCTAATTATTTAAAATGGTATATTATTTTTTAATATAATAACTATTTTATATTTTTTATTTATTTTTTTATATTATTTTTCGTTTCCCTTTAGAAAATGTTTAGTGCAGAAGAACTTTTTAGTTTCTCAAATATATGAAACTAAAACAAGTTTATTTTCATATTTGATTTACTTTATAAAAAAATAACATTTTCAAAAAATTATATTTTTTATACTTTTTCTATATGATTCACGTAAAAAATGATGCAAGACGTGAAACTTGAACCTTTTCAAATTTAAAAAATTATTACTTAAATTAAAATATCACATTGACTTATTATATTAATATGATAAATAATTCCCTAAATCAACAAAATGTTTCAATTATTAAATTAAAATTTCTAACATGAAAAACCTTTCCTCAAACCCAACCTCACAAGTTAAGGACTAATCTTAGAAGTATTTTTTATTCTGTTAAATGGTTATATTTATAAGAAATATGTTTTTTATGGTTATTTTTGTTTATTAAATTGTTATAATTATATTATATTTCTGTATTTGTGTCCTTCTACCCTAAACCCTCACGGTGCCATACTGCCATCTTCTTCTCGCTGCTTCCTCCGGTTATTCCTCATATAGCGTTTAGACGTATCTCTGCGACTTCCAGGTATACTTCTAGAAGCTCATGTCCCATAATACTTTCTTTTGTTGAATTTGCACGTTTTTTATTTGGTTCTATCTGCATTTTTCTGTTTTTTGCATTTGGGGTTATTTAATTTGTATAAAAATTCGAAATTTTGGGTGGGAGTATGAGGAGACAATTTGTTTTTGAGTCTCACGGTGAAAGCTAAAGCCTATTTGTTAGGGCCTGGTACAATGAGTTCGATCTGCCTTATAATTACTCAGAAATGTATTTTTTTTAGGGTCTGGTTAAACAAAACCTTTTTGAAGTTGTTAAGTGTTTGATAACTTTGAAGAAGCTGTTATCTGTTCTATTATCACGTCATAATTCCTTAGAAATCTCATGTACGTCTGGCCCCAACCGGGAGTGTCTTCCATTTTTTAATGTTCTTTGCTGGCACAGAAATTGACACTTGAAAAAAACTGTCCTTATTAGATCTTGGAGTTTCAGTATAATAGTGGAAATGGAGAAGAAAGCAAAGGACCAAAGGAGAACTTGTTGGTTGTAAAATATATCTGTTGACTCTGGACTCAACTGACTGACTTTACCTTCTCTGTGTTGTAGTAACAACCCATTTGAGGCTTACTGATTGGGTGCTAATGTTGATATTTTAAAATATATATTTTTCTTTGTCTCAGGCATTTCTACTTTTACAAAAGAGATAGAACCAGTGATAGGATTGTATAATTACAGAAATTGAAGTTTGCCTGTTGTTTTCTTTTTGGACTTGTCATATATAGTATTGCATTTGAGTTTGAGATGATAAACATGAGCTTGTTTATGTTTCACTACTTATTTTTTTTTAATGATATTTCCAATTGCTCCATATTTCCAGTTTATATTTAGACTTTAGAATTAGAACAATTGGTTAGCTTGTAATTGTCAAATCATATTCAGAACAATGTTGAGTGGTACATTTTCTATGCTTCTTTGAAAATATGTTTTATGATGGTTGACTATGTAACTACCTCTATTCAATCAAGAAAATATACCATTTGGAAAAGTAAAGCTGGGAGAAATAGGTTCAAAATGAATATTCTGATATTCTGATAAATTATAGCTGTATGATACATGGAACTTGGCTGTATGATGGAGGAAAGGATGCACAATACATACAATCCAGTAGAATTGACGACCATTATCCATTAAAGATGTAAAACCTCATTACTTTAGTGAAATGATGTCAAGTCTGTTTAGCTCTTAGATTTATTACTTTCTTTGGAGGCAACCATGTTTTAACGCAATTCTCTGTGATCCCTACCTGTCCTGTCATGCGCAATTGCAACCAAGCTTAATCCAACTGTTGGCTTCCTCATTCCGTTCCTACCAATTATTATTCCTCCCTAAGGCATCACATGAGGCTTTTGCCACCTTCTGCTTCCCAAGCGTTTGACTCACAGCAAGCCCTTTCCTCATTTTTATTCTTAATCAGTAACCATTTTCCATTTGAAATGCAGTTCAGTTTTTTTTTTTTTTGTTTTTTTTTTTTTTTTTTTTTTTTTTTTTTTTTTTTTTTTTTTTTTTTTTTTTTTTTTCTCGAAGTGCAGTTGTAGATAGCAGTTTGTGCTTCTCCTTGATTTGTTTACTTAGTTATCCTTCCAATCTATGTTTGGGTCCGATGTGCAACCATGTTATGGTTTGCATCAATGATTGAGTGTATAAATCATGTAAAGTGATGGGTGGTACTGATGCCTTGTTTTGGGCTTGTTTAAGACTTTGGAGATTTAATGAATAAGCATAGTTGCCTATGACCTATTTGAAGAAATGCCTAAACTTTTTACAAATAATTTATGATATATGTTGACAGTTGAATTTTCGATAGTATAACTCTTGGTTGTATTTTTAAGGAATGGATGTCTGAAAATTGTCTTTGGTTTTACTACTGTCGTGTGATTACTTGTTAGTGTTTTATTTATTAGATTTTATTTTGAATAGGAGTGTTGTGTTTGATAACCACTGATTAGTTGGTCATAATAAACACAATTTCTTTGAATATGAGGGATGAGAAAAAGAAGTCTGATTGATTTAATTTAATTCATAAGCGCATGTCCTTTTCTTATCTTGAATCTTGATTCGTAATGTTGGAGGTCATCCATTTGCTCCTTACATTATACATGGATGCTATAACCTGAACTGCGTCTCGTAAAGTTTGGAAAGGATGGCTTGGAATTGTATCATACCTCTGCCAAACAGAAAAGGTTACCAGTGCACAACCAACTTTACCCAAAAAAATCCAATGATAATTATATGATCAAATGTGAGTTTGTTTCACAAACAGGGGTGACTAAAGATGAGTTCCCTTTCCTTTGTTTTCATTTCCAAAACCCCTCCCTATCTTAAATCCCTTTCCTTTAATTCTCTGATTAGCCATCAGCTGTCTTTCTATTTCACCTTCATCTTGCTAGTGTGCAATGTTGCTTTTTGGAGAATTTTTCTGTATTTGATCATTTATTAATACTATTTGTGTTTTACATATGCCGTTCGTGATTATGGGTTTGTCACTTGTAGTAAAAGATGCCTCTAGGACTCATTTTAGGAATAGGAAGGGCATTTAGAAGGAAGCGAACATCTTCACTTGACATTCTATCATCAAAACGTGCTCCTCGTGGTTATTACAAGGGCAAGAATTGCAAGCCTACTGGTTTCCACACCCGCAAAGGTTTGTTTCTTCAATTGATGTTGAGGTTTAATCAGTTTGTTTGCTTAAGGAATACTTAAGGCTTAGCTTGACTATAATACACTTTTCCTGTTGTACTGGTCTTACTTTTGATTTTTAACCAAGTCGGATGACATTGTTTGATCCATGTAATCAACCTCACCCATCGGATCAAGGTTCTGTTGTTGGTACTAGTCTGACTTTTGATTACTTTGCCTTTTTGCCGAGTTGACTGCTTGATCACATGTTATGTTTTTGTTTTTGAGATACAGATGGGTTGTTTTTATTAGTTTGGTATTGGTAGTTACTGGTTACTATTCATATTAATATTTTTCTTGCAAGTAGACAATGAACATGTTGAACACCTCCGGGAAAGGGCTTGATCTGCATTGAAGACATTTTCTGGTTACACTTGCTGAATTGTTTCACCTGCAACTACAGTTCTAAAGCTTTCGGTACTGAGATTTTGTCGAGTTCTGAAACTGTTGAACTAGACCTTCGTAATTGTTGTAAATACGTATTTAAGGTCTATGTGTGATGTTTTCTTGTGAAACTTGTGCACTTTCTACTTCTAGTAAAAAATATTGGGACTTCTTAAGTCATAGTCGAGTTTCACTATACTCTGCCTTTTTATTGACCATGACTGCTTGGTATGGAAGTCACTCTCTTGTTTTTTTACTTTTACTTTTAAGAGGGCTCACAGTGCTTTTGGTTTGGTAGAGTGAAATGACTTGAATTTCTATGACCAACTCTAACAAGTTGTGGTGTCCTTGCTAATAATTTGGATTGTTTCTCTTGTCCTGGATGTCTATAGTTAGTAAACGTGGCTTCATAAAAACCTCTTAATTCGTTACTGTAATAATATTTATAATTTTTGGGTATTGTAATAAAATAATTTGCCAAGATACATACATATTATATTAATGCATGATTTTTTTACTGTCAAATAAAATGTAAGTCTCTATATTGTTGCAGGTGGGTATGTATTGATGCAAGAAAAATTGCCAAATTATGTAGTTCCTGATTTGACTGATTTCAAGGTTTGCATCTTCCACTCATTTAATCTCATCGCTATCTTTGTCTTTTGTTCACCTGTTTTTCTTCAACATACTATGCTGACATTTACCTGCATAAATTCTTTTTTCAACTCATTGAGTTTTATTGGCATAGTTTGGGTCAGTTATGGTTCTTTTTATTTGAACTTTTCTTTGTCTCCCTTACACAATGGCCAAAACCATGGTGCTTTTATCTTATTAGTACTTGCCTTTAATTCCATAGACATTGTTCTTACCCTCATCATCCCTGGTCTACTCGACCATTAGATGGGTCAAAAGAAGATGGCTTCATCTTCATAGAAATGACCGTAAGCTATTATGAAGCATATTATTATCTTTATGAATTTAGCTTTTTCATGCATAGCTGATTCATATATTCTCATATTTTTTTCAGCTCAAACCATATGTATCTCAGTGTCCTATTGAAGTCAAGACTTCTGAAGTTTCCCAAACGGCTAAATAACCAAATTGATTACAATAAGATACTTCTTTGTAACTGAAGATATTTTTCCAAGAAAGGACATGCCTTTTGTTTTGTTGTTTGTTCTAGCTTATTTTGAACTGCAACATCTTGAGCTATTGGCCGGAACAAATATTTGATATCTTGATTGGATATTAACATAATATCATTCATATAGGTAATGCGATGAATGATTTGGACTATCAAAATTATCAATAAACTTCATGTCTATTATTTTTGTTTATGTTTGGATGTATGGAGTTAATGGAGTGGAATTTTTAAAACTGGAAAGACCTTAAACCTTTGACTGGGGGTTCTTTTCATTAATGAAAAGAGATGATCAAAGGGATTCAAACCACTCTATTATTATTTGCATACATGTTTTAAGTGATAATGTATCCTATTCCTTTATCATGCTTTATAAACTGCCATTGACAGTATAATCTTGAAGAGCAACTTCCATTGAAATTTTCCAAACAATGAAGTAACAGCATTGACACTTTTTTGTGTGGTTCCAAATCATTGATTAAAAACTACCCAATTACACTGTTTCCTAAACTCTAGCGAATTAGTGTCATGCAATGGAAGAGGAAATGGGAACTGCTGAACAGGTTAAATAAGCTGCATGAAAATTATAGTTTTATGCTTTCTGTAAATTTGATCTTTGAGAAATTGTCGTTTTTTATAAACCATCTCGAAAAATGTTCTTTTAGTAAGTTTTTCTGCACCAACCTAAATAACTGAACTTTATGTTACTTCCTGTTGAAAGGAATTCGATCCATCGTCATTTCTACTAGTTTTATTTTGTTCCAAAGACTTGATATTATGAAAGTGAGATGAGAAGTGTGGCTGTGGGAAGATCAATACTTAGTGACGTTAATCTTTAATCTGTTTATATAATGTTCTGCTATATGTTTGATGGAGTCATTATTATATGCAACAGCGTAATATGCCGTTCCATTCAATTGGTTGGAATTTATTAAAAACTACACACAATTAAGACGAAGAGTGTTAATTTGAGAGATGTGATTCACCAAATTTGTGATTTTCAATAAATTTTGGATAATAAGAGAGGATGTATAGTAAAGAATGTATTGCTAATATTGTGTTATGCTAATTTTGATGCAAACAGATAAAACATTAAATAATTTTGCATTGATATAAAATTTGTAAATACAAGTTATGGTAAAATGATTTTTAACTTAACAGCTATTATTAAATAATAATTTGTAATATATGTTATTTACTTTAAATAGACAATACTAATCTTAAACATTTTAACCTTAACCAAGCTTGATTTAAATTTTATTTTTGAAATAACTTTTTGTAATTTTCTTCTCAATTTAAAAAATGTTTTATTTTTTATTTTTATTTAAAGCAGTCAAATATTATTATTAACAATGAAATCACTTATTAGATTACATTGAAGTTATAAATTCTATTTAAATTTGTTTGTAAACAAAGCAGACCAGAGGAAAGGCCTCTGCAATAGGAACAGACTTACCTTGAAACTGCATCTTGGAAAGAAGAAGAAAATGTATGCCAGAATGGCTGAATCAGTGAATCCAAGTGATTCATTGACCAAAGGAAAGAAAGGTACACCTATCACAAACAAAGAATGAAATACACGCAGTGTAGTACAGTGCATTGTCTCTACTCAAGCCTAAGTCAAGGCATGGCAACGTACCATTGGTTCTGTACTCACAAATATTCCAACCAAAACCACACACACCTCACATGCTACCAACTCAGATAATACACTCTAAAAATATTTAATATTCATTCATTCTCTAAGCTTATATAATGAGTTATGAAGTGTGTAGACCTATTAGTATGAATTTATGCTAACTTAGGTAGTGGTCTTCATTACGTGTTTTGAATGTGTATAAGGTATGAACAGAGAATATATATATATATATCAGATATTGGTACCTACATGAAAGGAACTAATAATAATATTCCAAATAACCTTTGGCTGAAGGAAACTAGAATCATATAAGCCCGCATAAATAGGAAGATTAGAGTGGTTGAGGAGATAAACGAAACAAGTTGAGCAGGTGAAATTTCCAATATATTAACACTGTAGTTTATTACATATGTATTATTATCACCCTGACATTTACATTTGACTCGAATGTCAAAACGGACATGTTGCCTCGGAAGAAAGTTGTTTCATCTTTGAAGATACAATATGCAACCACAATAAATTAGAAGAAGAATTGTGTCTTTAGTAATAATCTTAAATATATTCTTAATGAAGATGTGTTAATAAGAGTAAAATACATTTAATGAAAATTAGGGGAGTTCAGAAAATAAAAGAGTAATTTGCCTTGTTAGGAAATAGCAATAGAAAAAGGGAGAGTTGAGTTGAATGGTTTAGCGTGGTCAACCAGAACAAGGTAGCTTTGATTTTGGCTCTTAAAGATGTGATTTTCCAAGCCGCCCCAGAAAAGGGGTTTGGCCTTTTCCACAGAATCAGGACTCATCAAAACCACGGTCTTAGCCCACATGCATCAATCAGGGTCGTCCATTTTAACCCTAAGCAAATTCCAAGTAATATTTTTCAACTTGCATGCAAATATCGTCAAAAAGACCCTTCTGAGAGGAAACAGCCATGAACTATCACGGAAAGTGAAACACACCCTCACCCTGCCAACTTCTTCCTTCCTTCATCTCACTCTCTATATATCAACCACTTCTCCTCACTCCAAAAACGACATCTTCAAAAATGGCAACCCTTCCAAGACCACCCCCAAAAGACAAGGACATCATTGGGAGGTTCATGCCCCATGGTCGTTGCAAGAAGCACCCCAAACATCGCCAATCACCTGGCGTATGTTCTCTTTGTTTGAGAGACAAGCTTTCTCAACTTTCCTCACCCTCACCCTCTTCACGTAAAACTAACTCTATTTCTTCATCTCCTTCCTCTTCCCTTTCTTCTTCTCTCTCCTCCTACTCCTCTTCACCCTCTTCTTGTGCCTCTCCCACAGCCCTTCCTTTTCCTTTCTCCAATGAACCCAAGACCGCCTCCATCTTTCTCTTCACCGCCAAGCACGCTGGGTTCCTCAAAAGCAAGTCAATGAGCGTTCTTTCCACCAGGAGAATAAGAAGAAGAAGAAGAGACGAAGGTGAAGGTGAAGATGATGATCCTAGTAAGAAGAGTGGCAAGAAAAGTGGCTTCTGGTCCAAGTTGCTTCATCCCAAAAGCAAGAGAATAGAGCAGATCAAAGGCACCAAGCTGGTTCATACCACGTCTCTAATAGAAACACTGGCATAGCCATATCCATAATCATGTATTTATTCATTCATCGCATGTTGATTAGTGATTCTTTGTTTTTTAATCCCACCCTACAATTTGAGTGGATTATAAGTGTTGTTGAATGTTAATTAGTCCATCTTTCCAAACTCCTTTCTGCAAAAGAAGCAAGAAAAATAGAGATCTTGTACTGCATGATAGAGTTGTGTAAATGAACACTTTTTGGATGTTGATTAACAGAGAGGGAATAATTGAAGGCTGATAAATGTAAGAATATTATGCATAAGCAGAAGTACGTAGAGCGTACGTATATATTAAATTGTAGAGGGATGAGTATGATAGAAGAGATTAATATTCCTTTTAGATCTGATTCTATGAAAGTGGGGTTATAGTTATTTATTGAGTTGAGCATGAACTACTTTGCTCAGAGAGACATGTATTGCTGGCATGACTTGGCAATATAGATCCATGGCTTTAAAGCTGTCATCTCATCATTTTATCAGAAATTTTAATAATAATGAAAAATATACCAGTAAATGTCCAAAATATTACTTAATTAATGTATTCAAAACATTTAAAATGGTGAAATACCTTTTGACATCACTATTCAAAACATATATACAGTATTTCATGCATAAAAATTAAGATCCTTACTATTTTTTTTTTCAAATCCTTGATTAATAAGGAAACAGAAACACTCGGAAAATTTAAGAGCTTTCTTTAAATAAATATCTGGTAATTAATTGTATGACCTTTAGAATTATCATCATTCATTTTTAATTTATTTTTCTAAGAATTTTTAATTTAGTTGAGACTCCAAGGTTGTATGTCTCCAAGTTTAAAAAATATTTATAAAAATACTTAAAATTTCTCACTTCTACTATAAGGTATCTTACCTTCTTGAAATACGAATCCGATTCTGGCTGAATATTCTTAATTGGTTATTAGGATTTATTTAATGATTGATGTATATGAATTGTTATTATACCTAGTTTTTTAGTACATGCTTATGGGGACTTAACTATTCATTAATGTGTATTTATATTCTTTAAAAATGTAAATATTCTTTATAATCAGTTGAATTTAACAGAAATTATATTTTTTTAACTTTTATTTCTTATTTACTTAGCCTCAATACTTCTAAGTGATTTTATGACAATTTTTCCATCGTCTGATCGAGGTAACGAGATTCAATGGTGGGTTTTACTGTATTCGGATTCAAAACTTTGAATTTACTTTTTCTTTTCTCTCCTTAGTTTATTTATTTATTTACACGTACACAGAGATTAGTCATAATATGAAAATTGTAATCCTTACGTGGGCCCTTACAATTTTCTTTGCATGATTTAAAAATTGAAACAATTAACCAAAGAAAGAAGACTCAGATCCAATCTTCGTTGAAATTTCAAAGAATACACATTGAAATACAAGAAAACTGTCGCTGTATTCACTCGTAAAAATTAAAACTCATACAAAAAATATTCACTATAAAATTTATCACTTTAGACAATATTTACTCGGGTAGATTTTATTAAGGAAACACGTACAAGTATTTAGCTCATTTTGTTGAACTACGTGGAGTTAAGATTCTGTACTATTTTTTGGTGTTCTACGTGTACTATGATTTCAAAATACACTAATTTTGGTTCAACAGAGAATCTAAATTCAATAATGTGCTTGAATTTTTTAAATTTTCTACTACTTGATTTTCAATTTTTCGTATAAATAATAGACACACGAATTGATATCTTAACTAAAGATTCATGCCTGAATATTTATATATGACAAAAATATTTTATTACAAATGAAAAAATCAAGATTAATTATTAAAAATGATGATAAAAAATAAAATAAAAAAGGATGTATATATTAATTATATTATACTAGCTGAATATATGCATTAATTAGTAATTAGATAATGTTGAATAATGGTTGAACGACTCTCTTTTTTCAATGACAGTCTAAAGAATAAAAAAGGTAATTAATCACTTTCTGTTACTTCTATCAGAAACAACACTAACAGATGATCAAAATGAAATTATTTATGTCTGAAAAACAATTAAAGGATGAGTTTTTGTTACATTTTTTTTCCTTTGTCAATGTTTGTGTTATCACATTAATGTTTTAATTAAATGTTCTAAGTACTAGTTATTTTCTATAATGTTTTCCCTCTTTATATTAAAACTGAAAAAGTTTATTAAAACTTGACATACATTAATTAACTATTTAGTAATCTGTTTTCTTTTTTCTTTTGTTTTAGTGTCTCTCCCATAAAAAAAATTAAAATTTTGATTCCCAACTAATTATTCCTAGGTCTAATTTTGATTTATAATTAAGAATGGAGATATAGGAAAGAAGGGAAAAAAATTACTTTAGGAGAACTTTTGTGTAAAAACCCTGAATGAGTTGTATGAAAAAAAATACGAGGGTGCAAGTAGAAAGGCATTTATTCGTGCATCTCCATAATTTTATCGTGCTAGATTCTATAAGTGAAAAGATAAAAATGTCTTCTAGATTGTATAATAAAAAAAAATCTTTTAAATTATACAAGACAAAAGTCACTTTTTCTTAAAATTTTTCTTAAATTGCACAATTTATAAGTTATTTTTAGTTTTTGAATTACATAATTTAAATGTCTTTGATCATTTTAATTGTTTTCTTCAACTCTATTCATCACTAAAAAAGAAAATCACTATTAACATTGAGCTTTTCGCTAATAAGATTGTTGTCTCTCTTATTGTCGTGGCTTTCAATGAAGGGGTTCCGAGCACTAAGTGTGACTTCCACCATCTCTTGTCAAATTTTGATAGGAAACATAGTGGAGGAAATGATGAAGAGTTGGAGAGGAAGGTCATATGATTTATGGATCATGTAATCCATAAGCTCTTTTTAAGAAAAAAAAATGACTTTTATATTGTATAATCCAAAAGCTAAAAATGACTTCTATGTTAATTCTGATTTTTATATCTAAAAATATATTTTGAAATGTACAATCTATAATGTATTTATATATTTTAAATTGTGTATTATGGAATATATTTCATCTCTACATTGTAGGACATTTTTGTATATAACGCTGGATTTCACATTAGCGTAATCATTGTTGGTTGGGTTGCTTAGGATGGAGTTTGGTGAAGTTGAGACAATGTCATGGTAATCATATTAGACTGAATTGGCTACATGAGATGTATACATCTTCTACCACAAATGAGAGTATGTAGTTCATGCTTATATGTTATATTTTGTTGGGTGCATTGCATTTGTGTGACATTATTAGTGTATTGTACTTAGCTCTATTTGATAATTTTAGAATGTGGGTTAGGTATACATAGAAAGTTCTCACACTCACCCACTACTTTGTATAGACAAATCAAGTAAGAGATTATGACACGATGTTACAGGTAAATAATATACATAATTTGAACAATTTATAAAATATTTATAAAAATACTTAAAAATTTCTTACATCTACTATACGAATTCTCTTAATGTTCTTAATTGGTTATTAAGATTTATTTAATGATTGAGGTATGAATTGTTATTACATCTCGTTATTTTAGTACATGCTTATGGGGAATTAACTATTCATTAATGTGTATTTATATTCTTTAAAAATGTAAATATTCTTTGTAATCAGTTGAATTTTAACAGAAATTATATTTTTTTAACTTTTATTTCTTATTTACTTAGTCTCAATACTTCTAAGGGATTTTATCTCAATTTTTCAATTTTCAAATCGAGGTAACGAGATTCAATGGTGGGTTTCACTGTATTCGGATTCAAAACTTTGAATTTACTTTTTCTTTTCTCTCCTTAGTTATTTATTTATTTACACCATACACACAGATTAGTCATAATAGGAAAAGTGTAACCCTTGGGTGGGCCCTTACAATTTTCTTTTCATGATTTAAAAATTGAAATAATTAACCAAAGAAAGAAAGACTTAGATCCAATCTTCGTTGAAATTTAAAAGAATACACATTCAAATACAATAAAACTGTCGCTGTATTCACTCGTAAAAATTAAAACCCATTCAAAAATATTATAGGGATAGGTGTTATTAAGGAAACACACACAAGTGTTTAGCTCATTTTGTTGAATTATGTGGAGTTAAGATTCACCAGTATTTTTTGGTGTTCTACGTGTACTATGATTTCAAAATACACTAATTTTAGTTCAACAGAGAATCTAAATTCAATCATGTGCTTGAATTTTTTAAATTTTATACTACTTGATTTTCAATTTTTTTTTATAAATAATAGACACACGAATTGATATCTTAACTAAGTTTCATGTCTGAATATATGACAAAAATATTTTTTTTACAGATGAAAAACTCAAGATTAATTATTAAAAATGATGATAAAAAATGAAATAAAAAGGATGTATATATATTATTTCTATTATACTAATATATAGATTAACTAGATCATGTTGAATAATGGTTAAACGACTTCTGTTTTCTTTTTCAAAGACAGTCTAAAGAATAAAAAAGGTAATGAAATCACTTTCTGTTGCTTCTATAAGAAACAATACTAACAGATGACCAAAATGAAATTATTTGTCTGAAAAAAAATTAAAGAATGAGTTTTTTTGTTAAGAAGTTGAATTAATCGTTTTGGAATTTGTTCAGATCCATGACCAGCTATGATATATCAATTACCTTCTGTTCGTTTTCAGCTGATTCTTGTTATATTTGGTCTGCAAACTATTTCATCCCACTCACGTGTCAGCATTTCAGAATTTTTAAGACAATTTCACACAACAGTGGCATTTTTTCCCTTTGCCAATGTTTGTGTTAACACAATTAATGGTTTAATTAAATTTTCTAAGTACTGGTTATTTTCAATAATGTTTTCCCTCTTTATATTAAAGCTGAAAAAATTATTAAAACTTGACACACATTAATTTAACTATTTAGTAATCTGTTTTTTTTTTTTAACTTTTGTTTGTTAGTGTCTCTCTCGTAAAAAAGTTAAAATTTTGCTTCCCAACTAATTATTTCTACGTCTAATTTTGTTTTATAACAAATTTATAATTAAGAATTGAGGTATAGGGAAGAAAGGAAAAAAAAAAAAATAACTTTAGAGATGTTTGGACTTTACATATCCTCAATGAGTTGAATGAAAAAGAATATCAAGATAAAAGTAGAAGGGCACTTTTTCATGCATCTCTACAATTTCATTTTGAATTTTCGTAAATATAAAATTTTTCACTTTTTCCTTTGTAAATTGTACAATTTCATTTTGAATTTTCGTAAATATAAAATTTTTCACTTTTTCCTTTGTAAATTGTACAATTTGAAAGATAAAAGTGTTTTTTAATTGTCTAATTAAAAAAACTTTTAAATTGCACAATTCATAAGTTATTTTTTTTCTTAAAAAAGATTTTTGGATTGAATAATCTTGAAGTCATTTTTTTTTGTTTGCATAATCTAGATGACTTTCACCATCTTAATTGTCTTTTTTAACAGTATTCATCACAGAGAAGAAAATCACTACGAAGATGGATTTCTTCACTAATAAGGTTGTTGTCTTTCTTACTGTTGTGACTTTCAATGAAAGAGTCCCAAACATCGAGTGTGACCTCAACCATCACTCGCCCATTTTCGACGAAGAAGATAGTAAAAGAGATGATAATTTGAATATATACAAACAATGTACTTATTCTGGATATAGTTAAAGAAAGAAAACAAATAAAAATATTACAATTTGATACTTTCATAAAATACAAAATAAATAAAATTGATGATAATTTAATTTTTTTCATATAGACAAAATTAAATAATTAATATTTATTTTCATCTAACAATTTATTTCTATCATAAAAATAAAATCTCAAAATTGATATTAGTTTTCTTCTATAAACTTTATATTCATATCTCTAAAAGAAAGTTTTTCATTCGTTAATATGGAAATGCAAAAATTAATTCTAAATTTTTCTTTACTTTCATATTTTTATTTCCATATTGACTTTGAAAAAATAATTCCAGATTGGCTAGTCGGAAGTGAAAAAATAAATTCCACATTGATTAATCCAAGAGTAAAGGCCAAATTTAGACTTATTCTTTTACTTCTAGATGAATCTGAAAGTGAAAGAAAAAACTAAAAATTATCGAATCTAAAAGTGAAAAAAAAAATAGATTAACCAATTTGAAAGTGAAAAAAATTACCTCAATTATATAATTTAAAAGTATATTTTGAATTATATAATTTAAAATATTCAAAACATTGAATATAAATAGCTTCGAATTATACACTCCGAAATATAACACCCTAATTTTTATTGGAAAACTTTTAGAATCACTCAATCCATAATCTTCATAATGAAAGTACATGATTTCGTAGAAGAAAGAAATTATGTAGGGGTGCAAAAGAAAGAGCCCAAACCATGAACCTCCTTTTAACTTCAAGTGGAAAGGTATGAGATAGGCTCCAAATTGTAGTTTCCAAAAAAGGAGTTGCATTCGTAAAAAAGGATGTGTAAGTCGTAATTACCTTAGGGTTGTCCATTGGAACGGGTTACATGGGTGTAAACACAACGTTTTTTCCACGGAATTTATTTGAGATAATATGAAGACTTTAACACAGGTGATGCCATTTATAAGAAAAGAAAATGAATTAAGCTTCAGAAAAGTTTTCTTTTACACTCATAAAAAGTTTATTCTAACACAATCTCAATCTACTTGAGTTAGTTTGAGATGAAAACTATCATAAACCGAAAAGAAAAAAAAAACAACATCGATAATAATAATAATAAACTTTCAAATGAAAAATAAAATATATGATAGAAATAAAACGAAAAAAAATAAAAGTCAGTAATCTTTTTCCATTTTTATATGTTTTTTCTTTTTAATTTATTTGTTATATCATCATGTCTGTTGTTTGAGCTTATACTTTATCTTGTAAAAGAAAACATTATTTGATTATTTAATGCATAATGTACTTTTTTTTCATTTAACTACCATTTAATTTACCTTTAAATTCTAAAAGTTACTATTATTATTATTATTATTATTATTTGAAATAATTAAGGTGATTTAACGAACAACTTGTCAACTTTCTCTTACAACAAAGGAAAAGCTTATCAGCTCGAATTAATCGCTTGGTGATTTATTTTATGAGTGTTATATTATTTCCTAACTTAAAAGTATGGAATTATTTTAACTAATATAGCCTATCAATCTCTTTTTCAAAATGGGATAGTTTATCTGCGACAACCTTTTGTGACGACATTTCGTTCTCACTTTTTTATTAATGACACTTTAGCTGAAGAAATTTAGTGAATTATTTATTATATTTTTTTATTTGTTTTCTAATTTAAATTATATGTGGAGTGATCGATTCAGCTTAAAAGGCAAGTTAAATCTTGTTTTAAAAGGGCGACATTTGGCATATCATTTTTCATAAAAAAAATATTTCATTTCTGATTATATTTATTTCTCAATCCAAATTACAGAATTGATTTAAGACAACTTCTCAACTCTTTCTTCTAAATAAAACACTTTGTTTAGGTGTGTTTTAAAATTCATCGTCATGTTTAAAAAATTTAATTGCTGAAACTTACAATTTACAAACTTCAAGCTTTCAATTCTTTTTCCAGAAATGATGTATCTTTGAGTTCTCAATTGCATTAATCCATTCTATTTTAAAAAATTTCAACTAGCTTATGAGTTAATTTTAAAAATATTATCCTTAGTTCCAATTTTATTTTGGGGTACAATTAATAAATATTTCATAAACTGTAAATAATTTCACAAATAATTGTACGGTAACTAGTTTTCCTTTAACTAGGGTGGAGTGGGATTTAGTTTTCATAATTCATTAGTCTCTCTAATTCCAAAGATAAAATGTCAAATTTTTTTCATAAATAATACATCTTAAAGAAAAAATCGGCTAAAATCCTATCGGAATTTGGTTCCTGAGGAGCGTTTTCTTAAATTTCTTTCTTAGGTGAAGGGGGTGGAAAACTGAAAAAATTTTACAATTAGGAATTCAGACTTTCCAGAAACAAATTTCTATCTCTGTTTTAAGTTTTTGAAAAGGAGATCGAATTTCCACAGTAAATAATTATAGGTATTATTTGGAGAGATAAAGTTTCTCTGGTGTATTTCAGAGTTTTTCTTTAAAATGTATTATTTAAGGAAAAAACTATAAATATATTCCAAAAAAAATTCTGCTTTTAAATTAAATTGGTCATGACTCCTTATTTTTTTCATAAATCTCAAGCATATATTTTTATTTTACGCAATAGTATATGTGATCATAGAAAGATCGTACTTCCCCTCTCACGAAAATAAAGTGGGAGAAACCAACAAAACCTTAGGAAGAATCTCGTAACGCTGTCTCTTGTTTTTCGGGCAAAGAGTAATAGCTTCTGGACAACTGTCACATACCATAGCAATATCATATGTGACACCACATATCGCAACCATATCACTCACTACTTTTACTTCAATTTATTGGATGCTGTCTTATGGGTTGGATTTAGGGTTTGTGATTAAAACTATGAGTATGATAACCAAGATAAATTCAATTTGGGAATATTCAAACTAAACTCATTTTTTTTTTCCTTCTCTTTTTATTTTTTTATTTTTAACTTATCTAATAGGATAAAGGGACAACAAATGTACTTGGTGAAGACTAATTTGTTTGTTACCCCTATAAGGTTGAATGGCTGGTGCAACAGCAAATGAGATATGCTCCAAACAATAATAAAGTTTCCACTTTGGAAAATATAATTTATTCTGATTAATTGATTCTGAAACTGTGGGAACTATTTTATATCACCTTTTCATTTAAAAAAAAAAAACTTATGTGTCAGTAGCACATGGAAGCAGAGATGAATTAGGTTCTTGCCTTGCCCAGATCGTTTCTGGTCATGATTTTTTCCTAACTTTTCTTTTTGAATTCTAATGTCATTTAAAAACTCCACTGTTCAAATAACATGCATTGAAAAAAATTGACACACAGTTAACATAAAAAATTGTATTTTTATATTATATTTTGAATAAAATATATTCAAATATAATTTGTCATGCAAATAAAAATGACTGATTTTATAATCATTTTAAAAATCGTATACACAAAAAAGCATTTTAGTTTATTTAAAATATATATTTTCTAAAGTACAAATATATGAATTTCATTATTATTATAGGTGCAAAGTGTTCATAAATCTTGTCAATTCTTAAATTCTGTAAAAAAAAAAAAACAATTAATCACCTTAAAAAACTTTTCTATCTTAATTATATTTTTTTCAATTGCAAAACTTAAATTTAAGACCTTAATATACTTAAAGGATTGGAATTTAATTCCACTTGACCCA
>Ga0209489_103304_pt1:0-2500 | contig 31659 bp, 14 predicted proteins | sample SiratrowhiteBW_FD_187527 | JGI IMG/M metagenome (GOLD analysis project Ga0209489, IMG submission 187527) | Root nodule microbial communities of legume samples collected from California, USA - Siratro white BW (SPAdes) (version 2) | ecosystem: Host-associated > Plants > Roots > Nodule...
TATATATATATATATATATATATATATATATATATATATATATATATATATGTATATTACCATCTACTAGTTTCTAAGTGTGACGCTGTCACTCTATCAGCCATTTGGTAGGGAACATGAAGAGACATATTCTGCAGTTTCTTTTGCTGTCGCAGTGATGCATGAATTAGTTTCTGCAATAAGGCCAAAAGACAAATTCAAGGGTGGTCATCAATTGAAAATTAATAGTTTAATCACCCAGTCAATACAATATAAACAATCTATAATATGGGCAAACAGCAAAGCTATACAAATACAATAATTTGTTTGCTTCTTTCCAAAGCATAAGGTTTAATTTTGTTAATGGTCGACAACTGCCATTGCATGTAGGGTAAATAATCATAGATTGCTTCTTTTCATTGAGTAGTTATGTCAAGGAAAAATGTACTTTAGTGTCCAATTATTTATATTAAACGTGGTCACTATACCAGTACTTTCATATTGATAAATTTGATCCTCGAACTATGAAAAATATATGAATTTAGTCTATCCTATTTTTTGAAAAACACGATTACTGAGACTGCTCTCTTTTAAATATCACAACCAAATTTATCAATATGAAAGTATACAACCCTTAAACTACAATTGACAGAAGGTATCATGACTAATTTCTTCTTCAGAACTTTTAGGAAAGAAAAATAAGACAAATAAATTAAATAAGTTAAAATTGGATTATGTTAAACTAATTTGTAAAAAAAAATAAAAAAAATCATAGAATTTCTCTAAATTTTAATTCTTAACATCTAGAAAAAAACTAATTTTAACTTATAAGAAAAAATATTTTACTTTTTCTTATTTATGTATTCTAGAAATCTTTACAGATAAAGTTTGTGCCAATCCTTGCTGTTTCTAAGAGTATTACGCCTTTTTTTTCTAAAAAAATAGCTAAAATTATAGAAACAAAAAATCTTCTAATTTCAATTTAGGTGCCAATGATAAAAGAAGCCACTAATTCAAAAGAAAATAAATAAATAAATAAACAAATATAAACAGCACTCATTTAAAAAAAAAAAAAAAAAAAAAAAAAAAAAAAAAAAAAAAAAAAAAAAAAAAAAAAAAAAAAAAAAACAAAACAAAACAAAAAAATTGTGTGATGAGAGTGCCTTGGTTTTGGGAATGGCTTGCGTCTCTTCGCGCAGCCGGTCCTTGATGGCCTTCACCTGAAGCTCCATCGCGCTCACCGCCGCATCCACCGCCGACAGATCCGCGATGCTGCTCGCAGGGTACACTGCAAATTCGTGTACGAACAAAACTCTTCGGTTAATAGAAACAGAAATAGGTATAATATTACAAAGGTTTGAAATGAATCGACGGAAACTAACTGTTTCGCGCAATGACAAGCTCCTGAAGCTGCGTTATTCGAGCGTTGAAGGAAGACATCAAGGAATCCAACGATGCCCCAGCTTTGTTCCCGTTCATCTCTCTCTCTCTCAAATCGAACTCTGCAAAGTGAGTCAGTGAATGAGCGAAACGAATCGTTTTGTTTTGATTTGGGAGTTTCAATTTGAAAGAGACAAGGAGTATTTGAAATGCTATATCATTTCGGCGGCAAGATTTCGAGTTCCGTATTTATAACTTCTTGGCCAATTCTTCCTGCACCTCCATATTTTTAAATTCTAAATTTTTCCTTTTTTTAATTTAATATAGAATCCATAATATTTTTTATTTTAGCTTACATGATTTAAAATATAATTTTTTATATTTTAAATTTTGCAATCTAAAAATTTATATAATTTGAAATACAAAATTTTTAAATATTATATATCTTTTATATTATGAATTATTTGAAATATCAATTTTTGTATTATTAATTATATAATTTTAAATAAAAATATTTTATGTTTTTAAATTATATAATTCAGAATACACTAAAATAAAATAAAGTTTGACTAAAAAAAATGGGTAAAATGATATTTTGATTTTTCCAACAAAATACAGGAAAGTATAGGAAGAATTCACTTAACTTCTTTTTCACATCTCCATGGAAGAATTCGTGTATGCTATGTATGATTACCCATAGGGAAATGCTAACTGCACCTCCCTTCAAACTAAATGGACCTCCTTTTATGACACTTCAAAGAAAAGTAGTTTTCAGAAATTATATGTTCTCCTCATTCCAAAATAACATTATTTTAAGAATTTGAGATTGTTGTCTTGGAGTTTGTACTCTGTGCTCTCGTAGAACGATGGATCTATGTTAGAATATAGAGGCCAACTATCCCACTTGGACCTTTTTTTAGTTATACATATATGATAATATTTTCTTATTAAAAAATAAGCAATGCTCCTTAGTAAAGACTATATATTTCTAATGAATATAAAAATTTATAAGAAGTAAACTAGCGAATAATTATTTTAATTAATACCTTACTTTTTTAATAAATATTTTTTATTATCAATTTCTAATGTTAAATGGGTTTATTATTTTTTAAATGACAAAAAATAACTCATATCTTGATAA
>Ga0209489_103304_pt1:7500-31659 | contig 31659 bp, 14 predicted proteins | sample SiratrowhiteBW_FD_187527 | JGI IMG/M metagenome (GOLD analysis project Ga0209489, IMG submission 187527) | Root nodule microbial communities of legume samples collected from California, USA - Siratro white BW (SPAdes) (version 2) | ecosystem: Host-associated > Plants > Roots > Nodule...
ATTCCTTTTATCAGATATATAGCAAAAAATGAAAATTATATTGCTCTAAAACATTCTCCAATTAGACTCATTATTTAGTCTAAATCTGCCAAATGCGTTGCTGATTGGCTAGTATTTTCTGATATTTAGTTAAAGACAAACCTTCTTAAATATTAATCTAGTTAAGACATTAATCTTTTGCCTTATTTTTTGAATACACCCTGAAAGAAGAGTCATATAATAGTTGGTTTTTCAATGATATCAGGTATTAAATATCTAATCTACGAAAGAAGAGACATACACATAAAGGGGTTCTTGTATCTTGTGTTCATATATTTAGAGGCAGAAAAATGGAGTGCACATGAGAGAGGATATTCAAGTATATGGCACGGGATTTCTCCTTGGGATTCATCAAACATGTATGAATGGAAGTGAGCTAGTAGTAGCCATGAAGTTGAGAGAGACAAAAACACTTCCAAGGGTTGTCTGGTGGCATATATAACAACTTAGTTTAGTGAGCAAATTCTACGATTTCCATAATATTGTTGGGAATTAATGTGTCTTCTTGTTAAGACTATAATAGAATGTGTGTTGTTGCTTGAGCCAGTTCCAAGAAACTGTTTTAGTTTCCCTTTTCTCAATCCCAATTTGTCTTTATTGAGATTATATATTCCATCACAGTTGAATATAGCTTCCATAGGAGACATACTTGGAACTGTTGCATCTCATGTCCCTTGTTTGGTGCAGAACGCCCTGGCTTTGGTTAGTTTGCACTAAAGCAATAAACAAAGAAGTTCCATGTAAAATGAATTAAATAAGACTTTTCTATTTCTTAGAACCTTGTTTTCATGCATAAGTTAGTGTGAAATTCATTATCAAAATACTTCATTGATTATTTCTAGTATAGTCATCTTTCTAATCATGTTTTTTAAGTCATGAGATATCAAAACTTTACTCAAAGAAATCGAATCCAAATTTACTCAAGCCAACCACATGTTAATATTAATTACATGTCATGAATAAAAAGAGAAATTTTAAAACTTTATAAGATGAAATAAAGTTATAGAAACCCTTCTTATCCTAAGGACAAAAAAGTAATCCTTGTTCACTAAGGTTGGAGCACTAACATTTTTGTTTTATATGTTTAGAGAGAGAAAACTGTTTTTAAAAAATTGTTAATTAAAATAGAATAAATTTTAACAGATTAATTTCTAAAAGGAGTAAATTGTCTCCAAAAGGAGGATATGTCATTTTCTTTTCAAATGAAGCAAAGGATAATCTTTAAATAAATAAATAAAAGAGTTAAATTTCTTCTAAACTCTTGTTATGCACGATTTTAAATATTAAATTAGTCAAAATAAAGTGCTGTCCCCATTGAAAAGTTCATGGATATGCTCCAGAAGGTTACAAAGTCATAAGTGCCTCTTTCGTGTACCCCACTAATTCTTTTTTTATTTTATTAATTTAGGTTCAATTACTTGTCCTTTTTATTTGTTTCTTTTCTCCGTCAATTAAAAAACATGAATACAATTCTTTGTTACTGGAAACATATTCTATTTTAGGATTATTTTATGACTAAAGAACTTTTTTTTTCATTTATTTAAAAGGACCACAAAGAAGACAATTTCGTTCCCCTAATTTGTATTGTTATGGGAGCAACTGGCTAGTAAATATTAAGTTATACGTACGTATGAAAATACAATCCTTTAGGACAAAAATTCGTGTAATTAACTTTATCAAATATTTGTGAATCTCATAAATTTTGACATACCCGTCCGTTGTTAATTGAATTTATTTAAATATACTAAAATGTTATTATTTAATATAAATTATAACTTAATTAAACCTGTTAATTTTATAGTATTATTTTAAAATCCATATTTAAAATAATTTTTAGTTAGTTTATAATATGAAAGTTTCATGTCCTGATTTATGAAAATTAAAGATTTCAGTTATATAAATTATTCATTGCTGTTGCTTGTTGGGTTCCAATCCCAATACATTCTAACAATGGTACAGTTACATAGAGATTTAATTTAATGCTTGTAGAGTTAGCTTTTCAAGTAATAAACTTTGAAAAAAATCAATGCTATATTATACAATACTATGGTTTTGATAAATTTTTTCTTTGTCTTATTTTAATTTTCAAGGAATATATTTGTAAATATACACACACAAACAAACATAATGTTTATAAGGCAAAAAAGTAAGAAGGGACAAAGAGAAAAAGATGTGGGAAAAAAAAGTATGAAAACCATGTGGGAAAGAAGATTTGTTGGACCAGTAGCTATTGCTTTCCTTTTCCCTCATTTAAGAACACCAACTACCAACTTCTTAGAATCAACTTGTAGTAACTTGTTTCATTTTATAAGATGAATAAAAAATTGGAACCACATCACATGATAATGATGTAAGCACGTACTACAATGTAACTTTCAATGCATCAATTGTATGAATGTCCAGAATTTTTTTGAAAAAAGGAAAAAATAAATACATATACGAGATTTCAAACTATGAACATAGCATAGGAACTTGTTGAACACGTATAGTTTTTTATTTATTTATCATAATTAAGAATGATATCAAGGCAATTAAGTTTTCTTTAATTTTAGGACTCTTCTTGATTCGACCATTTTTGTATATGGAATATGAAATCTTTTAGTAAATGAATTATTTCTACAAATATATAAATACAAATATGAAGACATAATTAATCATAAAAGAATTGAGGCTAATAAAAATATTTAATGCTCTATAATTAAATATTATTATTTTTTTCAAATATATAAAAATACAAACAGTGATGCATGTCCTTGTAAATCAACATTGTCAACATACCCACACCACACCTTTGCACTCTAGAGTCTATGAAAAACTTGATGTGAAGTTCAATAGCATTTTATCAGAAGAACTTCTAGGACCATGAAGAAATCAATGCACTTGTTGACTTTTCAAGTTCTAGTGTTATATTCCTTCAAAGAAAAGTTTTGATATTGTATTAATCACTTAATAATCAGTATCATTTCTAACATCACTGCATCAAAATAATCACTAACTATAAGAAAAAACATAAGGAATATCCCCTTATACTATATATACTATGATTCTAAACTGTGTTTGAAGTTGAATCACCAACCTTATCTACATACAAGAATTGCAAAAGAAATTGCAACTAATGCGACCACAACTACAATCATAATATATTGTGGACCCTTTTGTAAAACCATGCTATGCAGACTATATCAGCATATCTTAGGGACAAATCGAGAGAGAGAACAACTTTTCATTACAATGGTAGAGAAGTTATAGTGAGGATAATGGTGTTAATGGTCAATAAGGGAACACCTTGAAAACGAAGGATATATAAATTATAGTCATGAGTAGTTCTTCTTATAATAATATATAGAATATGAAGTTCTAAATGTATATATACACCTGACACAGGAGATACATATGTATATGCATGTACCTGCAAGAAACATGTCTGATGTACATTTTATATTTATAAAATTAGAAAGAAAGGGAAAAGGAACACTCAGTGTACCTTAAAGTCATAGAACATAACAGTTATTAAGTTTCTGCAGTCATACATATATATGCTATAGATTTGAACTATAATGAGGCCCTGTCTTCCATGCTGATCTTTCTCTTCAATGTTGATCAGGGCTTCACATTCTTCCATTTATTGTTGCTTAGTTGTGATGAGGAGGGTGTGTCTTCGGTGGAGAATAGTCCAAGTCAAAACCAGGGTGTTTCTGACGAGGTTTCTTGTTGTGAGGCACACGCCAAGAAACTGAAACAAGAGACTTTTGTAAAGGACCTGAAGCACTTTTAACTTGGTGCACCCTATGGCTAGTGCTTCTTCGGTTTCTTGGCTTCTCAGAGTCACCAACCAAACGAGTCTCCGTTTTGTCTTCATCAAGCTGCATAAATCAAAAGCCTGATAATGAGACACATAACTCTTAAACATGAAGGTTAACAAAGTACCAAGAACATTATTGTTTCAATATTCACTCTAAGTTTCTCTTCATTCAGAAAATGATAAGAGTTGGTGTGAAAAATCTAAGAGTTTGCTGTTTTGGTATAGTTGTTTGTTCTTCAGGCCAATAATTGAACAAGTTTGGACGTACTAAAGGTGAAAGAGAAAGGGAGAAAAGGTTTCTCAATATCAGTACCAAAATTCTGAAAGTACCATATAATTTTTCTGTGTCAGTATTCAATAATAAAAGATGATAATAGAAGTAATTAGTTGACAGACCTTGATAGAGAAGTGTGGTTTCTCTTGGAGCTTCATATTGAGAGGGCTAAGATGGCGAGCATAACATGCATGCAATGAAATGCACAGAAAGAACAGAAGAAGATATGATGCAGTTGACATGGACATAGTCTGAAACTGTGTGCAAAACTTGGTTGTGGGGTGTGGAAAATGAAGGGAGGTAGCAGGAGTATTTGTAGTAAGAAGGAAATAAATGTGCATTAAATGCAAGAACTTGAGGAAAAACAAGGAGTTTTCTTGTAGAACATGGAGATGTAGGGGGTGAAAGAAGTAATGAGAGAAAATGTAGATATGGTGGCCTCCTCTCTTTTGTCCCTTCCTTCTCACATGTCAATTTATTGGGTCCCAAGAGAGGGAAAGAGAAGAAATACAGATCCTTCTTCAGAGATATATACAAGAGAAAGAGAGAGAGAAAGAGTGTGTGAAGAAAATATTAAAGATTAAGAAGGGAAAATGGCATTAGACTCAGAAAAGGGGATATGTAAAGTGAAACATGAACCAAAAATCAAGACTACCATTGCCTCCCACATCGGTTAGACCGAGGAACTTTTCATATCTTGTCTTTTTTTTTTTTCTTTTTTCTTTTTCTTTTCAATCAATATAAATATGAATGGCTAGTGCCCCATTGTTTCTATCCATTTTTTGCCACCTTTTTTTTTCTTTTTGTTTTACAAATTTTTTATTCAAAAGTTTTTCTGCAACTTCTCTTACAACTAAACAGGGTGGTCTATGTCGAAATAGTATTTTCCATAGGTATAATATGACACTTTTTAAGCAAATCTCCTTCAAACTATAGCAACTCTTAACTACTGAAATTAGTGTGAAAATAAACATTTCAAAGCTTTTAAATTAAACTGTAAAATTAATGCATAATAACTCATTAATGTAATATACGTAGAATTAAGAAATATATAAATTTATAAGAATGTGAAATTAAAATAGTTTATATAACGAAGTACATAATCTTCATTTTAACCAAAATTTAGTAGTCCGGATTTGTTTGAAGGATCCATCAGACACTAATCATGAATTGTTATTAGCAAAATTATTTGAAAATAGCAATTTTAAATAAATAAATTATTATGGAATAAATATTATATTATAAAATGAAGAGATAAATAAAAATAAATAAAAAATATGAGAATAAAAGTATTCTTTCTATTTTTTTAATAAGATAAAAACAAAGGACTAAATATATACCGTATCCCCATTTAGGTATAGCTAAAGAAAGAAAACAAAAATAAAGATATTATAATATGATACTGTGATAAAAAATAAAATAAACAGAATTGATAGAATATGAAACTGTCATATAAAATAAAATAAACATAATTGATGGTAATTTGATTTTGTCATAAAAACAAAATCACATCATTAATATTTATTTTTTTCTAACAATCTGATCATGTCATAAAAAATAAAATTACAAAATTAATATTAGTTTCCTTTTAAGACTTATACTCATATTCTCTTAAATAAATAACATTTGTCTTCAATTATGAAATATTATATGCAATTATATATTTAAATAAATTCTTGAAATAAAATAACAATATACTCGATTGTATAATAATTATATGAAAAAATTATCTAAATATCAACCTCTTGCTTTTTTAGGGTTTAGAGTTTATTTACAGAGAGATAAGAAAAACACTAGAATACTTAAATTTATATACAAAGCAATAATCTTTATAAAATCGTGCATAAAATGTTAATAATTAGTTATACTTTATTAATTATTAATCATTACATTTTTGGCTTTCTCAAACCTATATATCAAACACAAAACAAAAAATTAAAATTTATCCTTCATTTTACAGAATGTTCAAATATCATAGGTTTTTTCTTCATGTCTCATTACTTGAATTATTTCATCCATAATCCTGTTGATAATTATTTCATTGTAGCTCTCAAAGTTTTAAACGATTCGTGATCTTTCACTTCTGCTTATTTCTTTTGATACACTCTTCAACCGGTTTCCGCAATTCCATACAGAGTATAGGAATTTCTGTACTTTTTTTTACCATTTTTGTTATTGTTAAACCAAATTACCTCATCAGATCATAATCAAAATTGTCAAGTAATGTTAATTAAGGGAGCATAGTCAACATGTAAATGACTACTATATGTTGTTTCTTGCAATTTTTTGTACTTGTTCTGCAGAAAATGTTTTCACAGAATAATTTTATATGTTATACTTTTCTTTTACGGCTAAAATAGAGCTACATAAGATCTCTATGACTTTACGACTTAGGGATTTGTCTCATTACTTTTTGTATAATTTGCTTTCTATTAAAAAATTGCAGAGAAAAGTATTCAAAAATGAATAATAAGGTTGGTTTAACTACGAGTAACAATGTCAAAATGAGTTATTCCTACGAGTCATCTCATTCAACCCTAAAAAATGGTAACTAATATAATTTTCCATTTTTTTCTTCTTCTTTATTTTAAGACGAGAAATAAATGGCATAAATTATGTTATTGCGTATAACAAATACTAACTAAATATTGAAATTTTTGTTCAAGAATCAAAAATTTTGAATTAATTCTAAAAATTCAAATTCCAAATTTCTTAGGTTATTTAATAATCAAGTGATGCAATACATAACTTTTAATAGTATGGATTTGTTAGATATTCAAGTGTGAGTCTAAGTCTCACATTGGGTAGGAATAAGAAAGTTGAGCAATATATAAGAAAGAAGACCCGCAAACCTATTGCCTTAAGGTTTTGGGTTGGAGGTGGTGTTATTCCCTTATATGTTGGCTCAATTCTCATTCTTGTGAGATCTCCCCAAGGTTTCGCCCTCGGATTCTCCCAACAAGTGGTATCAGAGCCGATGGTTTTCGCCTTGGGGCGAGTACAGTTTGACCCTGTATCGAAAGTCTTCCTGATGGTGATTTCAGGTAAGTGTGTCCTGTATAAGTGTGTGAACGGCAGTACAAGTGAGAAGGGTCATGAGTAATGTACTCGGGTTGAGAATGCTTCCGCTCGAGGAGGAGTGTATCAGTGTGGAAGAGAGACTATGAGAAAGTTGAGCAACATATAAGAAAGAAGACCTGCAAATCTAATGCCTCAAGGAAAGTCTTCCTGATGGAGGTTTCAGGCAAGCGTGTCCCATATAAGTGTGTGTGAACGGAGGTACAAGTGAGGGGTCATGAGTAATGTACTCGGGTTTGAGAATGCTTCCGCTCGAGGGGGAGTGTATCAATGTGGAAGAGGGACTCTCACTTGAGGGAGAGATTGTTAGGTATTCAAGTGTGAGTCTAAGTCCCACATTGGGTAGGAATGAGAAAGTTGAGCAATGTATAAGAAAGAAGACCCACAAAGCCTTAAGGTTTTCGGTTGAAGGTGGTGTCATTTTCTTATATGGATTGGCTCTTGTCTCATTCTTGTGAGATCTCCCCAGTGTTTCCCCATCAGATTATCCCAGCAAGTGGTATCAGAGCCGATGGTTTTCGGCTTGGGGCGAGTACAGTTTGACCCTGTATTGAAAGTCTTCCTCCTGATGGTGATTTCAGGAAAGCATGTCCCGTATAAGTGTGTGAACGGCAGTACAAGTGAGGGGTCATGAGTAATGTACTCGGGTTGAGAATGCTTCCACTTGAGGGGGGAGTGTATCAATGTGGAGGAGAGAGACTCTCACATGAGGGGAGATTGTTAGGTATTCAAGTGTGAGTCTAAGTCCCACATTGGGTAGGAATGAGAAAGTTGAGCAACATATAAGAAAGAAGACCCGCAAACCTAATGCCTTAAGGTTTTGGGTTGGAGGTGGTGTCATTCCCTTATATGGGTTGGCTCTTATCTCATTCTTGTTTGTCTCCCCAAGGTTTCCCCGTCAGATTCTCCCATCAAGTGGTATCATAGTCGTTGGTTTGCGGCTTGGGCGAGTACAGTTTGACCCTGTATCGAAAGTCTTCTTGATGGAGATTTCAGGCAAGCGTGTCCCGTATAAGTGTGTGAACGGCGGTACAAGTGAGGAGTCATGAGTAATGTACTCGGGTTTGAGAATGCTTCCGCTCGGGGCAGTATATCAATGTGAAGGAGAGACTCTCACTTGAGGGGGAGATTGTTAGGTATTCAAGTGTGAGTCTAAGTTCCACATTGGGTAGGAATGAGAAAGTTGAGCAATGTATAAGAAAGAAGACCCACAAAACCTTAAGGTTTTGGGTTGAAAGTGGTGTCATTATCTTATATGGATTGGCTCAATTCTCATTGTTTGAGATCTCTCCGGTGTTTCCCCCTTGGAGTCTCCCAACAAGTGGTATCAGAGCCGTTGGTTTACGGCTTGGGCAAGTACAGTTTGACCCTGTATCGAAAGTCTTCCTGATGGAGGTTTCAGGCAAGCGTGTCCTGTATAAGTGTGTGAACGGCGGTACAAGTGAGGGGTCATGAGTAATGTACTCGGGTTTGAGAATGCTTCCGCTCGAGGGGGAGTGTATCAATGTGGAAGAGGAACTCTCACTTGAGGGGGAGATTGTTAGGTATTCAAGTGTGAGTCTAAGTCCCACATTGGGTAGGAATGAAAAAGTTGAGCAACATATAAGAAAGAAGACCCGCAAACCTAATGCCTTAAGGTTTTGGGTTGGAGGTGGTGTCATTCCCTTATATGTTGGCTCAATTCTCATTCTTGTGAGATTTTTCCAGGATTTCCCCCTCGGATTCTCCCAACAAGATTCTTAATAATTTCTATTTATTTCATACTTGCATGTAGGTATGTTATTATTTTTGTGGTGTTCAATTATATCTACAATAAGTAATAATTAGTATGTTTTGATTGTGGTTGAAGGATTGGTCATGGCAGTGGAGGAAAGGTTTGGTAGAGAGTTTAAAAGTAGGAAGAGACAAGGTAGAAATTAGATGCTACAAATAATAGATGATATTATATTTATGTATCAGGCCAATACTAAAAACATAGTGACCATAAAAGATATCTTAAAATATTTTGAGTTGATATTGGGACTTAAAGTTAATCTTCATAAGAGTATGGTAGGTGAGATTAGAATTGATGCGATCACTCTACATAGATATGCGACAATTTTAAATTGTTCAATTATTAAGTTCTCTTTTACGTGCATAGGAGTGCCTATTAGTGAGAGTCACACTAGAGCAATTTTTGGAAGAACGTGTTAACAAAAAAAATTATCTAAGTAGAAAAGGAAATTCATATTAATGGCAGAAAGAGTAACTCTAATAAAATATATCCTTTCTTCAATGCCTTTTTTCTTATGCCCATCTTGAAAATTCCTCAATTTGTTACAAGTGAAATAAAAAGGATACAATACAATTTCCTACGAGGATGGGGCATGATAAAAAAAAGACAGTTTGGATTAAATGGAATAACTATATAAAAGTAAAGTTAATAGAGGTTTAAACATAAAGGACATTGTATGTTTCAATAAGACTCTCCTAAGAAAGGAGGATAAGAGTCTATTAAGGGATGTATTAGTCTCAAAATATGACTTATGGAGAGTCCTAGATAATGATGGTGAAAACAGCCGTGAGTCTAGATGGTGGAAGGACCTTAAGAGTACTTGTGGAAAGAGTGAGAAAGGAAAATGCTTAAATGAAAAATTTTAGGTGGCGAGTTGGGAAAGGAACTATATGTTCTTTTAGAGAATGACTTGTGGGTAGGTGAAAAAAATACTAAAAAGGATGCATACCTAGAGTATATGCAAATTCAATCCAAAAACGTCTAATATTAGAGGAGGTTGGGGAATGAAGCGAACAAGTCTGAGTGTGAAAAATAAACTAGAGAATGGAATTTTGAATGGAAAAAATCATTGTTAGAGGAGTTCATGTATTTCATCCACGACAATGTTATGGGTTGAGATAAGGTGGACCAATGGGTTTGGAAAGGAGAGAATGAGAATGAGTTTACAATATAAGAGAGGTGTATAATATCTTAGTGCGATTTAGTAGTAGGGAGAAAGATAGGTGTTTGAAAAGTTATGGAAACCTAAAGCCTCCCTTTTGGCCTAGATCTGTGCTTGGAGAGTAATATATAATAGAATCTCAACTTGACGTGATCTGAAAAAATATTTTAAAAAAATGTAATTTTTTCTTTTATTTTTCTGTGTTTAGTTTGGACCTTGGAAAGGAATGGGTTTGTTTATTCCTCTTCCACTATCCTAGGGAAGTAATGGGCTTGTCTCTTCCTCTTCCTCATGAGTGTGTCATATCTCAAGAGATGTTTCTTCTTTGCTTATTCTAGAGTGGCGCTTCACAACTTATCTCTTGATGGCGCATTGAGATTCATCAAAGGGAAGTGGAGAGTTTCTCTCTTGGAGTTTCTTATCCTGTGAGCTAGGTCACAGGTGGCGAATCACCATCTTGCTTATCTCATGGAATTGGGTGACACAAGGTGTTGTTCTAACTCCTAGTATTATCTTTATTTCTTGCATTTTTCTTTGACTGTTTTTGTTTCTGAGTTTTTTGCAAGCTTTTGAATATCACGTTCATCCAATAATTCATTAAAGAGCTTTTATTTGAAGCTTGAGTGGAATGATCCTACAACCCAAACCTTTCCTCCATTACCATAGATGTTTTCGACTTCTGTTTTGTACCTCTGGCTTGGGAATATTACATCACAATTTATGATAAACTACAAAATAAAGGAATTCACGTCCAAAGTAAAACTTGTATTAGGTATTTAAGTGAGTTGAATTTGAGTCACCTATTCTTTACCTATAAGAAAAGTAATAATATTTAGCATACGTGGGACAAATGATTAGGTGTAAAAAATGTACATCATAAGACAACCAAAAATCACTTTCTAGGCTTTAAGCGAACAAGTTTCAGTAAGAATTGCAAATTTGTGTGGGGTACGATTTGGATGACAATTATAAACGATATAATGGAAGTACATAAATGACATTATTTCAGAAATCGTAAGTGCGGTTTTTGCTTTAGTTCAAGTTAAAACATGGAGAATGATAATAGTAAATAATAAAAAAATCAAGTTCTTGATTCATTATCCTGTATGATTTCAATAGGTTAATGTGTTATGTTACTGCTAGATGTTTGGTGTATTTATGTTAGCAGGGATGCAGATGTAGAGACACACTAAAAGAGTATTAAATCAGGAGACAGGAAAGTTTTGAGGAATCATCCCAAATTCAGTATTAGGGAGTCACAGCAAGCTACCAGAAACTATGCAGAAGTTGCAAAATGAATTGATTGACTGAGTTATGCCACATCACTATAAAGAACCTATCTACTATTCCATCTTCCTCAATTATCAAAAGTGAATGGGACTGGAATCTGTTATGTTTTTTTTTGGATACTATGCATATATACAAACCAAGCCATGTATTAGGTTGTGATAGCAGTTTTTGTTATGTAACTTTTGTTATAAAATGTAGGGAGCATAGGGGGAATGTACATAAATAAGTTAAGGCTCTTCGTTTTGGGACTTTAAGATCATAAACAACTTTTTATATACGTGCAAGGACAACTTTTGTGCCTCATTATTTTTATAATATTTTTTATAGTTGACAAAAAAAACTAGTATGTTTTATTTTATTCATTTTATAGAATGATTTTCTCATAATTTTAGTTAGCATCCGCATAATCAAAATAGTTTTGATAAATTCAGATAATGAAAATAAAAACATGAATTTCATAGGGGTTATATTTGTTCTCGTAATCTAGTCTACGGTTTTATATTCTATTTAAAATTATCATTTCATGTTTGTTACTAAAAAAATTATTAGGTGTACTTTTTCACAATATTAAATTTATAATTTTTTAAATAACTTAATTATAAAAGTTCTTTTATGCTTCTATTTATTATTAAGTGTATATTATTAGCAAACTGAGCGTTGTAACTCTATCCATTCAATCATTTAATTTGATGGATACATGTGAAAAGAAAAAGCAATTTATGATGTTATTAATTAAAATTAACTTTTTCAACTATTTTTATTAATCTTAATTAATTAGTTATTAATTTCTTGTAACAAAAGTTAGACAGTATATATTTTAAAAAATGGTTATATATTATGATAATAGAAAATAGTAATATTATTTATTTTAATACTACTAAAACAATAATTTTATAGCAAAAAAAATTCTGTCCAAAATATTAAAAAAATCACTTCAAAAGTTTTATAACAAAATATGAAGTCATTAAAAAAAACAGATAGAAAATATTTGTGCTGAAAAATATTATTTCATTACAAACAGTGACTGAGATACTACAATAAAGTGTTACTTTTTTTTCATCACAAAAATATTTAAAAGTAATATATAACAATTTGTCGCTAATTCTACCGAAAATTCGTCACAATAATGAATAGTAACAAACAACCATTATTTTATATATATTATCAAGTCTTAATTAAATAATAATTTCATGTTTCATTTTCTCTTCTTGTCAAAATTTCTGGGGTGGGTTATACCTGTTTTGTGTATGCAATTGTGTTCAAGCAAGCAAACAAAATGTATTCCTGTTAAAGGGATAAATCCATCAAATTAATGCACTCGTACGTATCATGCTTAAGCTTTTGTAGTTAGTTTTCTATAGAAGTTGGAACAAAATCAAAACAAGCGAACTTAATTAAGAACACTTCAAGTAGAGATCAATTAAATGCAATTATATGCAAATATATAATATTCTATTTTAAGAAAAAATATTTAAATTTATTTAAAAAATTACACATAATTCTAGTATTAAAAACAACATATTCAATTGTATAAGGATTGGGGATACTATGTCTTCCTGTATATATAATTTTCTTTCCTTTCTCTTTAAAAGAAATTTATATGATTACTGTTGGTTTATATAAATTAAGTGATGACAAATATTATATAAAATTAAAAAATAATATCATAAAATTTCATAAGTGATAATAAATAAATAAATAATATAATTATTTTGACTAAGATTTATTGAATTTATAAATTACAAATTCAATACTTAAACCAACTATTATTAAATTTGTTTGATTTTTAAGTTTTATTTAATTAACTCAAAAGTTTGAACTAATTTAATTAATTTAATTTAAGTTATCAAGTTGGATGTATATATTAATCTAGTGGATGACTTAATATATTTCAACAACCATAATACAATATGTAGTCGAATGTAGATTTTTATCTAAGAGAATTAATGTTGTACATAAATGCAAGGTTTACAATTCTGGGTAGAATGAAGCAAACTGCAATATGTAGGAGTTAATAATGTTAGTTTGAAACAAAGGATTTTTTTTTATGATGGAAGAAATAGAAGAATGTTTGTTATAATATGTTTTCTATGTATTTAAACCTCTCTATAGGTTGGAATACCACCCTATATGTTTCTTTAATTTAATTCTTTTATGCTAATAAAAATAAGTCCAATCCTGTGGACATCCTAATTTAGTCACTTAGCTTGGACTATTTACTAACTGGGATTAACTTCTTATAATATCTTTTGTCTTTCACAAGAAAACTAGTTGTGAAAAAAGAAGTTAAGGACAATAATTAAAGCACATTATATTTGGTACAAAATTAAGAAGGAAACGTAATAAGGTTGACAATTATGTCTGCGCACTCCACCTCAGTTATAATCCTCTTAATAAATATATATATATATATATATATATATATATATATATATATATATATATATATATATATATATAAGCAAGTAAGAAGAAAAAATATATAAACAAGTTAAAATAGTTAAAATAGTTTATAGATAAGTTAATAGATATTCTCTCGTGTCATTTATCTAAAACTATATTTATTTTTAATTTTGTATGTGTTAATCTTATTTATAAAAAAAATATTTTATTTTTATTTTTTCTCTCTTAAAAAAATCTTGAAAATTGTTGGAGTTGTGATATATTTGATGAATCTAACGTTTCACTTAAAGAATTTGAAGATTGAATTTGATCATGAAGACTTAAATGTGTTTTTAGGGTGTGTTGTATTGATTAGAATCCATTGTAAGTTTCTCTTACAAGCTTTGTCTTGGTGATAGGATGGTTTTTGTAACATTCCAAAATTTGTTGTATTTTCAGACACAATAACCTATAATATAGTATTTTTCATATATAGTTAAAAAATATTTTTTCGAATGCTTTATGTAAATATACATCGATTGTTAGACGTTATCTAGTAGATATATTTAGTAATGGTCTATTATTCTTTATATATTCATTTTAACAAGGACTTGAGTTTTAAATTAAGAACCATTTGAAATAAATTTTGGAAACATAAACCTTGAGTATTACTACTATCATCTAGTATAAAAACTAGATCATACAAGATTGTTTGTTTTATCGTCTAGTCTATTATATGTAAATCATCTGATCTATTATACTTCAAATTCGTCTGTTTTTGTAAAGATTAAGTAGGTCATTCTATATTACTTTTCGACTATCTAACCTAGCAGAATCATCTGAGAGTTATGTATAAATGATATCATCCACTCAACTCAGTACTCGTTACCATTTGTCACTCTTCGTTTGGTGAAGCCTACTGGTATGGTCATGTGCCTTAAAATCATCAAGTATGATCGTCTAGAAGCAATCTTATATTGATGGATCATCTAGGTAAGGCTATCTCTATTTTAAATTGATTCATTTTTCACTAAGATAATCTCATTCAACCTTTAAGTCAATTACTTCCAAAGAAAAATCAAGCAATAATCAAGTATAAGAAATAGGAAAATAGTTTTGAACCAATTAATATTTAAATATAATGTATCTCAGATGTTGATTAATACATGTGTGTTTGAAAATAGTTCAAAGAATTAGGGCTCTTGAAAAACTCAGATTAAAAAGAACTAGAGAAGTTATTAGTTGTCTTTGAATTGATCAAATTTAATTCAAAACACTACGATGATTATGTCTGTGCAGAATTTATTAACTAATACAGGAAAGTTTCTAATGCTAAGAAAACAAATGAAGGAGGGAATGGTAAGTAATATATAATAAGGGTAAAGGTGTATAAATAGATTTAAGAGAGTAAATATCTTCAAGCATTTAAGGCTTGGATAAACTTGAATAAAACCTTATCATTTAACATCGCCATGTCAAAATATGACTACAGTACTTATGTCTTCACAAAACAAAGACTGTTTTAAAATCTCATTTAAGTTATAATTAAATACTTGAATTGAAACCATGAGTAATCATTCAAACATCCCTTATTTTTGACATGAGTTGCACAATCTACACTAAATAAACAATAAGAAAAACAAGAGAAGAATTTTACTTCATACTTGAAAGATAAGGTAAAGGATATATATGTATATTGCTCTCTATTTTCATTTTTCAATGAGGTACCCCTAAGCATTGCATATTGATTCCAATGAGTTCGTTTATTAGATAAGTACTATAGATCATCTAGTATGTTCTTCCATTATGAGTCTTGTCTAGTGTATCCTTGCACTATGAGATCATCTAGTACTTAATATTTCATAATCGGCTAACAGGTTTAATCAACCTGAAACATCTAATGAGTCTACACTTAGTAGCTTTGTTAGAAATCTTAACATATCTTATAATATTTGTCATCATCGATATTCATAAACTCTTATATCATGAGAGTGTCTTATCTGTATTAGATTGTCTAGATGATTTTGGACTATCTAGTGTCTTAATAATCATTATAAACGACTTTTCAAGATTTTCATGGACCTTAGTTTTTGGTATCTAGGAGTGATGCATGTATTGCTTTTAAGAAATTTGTTAAACTTTGACACCATGCAAAAGGTTGATCATTAGCTACGTAAGGAGTTATCCACATGAGATTAGGCACAATTACTCTACACCTAAGACTTCATAGTAAAACGGAGTTTTAGAAAGGAAAAATAGGTCTTTGGAGGAATTGACAAGAAATATGTTAGATGAAACCTATCTTTTAAAAAAAATAGATCTTTGGAGGAATTGACAAGAAATATGTTAAATGAAACCTATCTTTTAAAAACAATTGTCTGATGTTGCTAACATCACATGTTATGTACTTAATAGAGTGTTTATTAGGCCTATTATGAAGAAAACACCTTATAACTATATAAGGGTAGAAAACTAGACATAGGACAACTTAGAGTTTTTGAATGTGTGTTTTGTGTTGAATAATGACAAAGAAAATCTTGACAAGTTTGACGCAAAAGTAGATGAAGGTATCTTCTTAGATTACTCATCAAATTCAGTCATATAGAATTTATAACAAAAGACTTATGACTGTTGAGGAATTTTATTCGTGTTGTATTTGATCAAAGTAATTAAGAAATGTAAGTGTTAGCAAAGTGTCGCAATCGGGATCACGACGGGACGATCAAAAAATTTATTTTTAAAAATATTTAAATTGAGATTGGAGTCGCCACCATAGTTTATTATGGAAAACCATAGAAAAACCAAGAATAAAAATGTCTACGAACCAGATTCAAAGATTCGGGAGTCAGTTACGTGTGGGGAAGGTATTAGCACCCTACAAACGCTCATCCTAAGACGGTACCCTTAATCAAATGAATAAAAATAAGTGTGGTTTTAAAAAATATCATTTTTCCCAAATAATAACAATAATAATGAGACTAAAGACAAAACAAACAAATATATAAAAAAACAAAACAAACAAGAAAACATGCTTATAAAAATCATAACAATAAATAATAATTAGGAGGATAAAAATAACAAACAAAAATTAAACAAACAAACAGATATATTTTTATTTATTTGGGCCCGACAAGGCTTAACCTTGGTCCTACGTATCTATTTTAAATCAGGATACACGTAGTTCTATTTTAAAAATTTGTTGGATGACGTTTGATATTTTTTAGCTTATGAATATTTTCTTTTATTTTTGGTAATTTATTTTATATAATTTTTTTAATTATTTTCTATTTTATTATTTTTTTCTCTTGATAATTGTTTATTTAAAGGAAACTCAAGACAATACTGTTATTTGTTATATTTAAAAATGTTTATTAAAAAAAACATATCCTTTTTAATTTTTTATTTATTATTTTAAAAAAATAACTATTTTTTATATTGAAAAAAACTTTTTTATTTTATTTTTAAATTGTCTTTATATTTTATTTTTGAAAAACATGTTTCTATTACCTTATTTTCGTAAAAAAAATGTTTTTATATTTATTATCAAAAAAACAAGTTTTTATATTTATCTCATTTTTATTATTTTTGAAGATGTTTTATCTTTATTATTTTAGGGCTGTTTTGAAACTTTTTCCTTTTTTGTTTTGAAAATTTATATTTTTGATATTTTTTCAAGAACTATTAATTTATTAAATTTTAGAAAGCATTTCGTTCGTTCCACAAAAATTGGAAAATATTTTATAATTTATTATTATTATTTATTTTTTTTAAATCAAAGAGACAAGGGATGAACCTCAGGATATCATAATAACCATCAAACAGAGCAACTACGTGTATGTGATAAGTATATGATAAGTATATAACACAGAGTAAATAGAGCGTACCAGTTGAAGATCCTCCAAAAGCACATTCCCTTCTTCTCTGAACTCTCACATTCAAACGATCTACTCACTAATATACAGGACCCTTCTTAGTATCTCTAGTATTTCTCGTATTTTTTTTGCGTGTCTATCCACTTGCTCACTATGCATATTTATACTAATTCTAGTCAGTCTACTCTTAATTCAAATTTTAAATCCATTAATTCCTAATTATTCCCTCTTAATTATAATTTGTGAACTGCCAATTGATTATTCTCTTTTAATTCAGATTCAAATCTATTAATTTCTAATTATCCCCACTTATGACACCAACTGCCTGTTAAATCCCAAGGACGAACACTGAAAAATGGACAGAATTGTACCATTATTGTTGTTATGGCATCATAACCTCATACATATAATCAAATTCGAAAATAAATGAATATGGGGAATAAATGGGAAATATTAGAAGTAATGTGGCTGAAATATTTTATTATTATTTTTTAATTCACTTTTTTTCTTTATTATTTTTTCCATTTTTACATTTATTGAAAGCAACCTAAATAACACAACAATAGAAATAGATACTTAAACCTTTTTTTATTTTAATATTATTATTATTTTGATTTTTTTTTACTTTTCAAAAAATAAAACAAATGGAGCCTGTAAAATAAAAAGGATGAGCATAACAATTCAAAAAGAAAATGCACCAATTATTAGACAATCAACATTTAATTAAAAATCATCAGCATTTAATCATTATTAAGCAGAATCGTTTGCAATTAATCAGAATAATAATCAGATCAACTATTTAAATTTCTAGCCTTTCTAAAACTTTTAAATTTATTTTCAATTAATTTTCGTATCATTAATGGGCATCAGAAAAGGCAAGCAAAAAGAGAGAGAATGTGACATGGCAACACTTTAATGACAATTTTATTTTTATTATTATTATTATTTTAACAAATTAAAATTAGACTGATTTTCTTTACTTTTTTTCCTTTTTACGAATTCTATTTTAAAATTTTATTCATAAAATAGAATGGAACCAAAAACTCTTTTTTTTATTTAAATAATAACACATTTTTATTTTTATTTTATATTATTTTATATTTTGGAATAATTTTATTTGCCTGGACGAAATTGGGTGTTGACATAAAGAATGATGTAAGTGATGATGTCTTGATGGATATCTTCACCAAATTAAACTTGATCAAACCAAATAATCAAAGTGGTTTTGGTGAGATTAATGTTGAACAAGAACCTCACAACAATTTGTTGTTGGGGTCTATTATAAGGCTTGGATGCTTGAGCGTTGTCTTCCCACTAGAAGATCCACTTCCATGAGTCTTGACCACTCTACTATCACCCTTCTCAAGGGTCTCCACCATCTTGGCCTTCTCCACTAAGGCGGGAAATTCTCTAATACATATAGGGCCCACAATTTTCTTCAACTCATGTTTGAGACCCTCTTCAAACTTCATACACCTTCAAGCCTCAGAAGTAGCTTGGGTGTTGAATCTAGTAAGATACTCAAACTTAGCAGAATATCTATACACTGACATATCTCCTTGCTCTAGCTTGAGGAACTCAACTTCTTTTTCAAATTTGGGATTATCAGGAAAGTACTTATCCAGGCATCTCACTTTGAAGTTCTCCTAATCCAACACCTCAACTCTAGTTTCTATCATCTGTTGAGTTCCCATGCACTAGACTCTGCCTCTCTAGACAACAGGTAAGTAGCAAATATTAACTTTTTCTTCTCAAGACAAGATATCGCTCTAAATGTCTTCTCCAACTCTCTAATCCATTGATCTGACTAATCAGGAGTGACATTTTCTGTGAATTTAGGTGGATTGTGCTTCAAGAAGTCAGCCAATCCCATCTGTTCATGAGAATGACTACCAGAAGGAGTGGTTGCAACAAATCTAGCACCTCCCAATGATGCATTGTTACCTGGTGATTTTGAGTTATGGCTATGCTTTACTGTTGAATAGCACCAGCCATCATCTTTATGGCTTTGGCTATCTGACTCATCTCATAGAAAGGTGGAGGAGGAGTAGGAGGTCTATGGGTCATTCTATAAGACAAAAAATAAAGATTTAAGATCAATCTTTATAACTCAAAATAACACAAAAATGTGCTATAATTATAACAAAAAGTTCACACACGAAAAACCCACAACCTCTAAGTCACCTAATGTTCAACTTGCTCTAATATGATAAATGTAGCATCCAAAAATTTATATGCTAGATCACTAATAGAATATGCAAGGTAATAAATATATACTAGAATATTACAAAGCATACACCTTTCCATAGGGGTCTACATATATACACATTACAGTATTTCAAAACATCTAAACATTTCTATACAACTTCTTATCCATCATATTACTGAGGAGCACTCTGACCTGTCAAATCATCTGCTTATGTACAATACATGATCATCACAAAAATTTCAATAAAAACAAACAACACGTAGCTCAAAAAGGCAAGCTAGAAGTTTACAATGAAGGGTCAATAAGAATCATACATTCTATATAAACAATGTATAACATTGACAATCATCATTTTAAGACTCTACTGACACACATTTAAACACTTGACTCTAATTTCGAAATATCGTACATTTGAATTAGACTCAAAGGCCTGCACCTATCATACTATTTTTCAATGTGACAGGGTTAATCCATATGGTCTTTTCTACCTGGTTATATTTCAAAAAGGTCCATCAATCTCTCATCATACCTCATATGACAGGGTTAATCCATATGGTCTTTTCTACCTGGTTATATTACAAACCACATTCACCATATGAACCTTCTTCAACTCTCACCACCTAATGAATTTCATCTATATAATTTCAATTTAATTCATCAGTAGAGTCAAGATACCGATGCACATTGTCAAACGCTCCCCAAATTAAATTAGGAAGCTAAATTTGTGTATAGCTAACCTAGGTCATTCTTTCCAAAGACTACTCAGTCGTTCTCTTAAAACAATTCAGGAGTTTTAATGAAATAATTAAATTTAATAAAATAAAAACATAATTTTAAACATATTAGATAATTGTAAGTAATAAAAATCAACCCGACCTCTCTTGGCTCTCCCAATCCCTCACTGGCTCCTAAAGAAAATCCGAATTACATGTGTGGGTTTAATAGACCGAGAACACCCGCAATCATGGAGCATCTCTCAGATACACAATATGTTGAATAGCTGCAATAGCCCATTGTGAACAATAATATTATTCTGACTTGAACATTAGTTCAAAAATTCCACAACACAATCCAGTCGGTATTCATTCAATTACTAAATTAATCTAATTATTAAATCTAATAATGAAATTAAAATAGAAATTGAGCATGTAATTATGAAAAGAATTACAAAACATGAACCTTAAGACTAAGAAACAGGAGAGCACTTGGAGGTCATATTAAACAGAACAATTAGCCACTCATAATCACAATTGGCACAGCAAGGCAAAAAGATAAATGTAAAATGCATAGAAGAGAAAGAAAGGAAAAAAGAAAAATTGTATTTAATTATCTACTATCTGCTGTGATGTCTCTTGGCTCTACCAAGAGAGTTCTATTTTAAAAAAATTAACCTAAAACATGAAATGACTAAATGACCCTCTAAAAAAGTATGTTAAAAAATATCCGGGTGTTGCCTTATTATCCAGCCTTTGTATACCGAATTGAAATCCAATTTTAACGACTTTTTTTGTTTGAATTTGCTCTCGATCCTTGAATAACATTTGTAGATATTTAAGTTATATGCAAAACAAAACAAGAATCAAGTAAATCCGAGTTCTGTGACAAAAGTTATGGACAAAATACGAAACATACTCAAATTTGTTAAAATTTTGATAATGTTGTCAAAATAATAACAAACTTTTAACTGAAGCCTAATTGGCTCAATTACTGCAAAATGGTGTAAAACCCTAATAATTATCGATTGATTTATCTCTATTGTTATCATTATGCAATCAGAAAGTGCTAAAAATAAATAAGTATCAGATACCTCCATGACGCAAATCCTTAGCCAATGAACATCCTATTAGTCTGAAAATAGTATCTCATTTCCTAAAGATACTATGTCTAGATCATCACTTAACTTCATTCATACATCAATCACTATCGTAATCGTATTCCCCTTCAATCTCAAACTCACTCAAGTCATAGGAATCTCATAGAACTCAATACCATTCAACATGTTATCAATCATTTTAATTATAACATTAAAAGATATGTAAAACTATAAAGAGCAATGAAAATCATTTAACATATCACATTCTATAGGAATATGAGTAAAAACATCCAAAACACGGTCCCACCCGGCCCATGTAGTGCCACCCAGTGCAATAAAGACCCGAGAGCAACTAGAGTTGGTTGTGCCTGACACCATGATACCTGCATCTGGCTTGGCCAATTAAGAATACCCTCTATAGGACACGCCTGACACAGGGACTTGTGACTGGCATATGTCACACCCAAGAGCACTGCTCTTAAATTGAGTCCAACACATCTGGTATGCGCCGACGCATCTAAATAATTTGAGTTTCTCTCATGTTGTCTCTGAAAATCAAGATTTTAACATTTTCACAACTAATTAACCAATTTCAATATCTCATATGAGTATCAATCCAACAGTAGTTCCTTCCATATATTTTCCTATAAATCATATCAACTTGTAATACATTTACTTGCTCAATTGAACTATCTCAAAGCATTCCTTCTATTACGTCTCTATTAATTTTCATGCTTCATATTCTATTAAAATGATAAACATATATGGACCTATATGTATGTATTCACATTTACACTTATATGCATTTCTACTACACCTGAAATTCATCATATCAACACATCATCTACTAATTTCAGTTTATGCATCATATACATATTTGAACATCCAAAATTTAGAATTTTACTCACCTTAATTCAATACATGCATAATTAAATCACCAGCTTCTACTATTTGCAATTATTCTATCATTCTAACTCAATCAAGTTATAATAAAAAAACTAACCATACCTGCATTGAAATCTTTGCATGATAATGAATACATCTTATCCACAATCAAATCTTCTAACCTAAGTTTCTACCAAAATTTAAACCAATATCTATAACATTTTTCAATTTAACTTTCCTTACCTGAAAAGGCAAAATACTTCCAAATAGGCTCCATACCTAGAAATTATAAAGAAAGCTCTAACTTGCATCAGAGAGATCTGATTAATAATTAGACTACACTACTAAGACATTGAGCTAACAAAGATTCACTTTGAAAGTCCCACATGCAAATATATACTACTTCTCAAGGAAAAAAGAGAGTAGAATTGAACTTACTCAAACTAAGGTCGGACAAGAATACTCTATTCACCGCCACGAGTCTAAGGATAAGCTTCAATCATCTATCTGATGACAATAATAGCTAAGAAATTACAGAAAGGGCAGAAGAGATTAAGAAAAACAGTCTTCCTAATTTTAAAAAACTTGACTAAGTTGATTTTTTCTTTTTATATGAATTTTCAGTTCAATAATAAACTATTCAAGTGTTTTTTTGTTATATCACATTTACCATATAACTAATTTCTAGATCCTTGTAATATAACTCAGATATTTTAGGAATGTTAATCCTTACTATTGCTAATATTATTAATAGAATATTATTGAGTGATAATAGAAAAAGAGAATGCTTAAAATTCAAAAATAAACATCAAAAATAAAATTTTGTTATATATTTAAATTAATACATAACAAAAATATGTTATCATTATCTATGAATTCAACATATTTAACCCATTGCAACAATATAATAATATATGAATTATTGGATTTGCTATTTGTCATTATATGTTATAAATAATTCAAAATATGAAAAAATATTCTTGTTTATTTTATCCACATAATATAAATATAAAAAAATTAAAAAAAATTTACATTGTAATAGTAATATTTTTTCCATAAATAATAATTAATAGAAAAATCCCGAAATGAATTCAATAGAATTTTATTTTTCCAAATAATATCTATTAGTGTTCATGGTAGAAATTCGATCTCTAGATTTCTAATGTGTTAAATCTAATCAAGATTCGACACTCAATAAATTGAATTTTAGAAGGTTTTTTTTTTTTTTTTTTTAGATAAATGAACGATGAAAAACTAAAAGAAATTACAATTAAAAATTTGGTTTTCCAAAAAAAATAAATTTTAATTATAAATAGTGATGAGTGTTATTTGAGAAAATAAAGTTATTTTGATTCTATTTCAAGAATTATTTTTATAAAAAAATTGATAATAATAAGCCCTTTTTATGTGGGTTTGATAAGACAAGTTGAAACATTAAAAAGTATGGGTTTTCGGAGTCAATTTGTCAAAGTCAACTTATAGCCTGCCACTCCTACAAGAAATGAAAATAAAAAAAAAAACGAATTAATGACATATATGCAGAAAAATAAAACCCACATGAATAAAAGAAAGAATATAT
>Ga0209489_103306_pt1 | contig 31645 bp, 22 predicted proteins | sample SiratrowhiteBW_FD_187527 | JGI IMG/M metagenome (GOLD analysis project Ga0209489, IMG submission 187527) | Root nodule microbial communities of legume samples collected from California, USA - Siratro white BW (SPAdes) (version 2) | ecosystem: Host-associated > Plants > Roots > Nodule | place...
TATCTCTATTTGTAATAACCAATTTCTTTAAAAAAGGTAATAAAGTTATGCTGAAGATTTTTGAAAATATTATTTTTCCTAATTACTGTGGTCATATTGAGAATATTTTTAGTCCTAATAATCTGCTATTTACAACACTCCCTCTCAAGTTGGTAAATAAATATCAATTATTTTCAACTTGCCTACAGGATCCTGTAATTTTCCCCAAGATAGCCCTTTAGTGAATATGTTTGGTATTGAAACATGTAGGAACATGAGTTGTAACCACCAGGCCTATGTCAAGATTACCTTTGTCGAAGTCCCTTATAATTTCAATATGTTTAGTTCTATCATGTTGGATTGCATTATGGGCAACACTCATGGTTGACTTGTTGCCACAGTAAAATTGCATAGGGATGTCAACCTTAATTTTAAGGTCATCAAGTAGATCCTCATCGAGAGTCCTTCACACAAACCTTGAGTAGGGGTTCGAAATTCAGCTTCTACATTAGAATGGGATACTTTATCCTATTTTTTGCTTCTCTTGGTCACTAAACTTTCTCCAAAAAGCATACATTACCCAGATGTAGATTTTCTGTCAATAACAAAATATATATCTTGAGGGTCAAAGTGTCTCCTGCCACTAGGCTTGACTTCAAGTACCAAATGTTCTACCCGTAATTCCTCTCCACACTATACTGTCTTGAGCTATCATAGACTATCTCAACCCTTTTATGCTTGTCTATCATCTATTTCTTTAGTGTCTATTCCAAAATCTGTAGGTGATGCTTTAGCTCATCCTGGTTGATGTTAAGCTATGCTTGATGAACTCAGTGCTCTTCAGAACAGTGGAACTTGGGAACTCGTTTCTTTGGGAAATCTATTGTTGGTTGCAGGTGGGTCTTTGCTATCGAAGTTGGTCTTGATGGCACTATTAATCTTCTCAAAGCTCATCTTGTGGCTAAAGGCTACACCCAAATTTTTGGTTTGAACTATGGTGATACTTTTTCAACAGTGGCAAAAATGGCATCTGTTCGCCTATTTATAGCTATGACAGCTTTTCAATGATGACCTCTTTATCAACTGGATGTCAAAAATGCTTTTTTTAATGGGGATTTGCAGGAAGAAATTTATATGGAGCAACCCCCAGGTTTTGTTGCTCAGGGGGAGTCTTCTGGATTGGTATGTCGTCTTCGCAAATCTTGATATGGTCTCAAACAGTCTCTCAGGGCCTGGTTTGGAAAGTTTAGTAGTGTTGTTAAAGAATTTGGTATGACTCGCAGTGAGACAAATCATTCAGTTTTTTATCGTCATTGGAATGCTGGGTGTATCTATCTAGTTGTATATGTTGATGACATTGTTTTTACAGGTAGTGATCACCATGGCATTTTTCAAATTAAACAACATATTTGTCACCATTTTCGGACCAAAGATCTTGGTAAACTTAGATATTTCTTGGGGATTGAGGTAGCACAATCCAATCATGGTATTGTTATCTCTCAAAGAAAGTATGCATTGGATCTTTTGGAAGAAACTGAGTTACTGAATTCTAAATCTGTTGAGACACCCATTGACCCTAATGCCAAACTTTTACCTAGCCGAGAAGTATAGAAGATTAGTTGGAAAACTAACTATCTTACTGTTACTCGTCCTGATATTTCTTTTGCAGTTAGTGTGGTGAGTCAATTCCTTAACTCTCCATGTGTTGATCATTTCAATGCAGTTACTTGTATATTGAAGTACATTAAAGGTTCTCCCGGAAAAGACCTACTATATGGTCATAATAACCATACTGGAGTTGTATGTTATACAGATATGGATTGGGAGGGTCTCCATCAGATAGAAGATCTACTTCCGGATATTGTATTTCTATTGGTGATAATTTGATATCTTGGAAGAGTAAGAAACAACATGTTGTGACAAGATCTAGTGTTGAAGCTGAATATAGAGCCATGGCCTTAGCTGCCTATGAACTTATTTGGCTCAAACAATTACTAAAAGAATTGCAATTTAGAGAGGTCATTCATATGTGATAATCAGGTTGCTCTTCATATTAGCTCAAATCCCGTCTTTCACAAGAAGACTAAACATATTGAAATTAATTATATTGAAATTGATTGTCATTTTGTTCGAGAAAAAATTACATCTGGATATATCAGGACCGAGTTTGTTTGTTAATTCGAATGATCAATTAGCAGACACTTTCACCAAATCTTTAAGGAAGCCCAGGATTGATTATATTTTTGGTACATACAATTTATATGCACCAGCTTGAGGAGGAGTGTTGAATATAACGGGTTTAACCCATGTTTTCTGTTATTTTGTTACTATTTCTGTTACTTTTATCATCTATAAATAAACATTCCTTTGTGTGTATTTTTACATAAGGGAATTAAGTCTATACTTATTTTTCTATTTTAATACTTACTAATCTCTGATATTGGATTTTTTTCTACAAGAGAACTCTCTTTACTTCGAATTCTGTGATTATGTTCAATTGGAACTACTGAGGTTCTACATCCTAGCTTACTTGTCTCTTTTACGGAGATCAAGTACATATTTTATTTTGGAGATCCTTTCTGAATAAGCAACCTATGTTTTTCCAAATCTCTCATTTTAGATTGGGCTGCCTATTTTTCCTTTAAAATCAATTTCTCTATTTCATCATCTCATGCAATAATCATGTCATCCATGTAGACCAACAATAGTGTAAGTTTACCTGTAACAGAGTGTTCAATGAATAAAGTATGGTCTCCTTGATTGTGCTTATATTGTAAGGAAACAATTGCTTTTATAAATCTCCCAAATCATGCTCTTGGAGATTGATTAAGACCATATAAGGCCTTCTTTAGGAGGCATATCTTATTCCCTCCACCATGAGTTTCAAATCCACAAGGAACTTTCATGTACACTCTACTTATAAATTTCCATGAACAAAGACATTCTCTACATCCAATTGAAGTAATTCCCATCCAAAATGAGCTGCTAGAGTAGTAACAACTTGAACTGTGTTCAGCAATCTAGAGCAAGAACAATTCAAATTGTGTTCATCATGCTAGAGCAAGAACAACTCGAACTGTGTTCATCATTGCTACGGGAGAAAAAGTTTCTTCATAGTCTATTGAAACATTTGCCTTATGTTTCACTTTAAATATCCATTTGCACCGTACTGTCTTTTTGTCTCTTGGTTTGTCAACAATCTCCCATGTTGAGTTTCTTTCTATTGCCTCCATCTCCTCTCTCATAGCTTGAGTCCAATGTTCACTTCTCATGGCTTCTTGGATTGAGGTAGGAATTTTTATGGCGTCAATAGCAACAATAAAAGCTTTGATGTCTATAAGAAAGATTGTCGGTGCATATATATTGAGAAATAGGATATTTAACACACAATCCTTTCTCAATGGGTAAGTCCCTAGTAACACTTAACTTCTCACTACTGTCTTTAGGGATCCTCACCTCCAAGTCAAACAACTTTGCTCCAGAGTTAAAGTGGGTTATCTTTAATATCTTTCGCCAAAGAATTTGTCTTCCTTTTCCTCACAATGGGTTGGTTCAATCCCATTTCTGGTGGCATCATCACTTGGATCTTGACCATTATGCAAAGACAAATATGATAATAACAAAAAGGAGAGTTCCTCCATTTCTAGTGTTTTCTCCACCTGAAGTGTAGGGCTGACTTAAAAGGATTCTGTTCCATGAAAGGTTGATTAAGTGTTTAAGAAAAAAACTGTTTAGCAATGGAAGCAAATCAAAGTCAAATGAGACGTCACCCCTTGTGCTCAAGAGGTCTTGACACAACAGGTGGGGCACATTTTTTTGTCCCATTAACCTCAACGATGATGGCGAACAATGGAAGGGTTCCAAGGTCAGGTGCACTGATACTAACTTGAAAAATGAATTATTTTATTGATATCTATCACAGTAATTAGATTCTCACAATCTCTATGGGTAATAACCAAATCCTTTAGGAAAAGGAAATAATAATATACTGAAATAAATAGAAAGATTTCGAGATATTTTTTTGATATTGAGAATATTTTTTATCCTAATAATATGCTATCTACAAAACTTACTAAGCTTTTAAGCTTGTTACTATCAAGATACACTTGTATTGCAATTCTAGCCCCCATGGGCATGTGTATTGTAATATGTCAATGCACTTCCACGACGAGGGACATCTTACTGCATTCTAGTTAGTTTACAGCGGTTAGAGTTCAGTTTGTGGCTCAGTTTGCTGTTACGTCAGTGGCAGCGAACTGCAACTATTCTGGAATATTACAAATAATTGTATCCCAACCCTTTCAGTTCAATAAATTCCATAATTCTTTCTCAAAATTCTCTGTCCTTTCTGATTTTTGCCTATCTAAAATTCATCATGGTATCATGAGTATCTAATGATTTCAATACCATGAGTGCCTGCCTTCCATCCTTTCGATTCCTCAAAAAATCACATGCACTGATCACATTTTGTCATTCAGTTTAGATGAAATTTTTTTTCTTCAATGGAATAACGAATTGAAGGGTAATTCAAGGCTTTAACTCATTAACATGCATTCATCCCTGTTTCTCATTGTTCTTGTTATTAATGGTTTATTTTCTTAGGAGGATATCTAATTCCAATTCTTAATTTGCTTTTAGATTCTCTGATTAGCTTTATCTACTACTGCTAGGGATAGACGTTGTTGATCAATGATTTTGTTTCTGCTTTCAAGGACATAATGGAGCTGGGAAAAGCACGACAATCTCAATGCTTGTTGGTCTGCTTCCTCCTACTTCTGGAGATGCTTTGGTATTTGGAAAGAATATTGTATCAGATATTGTGAGTTTTATGTCTAGTGCTATCTACTCTCTTGTATGCTCTTAGTCCTAAATAGTACGTGTTGGGGAATTTGGTAGACTATTCAGTAATTACTGTCTTGTGTTATTGCAATGGTAATTTAATGTAGTGTGTATGTGCCAATTGGATGATCAGAATTGGATATTTTGTTGTGTGTACCAAACAGTGTTATGTTGATCAGAAAATATCAATGACCATTCTTGTTGCCTGGAAAATAGGTGATAATTTTTTTCAGAAAATAATTAGAGTGGAAAAGAAGAAAAAGATTAGGAAGGGTGGGTGGTGCTGAATAAAAGGAATTTAAAAGAAGAAAGGGACTTGCAGGTGGGACTGCACAATAACAGAAGAGGCTGCTGTAATGTGGGTAGGGTCCCCTAGGTTAATATTCTGTTGTAATATTTGGTCTGAGCTGGGTTGTATAGCGTGACTCCTTTTTCTAAAAGAAACGAAAAACACTTGGGCTGACTAGGTTTATAACCTGCCAGGAAAATAAGTAGAAATTAGGGTTTCATTTCCTTGCATTAGGTTGGGTCATGCGGATTGGTGGTTTCTCCTCCTTCATTTCCTTCATTTTGCATGCGAGTGTCGTGCTGTCACTCCTCAACTTCTGCCATGTCCGTTCTGTGACACCCAAAGCAGCTGCTATGGGCTGCCATGGAAAACCTGTGACGCCACTGCCATGTTGTGGTGGCAACTCTGACATGGTGTGACAAATAAACAATATTTGATAATAGTTGTACAAATATATAAAGTGAAACATAATGAATTTCCTAATGGTTAGGGTTTTAGAGTCAGTAACAGCCTAAACTCTCTATGGACACTTTGAAAACATATGAAAGAATAGAAGGAAAGAATAGTATATAATTACAAACACAACCATCACTCCCAATCAAGTTGGAGAGTATATATCATATGCATCCAACTTGTTACATATGTATACAGTTGTAGGTAGGACCTTGTAAGACCTTGATTAAAACATCTAATATTTAATCCGTGGAGCTCACATAATAAGTATTGGTGGTCTTTGAAAGAATCTTTGCTTTGATGAAACCCATTGTTTAGTTTTGTAATGAAAGCTTGGGTCTGAATAAAGGTACAAAGCTGATTGATTATCACAAGCAAGCTCCATAGGACCTATCTCAAAGAGTCACGACTTCAACTATTGGAGAAAGTGCTTTATCTATAGAAGTTCCCTTGTAGTTTGAACCATAGCACAATGCTTTACTTCTATACTTGATCTAACAACAACAATTTGCTTCTTGCTATTCCCTGAAATTATAGTTCCTCCAATAAGAAACACAATAAACTAAGTGGAAGTTAAAGTTGATTCAAATTTGCAATCTTGAATATAATTTTGATTTCTATATTGTATATGTTAGGAAAATGTTTCAGGACTGAAACATCCCACGTTCTAATTCTGTTTGTTGATTATTTTCTATTCTTAAGGAGTCAAGTAGGAAGTTTTAGGTTTCTTGTTATCTCGTTTTATGTTTGGAGAAGATGCAAAACCAGTCCGAAAAGAGGTGAGAGACGACAAGTTAGCCGCTAATTGGGATGACCCATTCAGGACTATAAATTCATTTCAAAATGGAGTTATAAACTTGAACAACTTAGTGGCAAGCTTATCAAGAACATGGGATGCTACTCACTTAAAGATGCACTATAGCTGATGAGTGTACTACAAAACAAGGACGATATACTCTTTCCTTGACTTAGATTTTCCCTCAGGAGGGTTTTGCCGAACAAGGTTTTAATGAGGCACATACTTAAATAAAAAGTATTATTCAAACTTTTTTCTTCTCAAATACAAATTTTCAAAGTTGAGCTTAGATGAGTAACAAATACTCAATCCAAAAAGAGCTTGAATGAAAGGATATGTATGAAATGCAATTGATAGGATTAAACTTCATCAAACCATATTATTATACACAAAATTAGTTAAAAGAGTTGGAAGGGTGTCCAAACAGGGATGAGAATGAAGTAAGGGGAAGTTGGGTACACTACAAGAAAAAGTATATTTAGTCACCGATTTTAGCTACCGAAACAAGTGGTAGCTAATTGTGACTGAAATATTTATCGAATTATATTTTGTCACTAAATGACTACAAAATAAAATTAGTGACTTAATTTCGCTACCAAAATACTTTGGTCGCTAAAAATAACAAAATAAAATTAATGACTACTAAATTTTAGTCAATAAAAATAATAAAATTAAAAATTTAAACTTTTCGTTTTTTAATAATGAAATTATTTTTAATTAACTGATAGTGAAAAAACTATTGGAGCTCTTTTCTTGTGCAACAATAGCAAACAACTTCGTTTTCTTATCTTCCAGCTCGCAGATTAGGATTCGTTCATTATGGGAAAATAGTGATTAACATCGTTCTTCTCCTTTAAGTCTCGAATATAGGTTTATTTCTTATACGAAAATAACGATGAGTTTTGTTCTTCTCCTCCAACTCGTGGATTAGGGTTCATTTCTTGTACGAAAATAGTGATAAATACTTCGTTCTTCTCCTTCACCTCCTGGATTAGGGTTTGTTATTCCGATCTCCATTCGCCGCACCGTATCAAAGTCTTGTCAAACTCACTGTCATTTTGCTGTGTGGTGGTGCATCGTGCTTTCTGGTTGCGATTTTCTCTGCTTGTAGTTCTCTTCACTCGTGGTTCTCTTCGCTCGTGGTTCTAGTTATGATTGTCTACTCTCGCGGTTCTCTCTACTTGTAGTTCTCTACATTCACAATTCTGATTTGCTCAAGTGGTGTTTTGCTTTTCTTTGGTCACAATTTTGATTTGCTAGTATTCTGGTCTTCCCTGCTCACGATTATGATTTGTTGGTATTCTGTTCTTCTCTGTTCATGGTTCTTAAGTTATACCAAATAAATATTTGTAAATTTTAGTTACTTTTTCAATTTTTTATTATAGAAATTTAATAATTATATAATATATTTTTTAATTTTATAATTGATAATTGAAATTATGAAGCAATTAAAGGTATGTGTGGATTGAATTCAACTCAATGCATTCCAAGTCCATCAATGATTTTTTTTTATCATTTCCTCTTCTGATTATTACCTCTGTTGGATACTTGGCCCTTAGTGTATTAGTTGTTAAGATATTTGATGCTTTGATGTATCTATGAATAATTGAAAGATATAGTTTCAGCAGGACCTTTCCTCCCTTCCATTAAGCAAAAGTGGGGAACTCTATCTTGTATAATACCATGTCTTATTTAAAGTAGGAATGTGTGTTATCCTACCTAGTCATATTTGTTACAAATGTGTATCCCACTTCAGCGTCTTATCCATTTTTTGAGCTTATATAGACTGAGATTATATCTTCTTGACCATTCAGTGCAATAATAATTTCAATATCTTTCTGTTAAATTTTCCTCTTCTCTCATATCCAAAACTGTAATATGTTATCGTAGCCAGGGATTGTTCCTCACTGGCCAATTCAAACTCCCTTCTGCTTCCTAATATTTTCTCAACTATAACTTAAAAACTTGATGACCCGAATTATCTTCATTGTAAACAAGTTGAACTTTTCATAAATTCATAGACTTCATCCATTTGTTAAATACATAACATAATAAAACTTTTTATATATAATTTATATTTCTATTATATATGTTTATTGATTTGATATGTTTTATGATTTTTTAAAATTGATTACGTTTCTATATTTGTACTGACTTGTATATCTATTTTATATTTATTGGTATCTTATCTGTTTGGTCAAACTTGATATATTTTAATGTTTTCCTAAGATGATTTTGGATTGGTTTACAGCACATGAGCAATACCTAATAAAAGAACCATGACAGTACAAATATATCAGTGTTTTCATTGATACCACATGTGCATTACTTTTGATTGTCATTTTTTTGTTTGTTATTCTAATAGAAAAATATATAGGTCATAAACATACTAAAGAGGGATCAGGCCAGTGTCATGACTTAAGCTTACCCATACACAGGTTCTTTTGTTACTTTTAATCTTGTTGTTCTTGTGTACATTTGTTCTGCTATTTATGCTATGCTACTGAGTTGGTTTCATTTTTTTTTTCTTTATTTTTTAATACTGTTTAACTTGAATTTTCAATACCTTTAGTTCACTAATTAATTAATACTACACTTGACATGCTTACGCCTTTTCCTTTTATATTAATTTTTATTATATTACATTTGATGTTGTAGAGAAGTTACATATTCGAGATAGAAAATTGTGCAGATCTTCAAGAACTTTGTGAAATACGTATTTAACGAAGTATAAATAACAACCCCAAAAGTTGCTCTAACAATAATCAATGTTAAATTGAATCATTGAACACTTTTTATCTATTCTTTTATTTTCGAAGTCTACTATTTTTAATTTATAGAAAAAAATCGTAATTATTATAAGTACTTAAGATAAGCACACTGCTTAAGAAATAAAAAAAAAATATTTTTTGAATATTATTAAAACTACTACATAACTATACATTTTTACGCGTTTCAATTAGAAATTCCTATCATATGTTTTAATACATTGAACAGATTGGAAATATGATAATTTTAACTGTTTAAAAAATATCACAAATTTTAAGTAATTAAGATATTAAGTGTTGCAGATCAAAGGGTTGAAGAGATTTAAAGAAGTTATAAGCTTTTTTCTTCTTTAAATAAATAAGCTGAGGTTGGAAATGCCCATATATAGAGGATGTACCATTTTTTTTCTTTAAACAAGAAAAAAGAATATATCAGAAGATAGGATTTTCCACTGCCCTTGTAACAAAACAATAAGAAAGAAAATATATTATGGAAATTAAAGTATAGGGTTGTAATGAGATACATTACATTAATTATATATGGACAATTGTTATATATAGAGACGAAGCACAGAGAAGAATACTACTAACAAAGCAAGCCAAAAGGGCAACTGATAATCAATGGTGGTTGAAGGCTGGTTGAGTCCTGCTTTCTTCTTCATCTTCCTCACATTTGGACAGCCTTGTGAGTTGAAGAGGCTCTAAAGTGTTTGATGAGGGTGCTGTGTGCATTGCAAGGTCAAAGCCAGCAGGGTTGTTGTTGAAGCTGCTCAAGTTCATAAGGTTGGTGGAAGCACATGAGTTGTTGGAATATGCTGGTTGCAGTGCTGCTGCATTCATGTTTGGTTGCTGCAGTTGTGTGGTCTGAAGAGCATTTGCATAGGCAAACCTACTATTCATCAGCTGAGTTTGCAACATTGTTAACTCTGCTTGCAGAGATGCTACCTGAATTGGACAAAACTTAGCTATTTTCATGGATGAAAAATGAAGCAATTTTAGAACTCTGAAGTAATTTTAATAGTTTTAGAGCATGGTATCTCTAGAAGAGTTTGTCCTCTAAAATACTTGCATAAAAATATAAAATAAAAAATATATTTTTTTCTGTAATCTAAAGTTAATTTTTGCATAAATTGAAAAAAAAAAAAGATAAGTTATATCAGGCACCTTTTTACAAAATTAATTTCTGTAAGTTAACTTGACTTATATATTTTTTTTTATTTTTCTTCAAAAATATGTGTAAAACTTATTAAAACCTAGTTTTAACTCTTTAATTTATTATCATGTTTATTGCTTTTTTTGTTGAGAGGAGATGTAGAAAGATTATGACACTAATTAATGAGATGTGAGTAAAACGAAATCATCTCTAATTTTAAAATTTTAAGATAATAAATTTGTAGGTTTTTTTATTTTATATATTATTTTTGTCAATTTGTTCAATATGAGACTTCATTTCATATTTAACTCCTACCTATGATTTTTGAATTGAAGGTTTAATTGCACTTCTTTTACTTTTAATTAAAAGGCTATCAACGGATGTTTTTACTTTAACTTTTGGTTTCCAAAGTTTGTACACAAAAATGCAAGCAGAACTTTTGTAACTAGAAAATAAAGAAAAATAGTGGGATTTTTGTATTTGAAAAGAAAAATATGTTTTCTTTTTTAAACTACACTCTTAAATTCTGAATAGCTTCTGTTTTTTCTGGAAAGATAGTTAAAGTTTGTGTCATACAACAAAATTTCGAGTAATTCAAGAATTAAAAATTACAAAATACCACCCTTTTTTTTTGCATTGGATCTATTTAAAAGTATATAAAAATGCATAGTATCATTTGCGATCCAACTGCCACATGAATAACATGATCTTTACCCATCCTTTAATAAAGGCACTAAAGAAACGTTCTTTCACAACTTACTTGAGCAAACATATTAATATTTTAATACATATCAACTGAAAGTAGAAAGAATTAAACTTAGTGTGACGCTGTATATAATTTATTTATTGTATTGCCTATGTTCTTTTAATTGAAAAATAACACTTTTTTTGAAAGTAAAAATAACATATTGTCAACAAAAAAAACAAAAAACAAACGCATTTAATATGAATAATATTTGAGAAAAGCCACAATGAATTTTACGTGATATTCAAGAAACTAAACTGAAGCGGATTTTCACGGTGAGTTGCAGAATACAAAAGACTTAATGGGAACTTTTGGTACCATATTCATGAATTCTTTTTCTAACATTTAGCAGTTTTTATGAATTAAAAAGAGTATTATCCCTAAAAAAATGAATAAATAATTATGTTTCTTAAGAGAATGAATAAATAGAATAGGCTTAAATCAATATTTTCCTCCTCATATGTGTCAATGTACAAATTTAGTTTCTATTAATACTACATTTTCAATTTTTTAAAATTAAACAAAAAATTAACGTGCTTTTAGTTATAGCAAATGTTGTGTTTATGTTAAAAATATTAACGTAAATTAATTAGTAACCATTTTATGAGTATACCAATATTTTCTAGTAATACGTATTAGCGGTGAAACCTAAGTGCTTAATTCCAAAATAGCAAAACATTAAATATATAATAAATTTTTATGCAGAGTAAAAATACATATTCACAAAATTATGGAGACCAAAACTTAAATTTAGTCCTAATAATGCATACCCAAGTGTAAATTATAAAAGTTTTTTACATTATGATTTACCTACAAACATATAATAAACTGAGAGAAAAAAATATATGCATAGGGGACGGAAACTAGGTTTATATGGTTATTCAACTCTAAAAATCATATTTATAAATATATAAATATAAGTTCGTTGTTAACTTTTTATCATAATTATAAACAGTATATAAACAATAAACTCTAATAAGGTTAAACAATATGATTAGAACGTTTTAATTGATTGACAATAACATACATGTTGTTGAGCAATGGATAAAATTATATATGATTGGTGTTAGCAATACGTTCTCTTTTATATATTGTTATTTTATCTAAGTTTGTTGTAAATTATAAAATCATTAGAGACTCGTTAAAGTGAGATTTTCACAAAATTTTATACAGTTTTTAATACATTTTAATGAATATTATTAAAATTTCTCATGATTTATTGACATTAAAAAAAAGAAGAAAACTACCTGTTGTTGCAGAGCAAGGATGGTGGAGACGCAACCGTAAACCGGATCAGACAGCCGTGCCTGAGCCTCATAGGATATGGTTGCCGCCGCTTCATGGCGGCGGTTGGCCGGAATGTTGGACAAGAGCTTTGACACATTGCTAGCCCCAAACACCTTGTGCACAGCCGCAAACTTGGCTGCACCTTGGTCAGTGCCAAAGTGGGGTGCAAAGATGCACCCTCCAATGCACTTCCTCCTCAAGAACTTGCAAGCCCCACATGGTGTGGTAGGTGAAGATCCCACCGTTGCTTCATCTTGTGTTTGTGTTGCCATGGTACGTCTCAGAACAGGACCTCTGCGTTTGCTTCCTGATGCACCATTGTCATCACCACCATTATCGTTACGAGTCTGTGATTCAGACATTCTGATAGTTACTTTAGGATTTAGGATTTAGAATATTATAATATTAGAAAGTAGAAGGCAATGGGGTGATGTTGATGCTTATATAGGTAGTGTGGAATTGGAGGGGAAGAGCACGTTGGTCTTGTGAGTGCGTTGGCAAGGTGAGTGTGGTTTGAGAAAGAAGACGTTTGAGGTTGCTGGTGAGGGAGTGTGTGAGGGACCACGTGCATGTGATGAAATTGTTGTTACTGTTTGTTAGATTTATGTTTATAATATTGAGGTAAGGATGAAAGAGTAGCTGTGTGAAACTTGAAAAGGTTGTCTTTATGGGGAAAACACAAAAACTAGGCAGTCTTTGTTGCTCTTCGCGTGTTGGGTGGTATGCTTCTCGTGGCTACAAACTCATTCAAGATTATCCTTTTTTTTTTTTTTTTCAATTTCTTTAGTCTTTTCATCTTTAAGCAATAGAATTAAAGTTAATTGAGACCATTTTAAGTCATCAAGAATGAGAGGTTTTGAAATGGTTAGATTTTCTACTTTTGGGACAATCTATAATGGAAAAAGCCTTCTTTAAATTTTGCCATATCTTCGTAATGGTACTCCAGGTGTGATATTAACATTTAAACTAAAAAAAAAAATATACTTGACCACTAAATTTGTACACAAAGGGAATTGTAGATATGGGATTTCCTAGTTGTACATTTTCTTTAGGAATAACATATAATGATCTTATTACATTTTTTATATCATATTTTTATTATTGATTTTCATTATCAGCATTATTGATTAAAAAGTATTAAAAATTAAACTCATTAAATAAAGTGTATGAACCACAGAACTCTTAACTACTGATACGTTTTAGCCAAAGTCAAAATGCGTTTAATTAAATGTGGTATTGAATAATAATTAATTAGCTGTTATTGTCTTTCTTTCGGGTGCTTTCAAAGTGCCTCGGGACTGTTAAGATTAGTTCTTTTTTTTTTTTTTGAATTGTAATAGTTTTATTAGAATAAAAGATTATTAAAATCTATAATTTAGTTTCAAGATGATACTTGAATATTTTGTTATTAAGGAGAAAAATTTATATAAATAAAAATAATCAGTATTCAATTTTTATTTTTATAAAATAAAAATCATCTCTTTAAAATTGCTTTCCTTTAAAGTTCTTTATCTTCTTTTTAGATTTTTGATCTCATATGTCATCAGATTGACAATCTGAGTCTGCTATTAGACTCATGATGACGATTAGAATAAAATTGTCCAATCAAAATTTTAGATTGAGTAAGTTCATTTTCTTCCTTTTTTGTCTGAGTCAGTTTCCAAGTCTTTCTAGTCATCGGAGTCTATATTGTGATTGCATGTAGTATTTCTATCATCGAGGTTAATTTTTGTTAATTCAGGATTCTAGTAATGTGTTCTAATTGTTGATCAGGATCTTGTGGTACAAGTTAGACTATCTCTGAGATTCTTAGACTTTTAGAGCTCTTTGTGAATTTATGTAAGAGAAGCTAGTTTTAATTTTCAATAGAACCCTAGGTTAGAAGACCTGGAAATGGGAGTGACGTGGTCACTAGTTTCAAACTTTCTTGCAGGAATTGATTGTGAGATTTCATATATGTGTGTGATGATATTTATTGTGAAATTTAATATATGTGTGTAATGATTTTGAAGTGTTTTGCATTAAGAACTAATTTTGAAAGTAATTATTGTATGAAATATTGTTGATTGATCTTATGTGTGATCACGATATAATATCTTTAGGAAAGGAAATATCCGTGTTGAGATTGTTTAGGATGTGCATTGTTTTTGGATTTGATCAATATTGAGGTATCCTGACTTTAATAGTATATTAGAATCATATAGATGAAGATATCCAGGAAGTGAGAGTCAAAGGACATTCATATGACTGTGCCATAGTCTGGAAAAGAACCGATTGGACCAGATCATATGGATTAACCCTGTCATATGAGTGTGATGTGACTCATTTTGGGTTAATAGTTGTGTGGGTTTCATGGTTGGGAGACATATGACAAGTGCAAACCTTTGAATCTTATTCAACGTACAAGTTATCCGAAAGTAAAGTCAAGTGTCTTTGTATATAAGTCAGTGTATGTATGATATGAGTTATTTTAGAGATGTGATAATGGCAATGTGATGTATAAGATGAATTATGAAAGCTTGATGTGTTGGAGTTTGACTGAGATATAAATTTAATTTATGATTATACATTTTAAAACTCTCTAGCTTACCTTTTTTTTGGTGTGATATTTGTTTTGTTTTTAAATATGTGATGATCGTGTGTTATACTTGAGCAGAGGATTTAACAGGTGGTGTGACTCCTTAGTGATTATATGAAGATATTTCTATTAAATCTTTCATGGAGAAGTATATTTTGAAATACTATGATGAATGTATGGATGTTTATATTTAGGTCTATTATAGAATTTCTATACATTATAGTTCCTATTATATGAAAATTATTGAATGTTACATGAATGGTTTCACCAACTCATGCGATGTTTAGAATTTATACATTAGAATTTCCCTCACAATGGATAAATCTTTTGAAGTATACAAAAAAAAAGAGAAAATTTTTCTTAGCCTTGATAATGCTTGTAACATTCCAACCTTAGCATTGGGAAAGTTTTTGATGTTAAGATCCCTCAAGATGAATATAGTCTCAAGTTTCAAGATTATAAAAGGGAAATGAAATTTTGACAACTCTGCCAACCATTTGACAACCCACTTTTAGAGATGACATAGTCATTATAGAAATAAACTTTTGTGTTTGTAAAAGAAAAAAAATGAGGGTGGAAAGGTAAAAACAATGATTGTCAGATAGGTGTAAAAATTTGTTGATTGTCAAATGATCCCTTATAGAAATCATTTGCATAAACATATTATGTTAAAGTACAACCTTCTTATTTATTAATGTTTAGTTTGGATAGACAAAGAAAAGTAGAAAAGTAGAAAAGAAAAGAAAAGAAAATAAAGGAAGAGAAAAATATTAAAAAATAAGGTTATCCAATTTGAAAGAAAAAATATAAAGAGAAGATAAATAAATAAAAAATTATAGTTAATTTAATTGATGTGATATAATAAAAAGATTATTTTTTTTTCAATTTTTCTTTACCAATTTAAAAAAGTAAAGTATATATAATAAAAAGATTCACAAATGAAAAAGGAACTACACATTAAATTAACAAATATAAAAGTAAAATAGTTTTTTTTAATTAATTTGTACTCTCATAATAGTTTAATTACTTGTAGTGTTTAAAAACAACTTCTATAACATTAGAAAGAAAAAACATAAATCCAATGTTTAATCAAATGTGAGTGTGAAAATAATATACATGCAACAAATTTAACAATGTATAAAAAATAAGTATGCTCATTATAGTCATCCAAGTAAAGAAGTGAATGAAAACAAAAATAGCAAGAACATAGTAAAATAAAACACATGTTGAACTTCATAAATCTTTTGATGGACATAATCCACACCATGAACGATATTAATAAATTATTCAAATCTGGTTGTAACTCCTACATATTTTGTTGTAGCCCTTGAATATTACTTCATATTTTGTTTAATAATATATTAACATTGTGTTGTTTTGACTCTAAATCATGATTGTCGGTTGAAAAACACAAAATATTATTTACTAGAAAGCATTTGATAGTGTTAAAATTAGTTAAGCCATCTACCATCTACTTATATTAGATGGTATTTTGTCTTAACTGTCTTAGCATATATTTGTTATTTTGTTTCCTTAGTTTTATACATAGAGAAATCTATGTTTATGCAATATACATTACATTGAAAACATACTTTATGTATAGAACATTCCATTATAATATAGGTGCTTTCTTTCATTATTGTTTTCGTATTTTTATTTTTATTGTTGAACAAACCCAACAATTGGTTCCATCCTTGGTGACAAGGGAAAGAAAGTTAAAAAGAGCAAGGTTTGAAGATATGGCCACTAAGTTTGACATTGAGAAGTTTTCTAATGAGAATGACTTTAAATTACGGAATATCAAGATGGAAGTTATCTCGATATAACAAGGATGTATTGATGCAATAAAGGGGGACATGAACTTGGTAGCATCATTGTCTCAAAAGGGGAGACTAACATGATTAGCAAAGTTAGAAAAATCATAATTATGTGTTTAGGGGATAAGGCACTTAAGAAAGTTGCAAAGGAGAAAATTGTTGCATTAATATGGATTAAACTTGAGTGATTGTATATGATAAAATTTTTTGCACATGGACTCTAGCTAAAACAATATTCGTATAGGATGATTGAATCAATAATGGTGAAGTAACTAGCATATTTTAACATTATTTTAAATTGTTAGATCCAAGTTCAATAAACCATATGTTTGGTTTTGATTGTGTGCTTAAACAACTAAGTATAAAACATAGTTCTAAGTTTAATGAAATCATGTCAAACATAATATATATAATCTAGCCCATTAAACGAAAGTTGTATGGCTGGACAGATGCAAATTTTATTTAATATGTTTTGTTTGACAGATGAAAGTGTTGTGCACATGTTTGATAAGCTTTTACTTGTACAGACCCATGTGTGTATACTTAATGAAATAAGCTTTTGCTTGACTAGGCAAAAGTATACTTTGTCTGACAGACGCAACCCTTAAGCCCTTCACAGTATATGCTTGTAGGAATTATAAGCCTCTTCAATTTCTCAAGGAAGATCTTGTAACGCTTTGTCAATATCAAAGATCTCTTGAAGAACATATTAGAAGCTACTTTGTACAAATAATGATGGAAGCATCTTAAATCAAGTAGTGGAAGACTCAGAAAATTCTCTAACTTTTCAAGTTCCTTGAGGAATTCAAAATTTCCTCTCTTAATGAAGGTTCTTTGGATAAAATGAGAAGAAAATTACTTCCATGTTAATCTTAAAGAATAAGAGAAAGCTTAAAAGCATTTCACATTCAGATGATATAAATCACATTTAATACAAATAGAACACATAGAGTATTTTGTTATCATCAAACTTTGTAAAATTCATAGATGGTCTACTATCATCAAAGTATCTGGTGGAATATAGACCATCTAAAGGGTCTTAGACCGTCTAAAGTCTCAACAATCTCCCCCTATCAACACCTTATTTCGTCCGGATAAATATTAATTAGAATAAAAATTTTACAAAAACAAAATAGTAATAAAAGAATAAAATGTAGTTGATTAGTTAAGGATTTATTTTAAAAATGAAAAAATAATAAAAAAGGAGAGAGGTTTAACTTATTTATTAATTTTTTTACAAATTAAAATAACAATTAATAATAAAAAATAACAAAAAAATAAAAATATAAAATAAAGCAACAGAACCTAAAAATAAGGAAAAAATAATAATAAAAAATAACAAAAAAAGAAGATTGTGTTCAAACTATTTTCTTCATTTGCACGTTCTAAGATAATAAAAGTAATAAAAAAAGAATAAGTCAATTTTTTCTAAACTCCCTCTCTCTTAACTCCACGTATTATTTGAAAAAATATATAAAATATCAATTTTAAAACTACTCAAAACCACCCACGTTCTCCACTTCATAATAATAAAAAATATAAATAACAAAATACGATCATTTTCAAATGGCTTAATCCCACATTCATGGGTATATTCATCTTTAATAATAAATGATAATTAAAAAAAGAAAAAAAAAAGAATAAGTCAAATGGTGATAACTGCTCTGAATTACTCTCATTTTAAAATAAAAAGAGAAAAGATATATATATGAGGGGAGGAAGAAAAAAAGGATTGATGAATCATTTCTAACTGGAAGAGAAAGAAAAAAGGAGCACACAGAAAAATACATTTGAAAAAAAGCATTAGAGGCCAAAGTAACTTTGAAAGGAAATAATTAGAAAGACAACTATTTTTGAAGAACAAGACAGGTATGTTTTCTTTTACGAAATTGTTTTTCCTCTTGTGTTTTGTATTATGCACTCCAAAGTTCTACCATGCATTCACTTCATAAAGCTAAAACATAAAAAACAAAAAGGGGCACACACTTCACCCCATGCACCACCTTCTACATGCACCACTCTACTATGATCAAAACCACCTTCTCCCTGCACTATGTTTCCACTATCCAAACACTTAAAAGCAGCCCCTAAAATAGACCAAAATTCAATCATGTTTGCCAAAAAAAATTACATCCAAAACCACTCCAAAACAGCCCCAAAACGACTTCCGCCGTCACTGCCATTTTTTTCACGCCGCCGCTGCCGCACCGTGCCGTCGCTGCCGCCGCTCCTTCCTCATCGCTGCTGCCGCTTTTGGTTCATCATGGGTGAAGAAAGGTGATGGTGGCTTAGGGTTAAGGTGGTGGTGGCTTAGGGTTTAGGAGTTGGGTCATTCTATTCGCACACTCATATTACCATTACACCACCAAAAAAATAAAAAAATAAAAACTATTCGTACCCCCCACATTACTATTGCACCACCAATCTAAAAAAAATAATAAAAACTATTTGTACCCCCACATTTCCATTGCACCACCAATTAAAAATAATAATAAAAAATGATTTTGGGCCTTTGGGACCAGCCCAAAACTATAACCTTTTTTATTTATGTACTCCCTTATTTTAAGTTTATTATAACTTTCATGTTTTATTTTTTTATTTTATTGTGTTATGATTATTATTATTTTTATTATTTTAATAAAATTAAATTGGCATACTAAAATTTTATAAATAAATTTTTGGAATATTATATTTGCTAATAATGTTAGATATCAAATGACACACGCGTCATACGATATTTAATATTATTATTCTAAGATTTTTTAAATATCAAATGGCCGCATGCGTCATACGATATTTAATATAAAACTTTGGAAATAAAATTTTGGGATATTATATTTTCTAATAATGTTAAATATCAAATGACCACACGCATCATACGATATTTAATATTATCATTCCAAATGTTTTTTTACATATCAAATGACCGCACACGTCACACGATATTTAATATAAAACTTTGGAAATAAAATTTTGGGATATTATGTTTTCTAATAATGTTAAATATCAAATGGCCACACACGTCATACATTATTTAATATTATTATTTCAAATGTTTTTTAAATATCAAATGGCCGCACGCGTCATACGATATTTAATATAAAACTTTGGAAATAAAATTTTGGGATATTATATTTTCTAATGATGTTAGATATCAAATGGCCCCACGCGTCATACGATTTAATATTATTATTCTAAAGGTTTTTAAATATCAAATGGCAGCATGCGTCATACGATATTTAATAAACTTTAGAAAATAAAATTTTAAAATATTATTTTTTATTTAATAATACTAGATATCAAATGGCCATACGCGTCATACAATATTTAATATTATTATTCCAAATGTTTCTTAAATATCAAATGGCCACACGCGTCACGCGATATTTAATATGAAACTTTGGAAATAAATCATTTTAATATCAAATATAACAAATTAATGACAAAAATGTCACAAATAAAATATTAACCCGATAAACAATCTTATCCAAAGAACTACGTAACCATGATTCTCCACCCTTGATGGAGATACGTAGGAGCAAGGTCAAACCTTGTCGGGCCCTTTCTCAAAATAAAAAATATTTTTCTTTGTTTTTATTTGTATTTTTGTCTTTTTTTTTCTTTGGGAAAATCAACATTTTACAAAATCACACTTATTTTACTCCTTTAATTAAAGGTACCATCTTAGGACGGGCGTTGTAGGGGTGCTAATACTTTCCCCACACGTAATCGACTCCCGGAACCGAAATCTGGTTTTCGCAAACTTGCTTTATCAATTTTTTTGGTTTTCCATAGTTTTTCCATAATAAACTATGGTGGCGACTCTTCTGTTTAAAAAAAGAGAATTTTATTTTGTTCGTTGTCCCCGTCATGTCCCTGGTTGCGACACCCCCTTTTATGTTATGATAGAAAACTATAAGTACACATAATCTATAAGAATATAAAATCATATCAAAGGTAATATGCAAAGAAAGATATCACAACAAAGCATGTATATGTTTTGTGAACAAACATTTTTTTTAACAGACTCTTTTTGTGAGCAAACAAAACCTTAGAGAAATCACTTCTCTCCTTAACCAAAACGACTTAAATGTTATAAGCTTCTCCCTAAACTAAGCTTATGACACTCTCCCCTTTTTTTAACATAATAAAAAAGGGATCCTAGAAAGAAATCATCATTACTATGGTGGATGATTAAGGTTCTAGGACAACTATGTTAAAGGTAGGTCGTTGAAACAACTTTCTCATCAACTCAACGAAAGAAACAACCACTTGATCAACTTTCTAATTTAAGGATGTTTTTCCTCTCATCTAACTGCTACGGAAGCTCCACGACAGCTTTACAACAAGTTTTATAACATGATCTACATGATGATATCAAATGTAGATTATAGTAGATGGTTGTTGTTCAACCACAACAACTGATAGTGTGGGGGAAAAGATATATTTGTTTTGGACAACTATTTATGATCACTTAAACAACTTGACCTTCAACATCTAAACAGTCTATCGGGATTGTATCCTTTTGTCCTATTAAGAACTACCCCTAGAGGTTAGTTTTGATACCAAATGTAGCTTTAACTGGCTACAAAAGGGATGGGAGTTAAACCGAGCATGAAATCTTTTTCACAGCGAATAAAGATATACTATTTAATAGACCATCTGATTAGATCGTCTAGTAAAATTGTCTAAATAAATCATCTAACATATCATCTAAGAAGAAGAATAGAGAAAACATCAAAACATGAGCAACAAGAGTAATGAGAGATCAACACCCAAAAACTTATCTTGGTTAACCCAAACTCAAGCTACATCCAGTCCCTTTAAGCAACTACTTAAGAGCTTTCACTAACTAACACACTTGGTTACAACAAGTATTCTTACATCTCTAGGTTACAACGAGCGGTCTCACTTCCACTACTAGTGATAATTTTTCTTTAGTCAATCATGTAAAGAAGTTTAATGCAAACAATACATAATTAAGATTTAAGATTCAATGCAAACAATACATAATTAAGATTTAGGATTCATTGCAAACAATACAATAGTAATAAAAAGATCAAATTTTCATATCCTTCAAGTCAATCATCCAAAAAAGTTTATAGTAACGTTACATAACTAAGATTCAATACACACAATACAATAGTGTTAAAAAGATCAATTTTAAGGGCACATAAAGTTCAATTTATATTTCAGGAGGTTTAAAATCCATCTTTTCCATCAAGAGATGAAACATTTTGTTATTTTGCTCAATTTGTTTATTATTTTTCTCAATTTTTCTCTCACTATTGACCATTCTTTCACAAAGTTCATCCCTTTCAGTTTCAACTACAAGTAACTTGTTTTTTAATTGTTCAATCTCCTCCTTCATGACCTGCACAGATGAAGATGTTGAATCCTGATAGAGTTGTCTCCCAATTGCATTGATTGACTTAGATCCAAGTCCATACACCTTGTCTTTGTTAATTCCAATAACTTTACACCAAAGTTGTAATTATCAGGTGGAGACACTCCTGTACCAAATGCTGATTGGGATGCTTCTTCCCATGCACGACTAATTAGTGACCAAAATGAGTGACTGAATCAATGACCGAATCACTAACTGATAATCAGTGACCAAATTTGTGACTGAAATTTTCGGTCATTGATTTGGTCACGAATAGTGACCAATTTTTTCGGTCATTGATTCGATCACCGATAGTGATCGAATTTTTCAGTCACTAATTTCAGTTACTATTTAAGCGAATAATTTGGTACGGGTTAGGGGTGTGAAAACATAATGAGGTTGAAGAATAATATTTTGTGAAGATAAGGGAAGGGAGAGACGAATCAAAGCGACAAGGGTTGAATCTTAGTGGATCGTGGCAGCAAGGCCAATCTGTCACTTACAATACCCCGTCGCGTATTTAAGTCGTCTGCAAAGGATTCTACCCGTCGCTCGATGGGAATTGCGCTTCAAGGCGTCTCGCAAGGCTGATTCACCCTACGAGGATCACCAATGGCACGTGCCTTTGGGGGGCCGAGACCCCCTACTGCTGGTCGGCAAACAAACGACGGGCACACGCATCGCTTCTAGCCCGGATTCTAGTAGTGTTCTCTAGGTTACAACGAGTATTCATATTTCTCCAGGCTACATCTTTTTAACCTCCTCCTGATATTAAGAACGTTAAAGAAAACAAAGATCACTTTCAAAGAAAGAATAAAGAAAACTCACCAGGGTATAACTTCATAATGTGAAGAATTACAATAGTAAACCTAATAGACTAAAAGCTTTAATAGCTAGATTAGACACTCATTGCAGCTCTTCTATTTTTAGCAAAATACTTGAATAGCTTAACTTGGTATTATATTTTTTATTCACCTTCAATCACTTCATATAGCTTTTTGAATCTGTTCTTTGATACGTGAGTTAACTAATTTTGGATTTTATAACATCTTCATATCTTCATCTTTTTGGTGATAAATTCTCAAAATAGAAAGCTTGGATTTGCAATATTTCAATTTTGTTTCTGCTTTGAATCTGTTTAAGAAACTAATTCGAAAGTATTTGCAATATGGGTTAGTAAGAACAAATCAAAACATAATTAAAAAATCCCTTCATTATATGTAAATCGTGATACTGAAACAAAGTATTTGAAATTTTCAATTTATTCAAATTGTTTCTGTTATGAGAGATTCACAGATATTCACAATATATTAAAAAGATATTTGCAAGATTTAATTTAACGAAATTTGTTGAGAAAAATATGGATTTCAGAGATATTAAAAAAAAAAAACATGGTTGAATAGAGTACTTGTGAGATTTTCATTTATTCAACTTGTTTTTGTTTAAAAATATTTGTAATATATCACAATCGATTAAAATCTGTTTAAGCAAGATAATTCTGAAGAAGAGAATCAAGATACTATTAATATGTTGTTGTTCCATAAAACTTTGCAGATAATATTTTCAGATATAATCTTTCTTTAATTGAAAGTGCTTTTAACATATATATATATATATAATTTTGTTTTTTACAATTAATTATTTTAAATAAACTTGTTAAACGCGTTCATCACACCATCTAACATGAACAAACTATTAGATGCTTAGAAAGTCTATTATATATTACAACTACACAAATCATTGTTAGAACAAAAAATCATTCAATTAATTATTGTTATCATTCAAACATAACAATATAAACTCTACATGATTCTATATTCGTCATATTGTCTAACAAGTCATAGATTATTTAGTGTATCAACAAATTATTTAAGAACTTAACCGTCCGTTTAATAGATCATAAATCGTCTAGTGTTATCTATGTCATGTCTTCACATGTAGCCATAAAATTCTTTTTTGTTGTAGAACCTCTTCTTATGAATAATACTTCTAAATTTAACAACAAATTTTTAATATTAATGTTCCCAAAAGAAAAGAGTTTGAAATCAACGAATATCAATGCAGTTTTACTCACAATTAAGTAGTTATTATATTTGTGCCAATCATATGTCCCCTTAACATGCATGGTCATGAATCATGATACAATTGTTTCAGTATTGTTGATATTACTTTCAATAAACGACCCATTACCCTGTCTTTGAGTAGTCTTTAAAATAATAAAATTATATAAGTAATCTCTCAATATTAAATATCTATTACTTTTAGTCTCTAAAATGGCATATAATAAAATTTAAAAATCAATTTGAAGGGTACTTTAATATTTAGCATCTGCTTATAGCTTTTCTATCTTTGGGATTATTTAGGAGAGAAGAAAACAGTTTAAGATTATTTTAAATTTTTTGTTTTTTTTTTACCTTGAACAACATTTCATGAATGTGATTTCATTTCCTTCAGTTCCAGAGCAAAAAGTCACGACAAATAGTAATTTTTCTTTTCTTTAGAACATTCAGGTATTTCAGGGGAAAAAGGTTACAACAAGAACTTACACTCTTCTGATGCTGTAAACTGCAAAGTCACCTTCTGTAAACAACTAAACATTAACCTTTGAGGCATACATATCAAAACAAAAAGGTGAAAACCTTTGTATTGACACTAATGGAAGGTCATTCGTATAGATGCTAAAGGTGAGATGGGTGAGCCATCACTACTACTTTGAGACTCTCCAATCCATGCATCTTGGACTTGAGCTGCAAACTGCAGATTCCACAAAACATCCTCAATAGAGGGTCTCTCTGCTGCCTCTTTCACTAGGCACCTCACACAAACTTCCATCATTGTCTTCAATGATTGATCTAAGCACACCTTGCCAACTGCTGGATCTATAATGCTCCTCCTAGCTTCACCATCACCTGTTATGCTTGCTTGCAACTATCTCATGATTCAAGGTGGAAACAAGATCATAAAAGTGCAAGTTAGTGAAAACTACTAACTTAATTGTACTTTTAATCCTCATGTACTGAGAAAGAGAAAACATTAAAATAAGTCATATTAACAAATGTTCCTCCTTGCTTGGTTTGCATTTTTTTCCCTTTACATTTGATTAATATCTGTCTGAGATTATATGGAAATAGGCTACCTTTTCGTTTGACGGCTGTTTCATAGTACTACTATAAAAAAACCTATTTTTCTCTAGTGCTAAACACCCTGACTTTGCATCAGATTCATCCTTACCAGGATGTCTGCTGGATCAGACCAAAGTTCTCTAATTTTTGAATAATCAAAGGGTTTAAAAAGAAAATAAAACTGGAAAATATTGAATTAACCAAAATCTCTTTCATTACCAGATCCTTTAAAGTGTCCACATTCCTTGATTTTATTGTCCTCCCTAGAATGAGTTCCAGCAGGATTACTCCAAAGTCATAGACATCAGACATGTCTTCCTGTTCTACACTGCAAAACCACAGCATGTTTTAAATCAATGTCTTTCATAATTATTTTCATATCAGTATCACAATATAAATTTTTTCATGCACGAGAAAAATTACAACATGATGAATCCTCTTTTCCATTAACAGAAGCTGAGTACATGTAGCTCAAAAACAAGTTAAATTTCCCTCACTCACTTTTTGTTAGCGCTAGGACTTTTGAATTCTCTAGAAGGATTACCTTGCCCAACCTGAAAGAATTACCACGGGTGAATACTAACTGAACTCAATTTTATCAAACAAAATAAAAGACCAAACTTAATGGTAAAACATGATTTATTTTTTGTCCGAAAAGAACACAAAATAATGCATACCTTCCTCATGAGAGATAACAAAGGCTGGTCATAACTTTTGATTTTTGCAACAAAATTTTGGTCAAGTAAAACATCTGTGATTTTGAGATTGTTTGAATATACACCAGGTACAATTCCTGTATGCAAATATTGGATGCCCTTTGCTACTCCAATAGCAGCTTCTATACGTTGCGTCCATGTCAGGGATTTTCTATAGTGCCTATCTGCCACATAACATGTTAAAGTGGAGATTGTGAGAAATGTCATTACTGTCTCAATCTTCCATTGTGACCAAAATAAATAAATGGTTTAACAAGAAAAAAACTTTTTGTTATTGGCTCATTTGATACAAATTTAGAACTTCATGAAAGTCATATATAGATATTTTACTAATAGAACTTCATCCTGAGAAACTTCCATATCCATTCCTTTCTATTTCTTGTTGGAATAATACAAGTTTGTATGAATCACCTGAGATCCAGCTCTTGAGTGTGCCATTTGGTACATACTCAAAGACAATAAATATGCTGCTGACACTTGAATCATCCAAATAACATTCAAAGCAGTGTCCAAGAACACTGACTAAATGACGATGCCTGTATTTGAATATCTGCTCTATGTTATGCATAAAATCTTGAGTGCTGTAGCTTTTGGTGACTTTTACACTTCTAATGGCAACAAGTAAACCATTCTTTAGTTGACCTCTGTGCATCTGAATCCCATAAGAAAAAAAAATATTTAAGATGAAACACAAATCAAATTACTTTCCTCATGCAAGCTGATGGGCATATTATGACATGAACATGTATTAGCCGCTGCATATTTATCAAGAAAGCAATGTGTCATAACATTTTAAGCTAACAAACAGATTCATTCAATATGGCATAACAACCTTCTAGATTTAAGGAATACTAGGGTAAATAGGTTATTGAAGTGCTTATCTAAAAAGAGCTGTTTTGCATGAGAACTTGCATCATTACGCTTAATTCAATAAGCTTATGAAGAGCAAGAAAGAACTTATACAGGTCCATTAGTCATTATCATACACATCTTCAATTTTAAACTTAAGTGCTTATACTGTAATTGATGAAGAAACCCTTTTTCCATCTTAATTCATCAAAAACCATGAGTGCAATGAAAGAGCATATTTCCTAAATCTTATGGCTCAAAGGAATAATATTATATAATCAACATAGACATTATAATTAAAACAAGTGACGTACCTTTCCCTGTGAACCTTCACCCATAAAGCAAGCCGGGTCAAAGTTGTTCGTGGCCGCTATAATCTCATGCATTGAGAAAGCTCGATAAGGAGGCAGATCAGCTGTTCCGAACTTCATTGTTTGAGATATATACCCTTTAGTATAGGGAAAATAAATAGATGTCATCTACCTTTAATATGCAAGGATAGAAAGGAATTTATGAATCAAATTTAATTGTTCTGTATGATGCAAATAAACGTTTGTTTTTCTCTTTTTTTAAAGTCCTGGTATATGTAGTTTTCTTTTCTATTCATAACTAGAGTTTAATTGTCTGCTATATTCCATTAATGAATGCATTTCAGAACTAAAAATAATAATTAATATTCCATATGCCCTCTTCTAAATTCTTATCATCCTAATCTTCTAATATTTGTTACTGGTGGATTTCTGACATTTTGTATATCAAAGGCTCAAGGATGCCACACAAGGACAAAAACAAGATGCAATTTTATATTCTCATTTGAGGCCAGAATTGAATAAAACTCAAGCATCTAAAGTCTAAACTGAATTACCCAATTTCCTTCATATTGTTATCTGTTATGGTGATAATATAACTTCAGTACTTTGTCTACACAAAATTCCTATTCCCCATTATAGTAAGCTATATATAGCCTAGAGAGCAGAGTCCAATAATTCATGGCACCAATTAACAATTGCACGTGAGATTTTTCAAAATACTCTGCAAGTTGAAAAATGCAAAAAATGTATAAGGAATGTGCCTGTGTTCACACACATACAAATGTAAGCATTCAGAGTGAGGGAGTTACTTGCATCAGAGAGTAACTTAGAGGTGTATCCTGAAGCTGCATTCTCTGATATTAATTTTGTAGGAGGATTCTTGCTTTTTCTTTTGACATTTCCTCTTCTGATAATAAAAAGAAGAAGTGCAACAATTGCTACTCCTCCAAAAGTTCCACACACTATCCCAAGGGAGAGAACTTCCTTAGATACTCCTTTGTGCTTCTTTCCCTCAGGTACTACTCCCACAGCTATGGCTTCAGTGCGGCAAAAGGGAAGTGCATGCTGATTTTGATTTGTCTCTTCTAGACAATTTCCAGCATAAATGACAGTCCTATCAATGGCATTTGACATTAAACATTTTGGTAAGATCCCAGTCAAAAGATTTGAAGATAAATCCACTGTTTCAAGTCCAGGATTGCAAGACAGATTCTCCAAAAGCATTCCTGTTAATTTGTTCCCAGAAATGTTGAGATAAGTAATAGAAGGAAGTGACATTAGTGCTGGTTGGAATGGTCCAACAAATGTGTTTGCTGAGATGTCAAGTCTCTCAAGTTGATAACATGAGCTCATTTCATCAGGGATGCTAGATCTGAACTTGTTGTTTCTTAGTACTAGAGTAACCAGTTTGTCACCAAGCAGGGGAAACTTGGATCCAAAAGCATTATCCTCCAATTCCAGCACTTGGAGATTCGTCAACCGACGCAAATCAGGCACTGGTCCATAAAAGTGGTTATGAGAAAGTGAAAGAATTCTCATATTCTCCAAGCTACTCAGCGAATCCGGAAGTGAACCATTGAACAAGTTGTTTTTCAAACTTAACACAGTTAAGGCTGGAAAGGAATCAAGCCATTCAGGAAGACGACCAGAAAACATGTTGCCATCTAGAATGAGTGTTTGGAGATGTGACAGTAGTGAGAACTCTGGAGGGATGGAACCATATAGGAAATTTGAACTGGCATTGAAAATTTCCAGTGATGACAAATGAGCAATCTTACCAGGCAATGGACCCCATATGCCAAGAGAAACCAAAGTGAGGACTTTCAGACTGGGAAGCCTAACCAGTGTTGTGAAAAAGGAATTTATTGAGAAATTTTTAGGGAGAAGTTGAGCTCTTGTTTCACCAACTATGTGCAGCTGGGTTATGGTGCCATCATAGCAAACAACAGTAAGAGAAGATGTTGAATCTGTGCTGCAAAAGTCTGTGTTGTTGTTCCAGCTGCTTAAAACAGCTGGAAAGTTCAATAGCTGTTGAATTCTTAGGAGGGTCTGAGAGTGAGAGGATTGGAGTGGCTCCGAGTGAAAGATTGAAAGTAAAAGTGTTACCAAAACCAGAAGCACCGAACGATGAAGCCTATTTCCCATCACAGACAAAGGAGATTTTGTTATATTTTAATGTGATCTAGATTACACTCTTGTCAGACCTGAAGCTTGGTTCTCCTTCACATCCACAGGCAGGTTCTGTGCAATTCCAATAAGACATGCATAAGAAAGTGGCAAGAATATGTTGAATTGAAAAAATGGTCTATTACAATCTTTAATTCAGAGCAAAATTTCTGCAAACTGTTTAACAAAATTCACTATTTCATGGAGTAATGAACTAAAAGGGAAAATGCTGAAGGTGGAATAGAAACATCCAAGTAAAAAGGTTCAGCTATGATATAACTCAACATTAGAAAATCTTATTGCAAGATACCGGTTAGCTTCAACAACGAAAATGTCCCGATAGTTCATTGCGAATCCTAGCTCATGTTCTTCTCGATCTTAATCAGAATGTCAATTAATCGGTTTCAACTGCTTTACGTACTCATAATTTTGGGAAGGGGTCTTGCATGTACTTCCACACTTAAATTAAAAATTGACATTCTGATTAATCCAGAGCTAGGATTCGTAATAGGATTTGAAGACAAACGATCGCTACATTATTTTGTTAGAACTAACCGGTATCTTTCAAAAACAAAAAAAGTTTACCGCAACAAAGTAACCACTGTAGCAGTATTTAGAATACAGTAGCAATCATGTTTGAATCCAAATCAAGAAAATCTGATTATTCCAAAACTCCCATTGAGTCATCCAAAACCAACTAAGCCGTTGCTAAAATCTGAAAATATTTCATAACATCTCATTTTTTTAGCCAAATTCAAAATGTGAAGAACAAGTAAATGAAACAAACACACAGCAACAAAAATAGAACGAAGAAAGGTCTTAATTACCTTAAGAACTTGCACAGTCGACCCAATTGAATAAAATCAATTTTTTTTCTGCCATATGTTGAGAAACTCATCTATAACAAATCTCCAAAATTTGCAGACCACATAGAAACGGTTTTCTAGGTGTCACTGTTGCTCTGCACACACCAAGACAAAGAGGGAGCACGGGTTGTGAAATGGAAATGCCAAAATTCACACTCTGCACCAATTCACAAACCAACCGTTCATAATTAATTAATGAATGTACATAGTTTTCATCCATTTTTCTTCTCTTTTGTTACGGTCATAAAGTGAAGCAATATATCTTCACAAAGAAAAGCAAAAGAAAAGATTCCCTGCAGAGAAGGTTTATGACCCTTTATTCCTCACCATGATGCATTAACATGTCATGTAAGTGTTGTTTAAACAACACATTTTTGTAAGTGCATACACTTTGAGCATATCATAACTCTTGTATAAAAATGTAAAAATAGAAAAATAAAATAATTTTTTCATTGGTTAAAACTAGTTATATAATATAAATATGCTTTTAGAAAGTATAGAAAAAAAATATTTTTAATAATTTCTCATTTTTAATTTTTTTTCATAGTAAGTTTGTATAAAGGTTAAACAACTTTTTAGTTACTCCATGTGGCATTTAATGTAAAAGCTTTGTAATCTCTATAAAATATTAACTTTGTCTAACGTATAAATATTTAGAATAAAACGTTAAAAATCATTAATAATGAGAACGAATGTAGTATATTTTAAAAAATTAATTAAATTAATAATATTTTTATAATTTTGAGATTAGACTTTGTGTAGATGGGTTTGGATGAGAGTATTGTTGGCTTTATTATGTTGTTATCTTCAACTTTTATGCGTGACCGTTCATTTTACATGTATTTTCTGCTTTTGGCGCCATTTTTTGTTTTCTTTTGTATTTCTAACCGTTGGTGGACGAATCAAGTTTTTTTTTAACGGTGTAATGATTTATGGACATAAAGGGTAAAGGATACAAAGAAACTGTGGTAAGACATTTTTTTTAATGCTTTCGATAATTTCAGGTATTTGTTTCGAATAATAGCTAAAATTGGTAAATAAATCTGAAAAGTAAACTGTTTTGGTGAACATGAAATATTTGTAGTTTATGATTATTTTTCAACAATTTATTTTCTTTCAGTTTCACATATCCATTTTTCTCATAAAATTTGATTTTCTTTTCAAAATGAAATTATTTACTTATAAGTACTTTTCGTCAAATTTTCACAAACAAACACTAGCTCGAATTATATAGTTGAACTAATTTAATTTTTCCAACCATCTTAATCACAATGAAATGTAAAGTATTTGTTTATTTCATTTTTGGACAAGAAAACTATATTTTAAACTTTTATTTGTCTTTTTTTAGAAAATAATGATAAATATTTTTTGTTAGTGGACCTAAAACTTAAACTTTATTAACCATAAACTTTAACATTATTTATCAGGTTAAATTAATTACTAGGTCCGAAATATATATATATATATATATATATATATATATATATATATATATATATATATATATATATATATATATATATAT
>Ga0209489_103307_pt1 | contig 31625 bp, 14 predicted proteins | sample SiratrowhiteBW_FD_187527 | JGI IMG/M metagenome (GOLD analysis project Ga0209489, IMG submission 187527) | Root nodule microbial communities of legume samples collected from California, USA - Siratro white BW (SPAdes) (version 2) | ecosystem: Host-associated > Plants > Roots > Nodule | place...
TTTTTTTTTTTTTTTTAATTTTTTTTATTGAGGGGGCGAAGTTGGAGACTAGCCTAAAGTTTTTATTTTCTAACTATACTTTTATCTGGGAAGCTCAATCATATGCGGACCAATTTACTAGAAAATCAAATTATTGCTAATGATCTACAAGCAGGGGATGTGTGTTCTTCGTTTAAACTCTGACAGTTCAAAAAGAAAAAGTATTTTCCCTGCCGTTTTAACTATGCTATTGATGTAAACCGAACATCTTTGCTTTCTTGCTGATGGGGGACACAAATTTGTGAAATGCTTAATTTTTTATGTGGATCTACCAAACTGAGTATCTATCATAGACTGCTGTGTTTGGTTTGTTCTTCTGGCATTGCACGGGGCAGAGGTCCAATAAGCAGAAACAAGCACATCAGAACATTCTGGACTAGTAACTCCTGTTGCACACTTAGTTATCTCTGGATATCTAACGATGAGGTGAAATGAAATGAAATAGAATAAAATGGAGTGAAGTGAATTAAAGTTATCGTTAATGGGAAAGAGTTGTTCCGCCCCATACTTCGGCTCTCCATTTGAAGAAGAAAAAGGGGCCTATCGGATGGATTCCATATACATCAAGTGTTATTTCATTCCATCCTATTTTTAAATCATCCGAACAATGGAACCTAATATTATTTCATTCTGTTCCACTTCATTCCATCACTTTCTATCAATCCAAATACTGTAATTTTCCATTAATGTATACAGGAAGGTTAGGCCACCTCATTGCATGCCTTGGACTCTTTTGAACACTGAAATATGCTGTTTGCAGGTAGAAGTTATTTGACCAAGAGAATCATATTTTGTCCTTTTTTGGTTTGAAATTTCAGTCGGAGAAGCGAAAACAAGAATTATTAGCTGAAATAGTGTATGAGGAGCAGCGAGGCAGAGAACTGTCTAAGATTGTTAATGAATTGATTCCTGCTAAAGAAGATAATCGTATACAAAGTCCATCGAGAACCAGGAAGGTGCTTATCGCTATTGTGCTAGTTTTGCTAATGATAATATAATTTAGCAGTATTAGTCTTTCCTCGTGAAAGAAGAGATTATGAATTAGCTGTTTGATTTATTTAAACAGTGTTATTCATTAATTTTATTTTGCTGTCCAGAGAAGTAATGACAAAAGCCGAGTGTCAATGCGCTTGACTGAGGAGGCTGAGAGATATATAGAGGATTTTATTTCAAATGTTGAAGATACAGATATTTCATCACTTGATGGTGAAAGGAGTGATGCAAGCTCATCCATTGGAGGACTAATAAAACAAGAAACATTTAATAGTCCTCCAGTCACTGTGCCTAGATCTCTTCCTGTTTTGATGGATGGAGTTACATTGCCTTGGTTGCAATGGGAGACAGGTAATGATGCTTCTATGACAAGCCTGAATAAGGCACGAATGGCAGTCACTCCAAAAACTTCAAGTTCTACTCAGGTTATCACTGTTCTCTCAAATTATTTTCTAATAAAATGTGTCTGAGATTTGATAATTTGTGGAAGCAACATGACCATATGATAATTATATGATTTATCATGACATTGACTTTGGTATATTTCACCATCTCACTCTAATTTACTGTTAAGAGAATAGCTCTGGAAAATTGGTATGATTCATTTAATCATCATTTTATCTGGACATTTACCCACATATTAAATTCAAGGTATCGGAAAGACATTATACAAAATTGCCATTGATATGGGAAAACTTTAAACTGTGCCACCAATTGGTTACTCATATTTTCTTTTATATAATTCTTATTATCTACATTTATAAGATTTGGCTTGCTGAAATTTATTCATGGGTCATAGGAAAACATCAAAGTACAAGACCAAGGTAGCATTTCGATCAACAGTCGTGGAAGCTGGAGCCCTGATTACCTGCAGGAGTATGTTGGAAAAGATGTATACAATAAATTTGGAGAAGCTTATTGTTACACGGACCAGTCATCATCAGCTAAATCCAAAGGATTGAGGTATGATATGGATGATTACCTCAAAGTTAACAGCAATGAAGATTTGTTGATTGAGAGTTGGATGCAACGGCGCAGAATTAATTCAGGCAGTCTCCTATTGTGTAGCCTAAGATTATTTTAGACATGATATGTTTATGAAGAATGGCCATTCCTTCTTCGCACCTGTTATGAATTCTATGTACAGATAATTGCTATTTATGTGGTTATGTTTTCATACATAAGTTGTTGATGAACGATGAGCATAAAATGGCTGAAAGCGTTCTTTTTGAGATTTATTTATTTATTGCCAGAAATAGTGGATACCAATCCATACAGTGCTATTTCCGCAGCACCTGCATGAGTATTTATATACCAAAGTTTGGATGAAGAAATTTAAATTAGATACTAGATGAGTATTTTTGAGCTTAGATTGAGATTGTGTGAATAAAAGTTTTACTTTAAACTTCTCTATTCTTTATTTATTATAAACACGTTTATAGATGCACTAAAAATAACTCCTCAAAGTTAGATTATTGAATTCGTACTTCTAAATTTGATTGAAAGAGTTTTTTTTAAACAATTTTTATTCAGAAAAAAGAAAATATTGGCTTCAGTCGTGCTTGTGGTAGTCTTTGTTGGCAAATCATATGCAAGTGTTAGTAGTTCAACGTGTGTTAGTAACAAGTTTTATTTTATTTTTGGTATCATCTGACTTATTTTTTTTTTTGAAAGAGGTTGAAAATTATTAAAAATTATAAAATTGTTTGTTTTTCAAATTTCATTTTTAATTTTATATTATATTATAATATATATATATATATATATATATATTTTGTTACTTTAACAAGCAATTTTACTAAATACTTATAACTTTATTAGTTAGCTTAATAATTTGAAGTTATTAACTACTAACTTTCAATTACTTTGTTACTTTTCGTTTTTATTAGACTTTCAGCATTTTTTTATTAAACGGAATCTAATTAGAAAACATTTTCCCCTAAGTTGAAATAAAATGGAAAAATTTATCTCTTTTTATTTTTTATGTCATGATTTATTTCTTATGTAATAAATAATTTTATACTGAAAAAAGGAATAATAGATCACAAATTTTCATATTTTTTATTAGTGTAAAAGTATTTTATATATAATTCATCCGTTTCTTTTTGCTATCATATTTATTCATCCCTAACGATGATAATTTCCTATCTTTTTCATTGTTTTCTATATTTTTTTTATTTTTTCTCACTAGTTTTTTTCATTATCGCGCTCCTAATTCGACAAAAAATTAATAATTAATTACGATGAGTTTTAGATTTGAAAATAATGATTCACCTTAAACTCAGCAAAAAGAAGTTTGTCAAATAGATATATTTTAGATGGTTCATTATGCTTAAGTGGTTAAATTAACTCCAAAAAATAGTATCTTAAAATTTTTTAAGTAAATTTGTATCGGCTTTATATTTTTTCCAATTTAGTCCATACCAACAGAAAAACGGTTACAATTGAAAAACACGATTTTAAAAAGGATGAAGAACAAATTATTACAATTTAAAAAAATGAATAAAAAAGAAAAATAAAATTCTAATGTTGCCTGAAAAAAAAAAATACAAAAACTTTATCCGTTCAATCTCTACAAATGGAAAGAAACCAAAGTTCCGTTGCAAGTTCCCACTTTCAGTCATGCAAGTCCTCCAAACTTCTTATCTCTTCACTTTGCCTAAACCCCTAAACCCTTCCCCTCCTCGTTTCCACCACCCTCCGCCATTTCTCCACCATCCTCCGCCCTTTCTCCTCCGCACCCGCCCTCTCTCCGGCCACCTCCTCGTCCCGAAATCCTTCCGCACGGAAGAGTACCCGGTGGACGATAACTTGATCGAGCATTTCGGCCCCAACGACAAGGAATCCGAGGATGAAGCCCGGCGCCGAAATTGGATCGAGCGCGGGTGGGCTCCGTGGGAGGAAATCCTCTCTCCGGAGGCGGATTTTGCACGCAAGAGCCTCAACGAAGGCGAGGAAGTTCCCCTAAAATCCCCCGAAGCCATCGAAGCTTTCAAAATGCTGAAACCTAGCTACCGCAAGAAGAAGAGGGAGGAGATGGGGCTGACGGAGGCGCAGTTCGTTGCGAAGCAGTTTGAGATCAAGGGCGAGATTCCGGACCCGCTCGTGACCACGTGGGCGGGGCCTCTCGTGGTGCGTCTCGTGCCGCCGCGCGACTGGCCGCCTCGGGGGTGGCACGTTGACCGGAAGGAGCTGGCGTTTATTCGTGAGGCACATAAGATGCAGGCGAGGAGGGTGAGCCTGGAGGAGGTGGAGAATGGAGTGAGGACTGAGACCGATGATGTATGCTTGGATAGGTATAAGGTGTTTCTGAAGCAGTATAACGAGTGGGTGGAGGCTAACAAGGATAGGTTGGAAGAGGAGTCTTATAAGGTTTCAATTTCACTTCAAACTAATGGTGAACTTTTTGCTGTTTGGATTGGATTGGATTGGATTGAATCTTGACTCCTTTAAAAGTCAAGATGAAGGAGAAGTAAACTTTAAAAGATGAAATGCAATAATAATCATTAGAAAATCGCATCTTGACATTCCAATTAACTTTAGAGTTTATTTTATATATACACGCACAGGTTTTTTGGAATGATTGGGATATAATCTTATATCTCATAAGTATCTAGTTGGGATTTCGATCTCTAGTTCCATTTATTAGAGTGCATTTGTTGGAAAACATTAACTAAAGTCAGTAAAATCCTACAACTCTAGTGATGGCCGGAAAAAATAGAAGCAACTATTTGTTGCGTTACCTTCTCCATGAAAAATAAAATGATTATTTGTCACCAGGAAGCTAATCCCACACACTATTAATAAATCTTTGTATCTAAAGAAACTTAGTTAGAGAATGCCCTGGTTTTACCCAAAGGAGTTTATTATATGTGTATTGGATTTTAGCATAATTCTCAGCTATTATGAATATTTAAATTTCATTCTTTCACTTTGCCTTATTGTTACCAGGCGAAAATTGTGATTAAAGTTAGAAAATAGAAAGTGTTTTCCCAAAATAAATTCTTAAGATTTTGCTTTATTTCTTCTTTTGAATATGTTTTATGTTGATGTGAATGTGGTTGTGACAGCAAGACCAAGATTATTACCCTGGTAGAAGGAAAAGAGGGAAGGACTACAAGGAGGGCATGGTAGGATGTCTTTGCCGTTGTTCTTTCCTTTAAATGTGTTTGGGGCTTATGAAAACGTGGTTCTAGCTCTTACTTTCTTTTAACGTTTTATGCAGTATGAGCTTCCGTTCTATTATCCTGGCCAAGTAAGTATGTGGTTTCACTCTTTTATTAACCTTGAAGCATGTTGTTCTCATGTCCTAGACTCTAGAAAGTAGAAACTTTACTTATGATCTGTCCTGACATTTCTAAAGAGTATTAGCATTGTGTCTTTCCTCCTGGTTCAGTGATTGTCCTATTTGGATAATTGTGTTTTTAATCCAATAGATAGATAATGATAATCCTAGTTTTGTTTGCTTTGGTTTCATGTTCACGCTTACTTATAATTCAAAGTTCAAACATACTTTTTTCTGTAATCTCTGCAAAATAATTCATAATAAAAGTACCTAAAAGTAAGTTTTATACGTTGTCTTTAATTAATTGAGACATTTTTTCTGTGCAGATTTGTGTTGGGAAGGTGACAATGCTGCATCTCTATCAAGGGGCATTTGTTGACATTGGCGGGGTCCATGATGGGTAGCTATCAATACTTTCCTCTGTCCTTTTTAGTGTTCATTGAATATTTTCTGTGTACTGGTAATTTCCTTCTTGTTTGGAACGGTGCTGTAGTACTCAAATGATAACAAGTTACTTCCACTATCATAATCTTGCTAATTGAGTTACTACAGTTTTAGAATGTGTTAGGTCATTTAATTCATACATAATGAATCTCTTGGGACTAAAGAAACTACCAGATGCATTTTCTAAAATGGGGAAAAGCAACTTCATAAGAATATTTGTAGCACTGAAATGCTATATTGACATGGGTAGCTAGGGACAGGAACAAGTATTAAAAGATACATCTTGAGACTAGTTAAATCTTTTGATTTTGAATCAATTGTTTTGGTAGAGAAAAAGGCTTTATTGTTTAAATACAAGAGAGAGAAGTATATGTTAGTAGCTGGTTATTGAAGACATGTCAACAGTATTCTATTTATAGTTAAACAATCCCATTTAGTAAATCTTTAAAAACTATGTTCTCTTTATATTCAGCCATTAATTAGTACATATTTTGTTCCATTTCATGAAGCTGTATTGCCAGCGCACTCATTATTATCACCAGTAAGTTTGACGATTTTCTTTTGTAGCATGTTTGTCTTGTTTAGTGTTAAAATATGATGTTTATATTTTTATGTGAGTTTTCTTCTGGAAGATTCACCTACCATGTTGTGTTCTAGGTGGGTTCCTATAAGGAGGAATGATTGGTTTTGGCTTCGCCATCACATAAAAGTGGGTATGGAAGTCATTGTTGAAATTACGGTGAGTGTTTCAGTCATTAGTTGAAAATTTCCCTTAGGTTGTCACTAAATGTTTATTTGATGTTACGATAGAACACCAATTGATATATTGGAGAAGAGTAATATTATTTCACCCAGAATACATAAATACAGCAGAATTTGCTGTCTGTAATTCAGATTCCCACATCAAAGACTTTCTGCAAACTACTAGAAAATAATATACACTCGTTACTAACTTTTAATAATATACATTCCCTATACACATTTAATAATATGTAACTTGCTACTGACTTTCTTGCCTAAACTGTCAGCATGGCAGTCACAATTCGACTTATGTAACTGTTCCACTTTCTGCCAATATATTATTATTTTATGAAGCTTAGCTTATACTAACACTCACCAAATTGCAGTCTGTGTCAATTCATTGGGAACATGCTATGTCAATGCTGCATTTTTTTGTTCATATTGTTTTAGTTATGTTTCGAAATAGAAACTTTAGCTGAACATCCATTATGAAATGTAAAATTTCTCTCTCTCGAGTGTGCTTGCTGCCTCTTTTGGAGAGGGTACTTAGAATAGAATTTCTGGTTTGTGTCCTCTACAGCTGGGGTAAGACCCCTCCGATATCATCAGAGGCATTAGCCCAAATTTTTAGGCAAGGAAGTTATAGCTGAATTTACAGTTCACTATCATTGGCCCAGTTCATTTAACTCAACCGAGGACCCAATCTCAAGCCTATCCACCATGTGGCTGTTTTAAGGACCTAATGTGGGCACCTCTAAACTCAGTGTAGTTTGTGGAGCATTAGCCACAGTCCTTAGTGGTTGCTGGTTTATTTTTTTTAATCTATTTTTGGTACTAAGCTATGGAAAATATATTGCGTCAGAGTTTGCATTAATACACCGCTGATATAACATTAACCATGCCATTGCCTGTATGTTACTGAAGTTTTTTTCTTGTGTATCATGTTTGATATTTCTGCATCCGTATCCGTAAATTGCTTGCTGACAAATTTGAATGTCAAATAGATTTTAATTACTACAGTGTTAGTTTCCATGTTTTCTGTGTTTAAACATCAATGGATTTCCCTTACCATGAGTATTCACATTTTGTTTTGCAGGCAAAGCGAGATCCTTATCGCTTCCGCTTTCCTATTGAACTTCGTTTTCTTGATCCGAATGTAGATCATCTAATGTATGATTGCGTATTTTTGCCATTCAATGACTCATTCTTAGTGTAGTTTCATCTTTAATAATTTGATGAGATTGAAACCGTAATTTGACATTTGTTTTATTTTCAACTTCAGCTTTCACAAATTTGAATTCCCACCAATATTTTATCGTGATGAAGATACCAATGAAGATGAAATACGGGTTTGCACACCTTCCCATCTGTTATATCAGACCACGCCAATCTTGTTGCATAATAAAAGTTATTCTGCACTCATGGAACTCTTCCACAATAACTTTGCTGTGATTTCTTTCATGCTTACCTTTTTTTGGAAAATCATTCAAATGTATCTTTTTGTCTGGATTTTTCACTGTCTAATTTTATTTAATTCAAGATATTTTCATGAGGTTTGGTTCAGGTAAAGTTATTACAGCCAAGGAGACTCAATGCTTGGATAGATGATGCTATTTACAAGATCCCGGATTCTATATAATACTCAATTTAATACTTAGGACTGAAAATAGGATAAAACGAGCTTAATAGATTGATTATCTCTCAGCTGTTCTTTGTTTTTGTAGAAGAAAATTACATTAGGAACACCAAAATGTACAAGAAATTAAAACTATGTTTAGTCCTTATGGAACACTGGATTAGAAGCAATGTGGAGAGCAACTTGGCTATCACAATACAGCTTCATTTTTTGGATTTCACAAAAATTTTATTCTTGAAGAATTGTTTCACCCATACAAATTCACAAGTAAGAGACCCCATTGCCCTATATTCTGCTTTAGCACTAGATCGGGCAACTACATCTTGTTTCTTGCTTTTCTGAGAAATAATGTTTCCTCCAATGAGAATAATACTCTGTAGTGGAGTGTCTATCCATTGGAGATTGTACCCAATCAGCATTACAATATCCAAAAGTTTGGGTATTCTCTTTATCTTCGTACAACAGACCTTGCCTTGGAGCCTTTTTAAGGTATCTTAGGATGTGGATGATAATATTCCAATGATCAATACAAGGATTTTTCATAAATTGACTAACAACACCAACTGCAAAGGATGGATCGGGCTTGCAATAGTGAGATAAATAAACTTCCCAACAAGTCTTCTATATCTCTTTGGGTCAAAGAAAGGTTCACCTTGATCTGTCATTAATTTTTTTGTTTGAATCCATAGGGCCATCTACTGGTCTACAATTAGTATTGCCTGCTTCTTCCAAGATATCTAAGGCATATTTCCTTTGAGAAACTACAATGCCTTCCTTTGATTGAGCCACTTCAATGCCTATAAAGTATTTAAGCAAGGTCTTTTAAGTCTAAAAGTGATTATGTAAGTGTTCCTTTAGTTGTAAGGTTCTAGGAGCATCATTTCCTGTAATAATAAATAATTATTGTCATCAACATACACAATTAAGTAAACACATTTTCTAGGAGAGGTATGACAATACAAAACTAAATGATTTGTTTACTTGCGTTTCATTTCAAAAGTCTGAACAATGTGACTGGATTTGTAAAACCAAGCATGGGGGGGATTGCTTGTTACCGTAGAGAGACCGATACTAAGCCACACCTCCATTATGCAACAAAGCCATGAGGTTGCTCCATGTAAATCTCCTCTTCTAGATCACCATGAAGGAAAACATTTTTTATATCTAATTGATAGAGAGGCCAATAATGTATAACTGCAATGGCAAAGAAGAGACATACATTAGTCATTTTGGCTACAGGAGAAAATGTATCACCATAATCAAGGTATAGATCCGAGTATACCCTTTGGCCACCAACCTGGATTTTAGGTGATCAACTCCACCATTTGGCCCAGATTTAATGGCATAAACCCAACAACAACCAACAACCTTATGTTTAAGTGGAAAAGGAACTAAGTTCCATGTACCATTACGTTCAAGAGTCTACGTTTCATCAATCATGACTTGCCACCATCCAAGATGATCAAGTGCCTCTTTCACACTTTTAGGAATGGTAATGGAAGATACAAAGGAGATAAAAGAACAGTAGGAAAGGGACAAACAATGATAGCTTAGAAAATTGTAAATAGGAAGAGCATTGTGTGTAGAGCGAATACCTTTTTGAATGAATATGCCAATTGGAATCTTCATTATCAAGAGATGTAGTATGAAACATTGATGGTGAAGGACTTGATGTAGAGGACTCACTATGTGGTATTGGACCAGTCATTGGAGTCCGTCGTTGGGAGGTGATAAGAGGAGAAGATGGTCTAGGTGAATTGGGCTTATGAGAAGGATTTGAATTATTGGGAGACGTTGAAGCTATGTTACGAGTAGGGTACACAAATGTCTCAACTAAAGGCATAGGCGAGATTTGTTGGACGGAGTTAACATCTTGTTTGGAGGAAGAGAAGAAAGGAATTTCTTCAAAAAAGTTGACACTTGCAAACATGTAATATTTTTTAGTGTTAGGTGAATAACATCAATACCCTTTTTGAAGATGAGAATATCCTAAAAGGACATATGATAGCTCGGGCTGAAAGTTTATCCAAACCTGGAGACACAATATACAAAACACACAACCAAAGACTCAAGGAGAAATGTGAAACAGAGATACATTTGGAAACACAATGAAATATGGAACTTTATTGTCTAGAGAAGAGGAGATTCTATTAAAAAGCTATCAGGTAGTAAGAAGACATCACCCCAATGATGGATAGCTTCATTGGCATCAAACAACAAGGTAGGATCAATTTTAATTAGGTGTCTATTCTTTCTCTTTGGTATACCATTTTGCTGAGGTGTGTGAGGACAAGTGGACTGGTGTAAAATGTCATGTAAGTTTAAAACCAGAAGAAAGTATTCTTTGGCATTATCACTCCTTAAGATCTTGATCACTTGGTCAACTTGGTCCTTGATTTCATTAAGGAAAAACACAAAGATGTTCAAAAGTTCAGACCAATCGTTCACTAAGTAAACCTAGGTACAAGAATATTCATCAATAAAAGTGACAAAATAAAAAAACCCAAAGGATGAAACTCGACTTGGACCCCAAATATCAAATGAATTATAGAAAAGATAGAGTTGCATCTTGATTCTTTTCTTTTTGGAAAAGAATTAATATCTTTGACATGACTCACATTCTAAGACTTGGAGTTTGCTAAATTCGAGAATCATCCTTTTTAATTTTGAGAAATGTGGATGATCAAGCGATCATGTAGAAGCTTAGGAGATGAGGATGCTATACAAGACATCGACGATCTGGTGCCTTGATAATATAGTCCCCTAGATTCATGTCCTTCACCAATCAGTTGAGATATGCAGTTGGACTTCAAACTGTGATATGCGGTTCAACCTTATTAGATTGAAAGATGTCAAACATTTATTTTGAGTGTGGCCAATTTCCTTACAGAAGGAACAGTGAGCACGTTTATATCCACTTTGAGTGAAGTAAGGCAAAATGAAGGAAAAATTCACCAACAATAAGAATTTCAGCAACAATCTACAATTCACAAACAGTGCCAACTGTAAAAGTTGGCAAATAGTGGTGGAGGAAGAGCGTGGGAGAGGAGCCTCTCAACCAAAGCTGAAATCGAAGAAACAAGGATTAAAACAAGGACAAGGAGGTTTGACGAGCCTTATGGTGAAGACGTGGAGTTGTTCCAATGACAAGAAGGTTGCACGTGACCTTCACGCATCAAGCTGGAACGGATGGAGATGACGCCCATGGTGGCATGTGGCGGATAACTAGTGGATGTGACCAGGTGAGTTGGATGTCACACGATGAGACGCACCAGATCTGATAGTTGTCAGAGAAAAAGGTGGCTAGCGGCTGACGATGGCAAATTGCAACAAAATGCAACTGTATCTCAATGAGATGAACCACACTAGGTGTTCATCATATCAAAACAATGACTGGGGAGAGATGGTGACAACGGATCATGATATGGCGGTGGACAACCAAAAAAACTAGCATAGCGGGATAAACCCATTCTGTTACCAACTTAAGACTAAAAGTGCGATAAATAGAACTTATGAGATTGATTATCCTTAGCTGATCTGTTATTTACAAATGAAAATTACATCAGGAACACCAAAAGTTACAAGAAATTAATGCTAATAAGTAAACAACTCATATAACAGTTTTTCAATACAATTACTTACTATCTATATTTAATACCTATTCTAACAAATATAATATATTGAGCCAAATTTGTCAATTGGAAATATTTGTATTACATTGATACTCTTAAAAGAGTAGGTAAGGGAGGGTCAACTTTTTACAAAGCATTAGTCTCAATGGATAATATTTAACATTTAATGATGTTCAACTTCCTCTGGGTTCATGTTTTTAATCTAACAAAATGTGGTTTGTTTTTAAATAGCGTTATTATGATGGTTATTCTCTTGATTTGAGATTTCAAAATTTGCAGCGTGACTGTGGAAGACCTCCTGTTCCTAGAAAAGATTTGGAAGACAAGCCGGAGGAAGAACCTCTATTGTCTAATCATCCGTATGTTGAAAAGGTATCTTATAAATTCATCTCTTTTAGTATTTGCAAGGAGGAACATTTGTGCAGGGCTGTTTATCTCTTGCATTGCATGCTTCTCTCTTGAACCAAATTTTATCCCATTCAAGAATATACCAGTCAATATAATATAGGTCAATGGTGGGTCTAGGTCTTGGCAACTTTCTCTTTTGGAATTGATGTCTATAAGCACACACGGTGGTTCCAAATCCCTCGTGTGAGCATGACTTTGTTTTTAGTTTTTAAACTGGCTGCATCCTCATTTTGAATTTGTTGAAGGAACCTATGCAGGACCCTATTCATCTGCATAAATGTGAAGCCAGAATAACTTTGCCTTTTTCATATCATCCCATAGTTAACCTGAATGGGTGAATGTTTAGTTGAATCTTGCATGAACAATGGTCATTCATAAAAAGTATTACTATCTTCTAATAACGAACACGTGCGCTTCAGTTACATTATTCCTTAAAACTCTGAAGGGTAAAAGGCACTTGCTTTGAAGGATATTTGCAAGATCGGCTAGTGTAAAAGGTTGGCATAAGTAACATATTATGTGAAGGAATTAAGATTCAAGTACTATTTTCAAGCTTTTGCAACTATTCAGACTTAATGTTTTAAATTGTTGAGAAGAGGGAGAATGAAAAGACATGATGAATTGTGTGTTTAATAACGGACCTATTGTAGAGGAGAAAACATAATTACAGAATATTCAGGTACTCTATTTTAGACCAATATCATAAATATAGAATCTATCTAATTGATCATAATATTGACAATTGTTATATCGATAGAATTCTAATATATCTACAAGATACTAACTGAAATAAAGGCACAAGAAACTAAAGGTAATGATTCTTTTAGTTTCTAGAAGGTGAAATCACGAAGCAAAAAGGTGGAAGGGGGATTTGATTTCATACACATTATTGTTCTCTGACAAGACCTAATTCAAACTCCTTGCCTCAGTTCGTGATCAAATCCACACAATTCCTTGATACCTTAACCCTTTCTCCTAACTAAAGAATCCAATATCTCAAATTTCATTAATTAGGGCTAGCATAATAGTTCAGGTATTAACCAAGATAACATGCGCATCATTATCTTCCTAGACTAAGGACATAAATGGTGACCTACCCCAAATGTAACAGAACCACCAACTGTATAATTAAATCTAAAATCAATTCATGGTTCTTCTAATCATTAAACAAGAAGGAAAGGAACAACTGTGTAATTGAAGAATTAAATTAAGAAGAAATCAAATTTCACAGAGGTTTAATTGAAATCATCATGCCCACGATAGAGTTAACTACACATGGAGAGAAATAAATTGAAAGAAGAAAAAGAAAGAGATAAAGAAAAACTACATATTCTTGGTTGAACTAAGGCCTTGATGCATTTCAAGAATCCTTGTCCTTGTTGTTCCTTACCTCTAACCCCAGCAAAGAGTGTATGAAATTTTTTTCATATTATCAGTGCTAACCTTACTAAAGTCAGAGTTACACATTGCAATACTCTACAACCTGTAAAAATACTCAAATTTCATCAACATAACTTTCCTTTGCTATAGTTGAACATCCAGACCACTAAATTTTGTGATGATAAAACTTAAACTGTGGCATGAGCCTTCTTCAATGAGTGCTTTGAATTTTACATTGATCATGGCCGCGTCTTATCCTTGTTTATCTTAACTTACTGTCTTCATTTTGCAGTTGTGGGAAATTAATGCGGCTGAGCAAATGATGGTGGATGATATGGTAACTAATCCTGATAAATATAAAGGTAAAAAGGTGTCAGATTTGACTGATGAAGAAGAGTTCGATGAACAAAATGCTGTTCAATATTCCCAAGTGAAATATAAAAATACATTAATACCACAAATTTCTCTGGTTAGTATTATTCTTGTGAATTTGCATTTATATGGTTGCGAATTTGTTTACCTATTTTGATTTTTAACACTTTGGCAGAAAATAAGTGTCAAAGAGCTTGATTTAGAGGCTGCACTAGCCGAGCGTGAGGTAAGCTTTCCAGTTTTGGTAAAACCTTTTCTACGATATTGTTGTAATGCATGTATTACAGCTTGTTAGAAGGGGCACCTTTAATTTTATTATTGATATTAGAGTTCCTCGACCTGTTACTGATCTGATGTACACAGCACCATGTTAAACTAAGGAAAGAAGCAACGGACATAGGTGAAAAATACAAAATTACCAAACTGAGGCGCAATATTGAGATGGATGAGTATGACTACATGCATTGGCGAAGATCATTTGAGGAAAGAGAAGCATTGATTAGAGACATAAGCTGGTAATCATATGTTGATATTCATCAACACAATTCCTTGTAATGATGCCTTAATTTTTGAACTACTATTTCTCCCTTTTGCAGTCGCAAAGCTCTTGGTCTTCCATTGGAAGAGCCTGGAAGGTATATGGATGCTAGTCATTTTGATAAAGACAAATATGATCCTACAAGTCCTCTGTATCGTTATGACTACTGGGGGGAGCCTAAGAACTCAGAGAAGAGCATTCAAGAGCGGATGACTGATATTCATAACAAAAAAATTGTGGGTAAGGCAGATGTCTGGTATTCAATGTCCTACGATGATTGCATCAAGGAACAGATGGAAAGTGAAGCCCAGGGAAAGGAACAGGAAGGCAAAGATGAGGATGATCAAAATGATGAAGATGAAGATGAGGATGATGACGAGGACTATTTTGACTTCAGTATTCTGAGTAGTGCAGATAGTAATTTCTCAGATCAGCCTCATGTTAATGGGACCGAGTCTTCTACAGTATCAGGTGAGGGCATGTTTGAGGACTGATGTATGCAGCATTATGTAGCAAAATTAAAATGTACAGTTAGGCTGAGAAATGTGCATAAATTTTGGCAGTGTATCATGTAATCACGATGGCAATCTAATTTATTTGTACGATTACGAAAATTTTCCTATGCTTGCACTTTTATGAAGTTGCTAAAGAAAGAATAAATTAAACGCTGGCCAGGTTGACTGATAATCGTTTTGGTTTTCTTGAAATGAAAATCAAGACATTCTGTGAAATGTTCAATCATGCAGTTTTAAACATTACTGTTTAAGCAAAATATTAAAATATTTTATTTTAGAAATAGTTTCGAATTTTGTGCTATTTAAAAAATGCAACCAAGGATTTCTGGGAATTTTTTTTATGAATAACGCGAGATATTTTCGCTAGCCGTGTTTCTGGTAACCTTTGATGTGTGATCGTAGCTTGTTAATTCGAAATGCTTTTTCCAATAATCCTCGAAGGTCCGTCATTCTGGTCTCTAGCTAATAATCTTGAGTTAAGGCTGATTGAAATACGGATGTAATATGGTAAGTATCACATTAAATGCACATGTTTCGTGAAATGGTGTCATTCGTTTTCCTTTTCGCTCCCTTTGCTTTACCACAAATTTCATCTTTGAAACCAAACCACCAGTACATATCTCTATCTATAGTTTCACCGACCAATACTAAGTTCCAGACTTGAACCACAATACGTCATGAAAATTAATCTTTATAAACTTAGCTAAACAAAAGAGAGGTTTTTCGGTAGCTGGGTTTGACAGCGAGAAAGATCTGGTTTGCAACGAGCTAAGTTTTGGCATTTGGTGAAACAGATTCGCCAGTAAAATAATCCCATGAATACAATTTAAACCTCCACTTCTCTTTTTCTTCAAAACCATTCTACCCCCAACCAAACTCAGCAAAGTACATCCTGTGTCTAAAATATTGGCAACCGTCGCACATAGGGCCTCCTCACCCAGCTACAAGAATCAAACCAAAACCCCAAATCTTGGGAAGGATCCACTTGTACTCTTCAAAACTAAAACCATCAGTCTCTAATTTTGGTATTAAAACAACTATTCACTTGCTTTTAAATAATGTGAGACTCAAGAAAACCAAAGACAAGTTTATCCACTTGCTCGCATCATCTGAGACGATTAAACTACTCTAATACCGATTACGAAACAACTTATAGACTTAATAATCGGTATCAACGCACTACTAGACTCGGACAAAAGGAAAGAATAAATAGAAAGAATTGATTTTACCCTGGCTCTAAAATATTTTACATTGTCAGAGATGCTAACTACTTGGAAGTCAGACACAGAACTCGTTACAAATGAGTTCGTTTTTACAAGCAAAATTGGACATCCTGATTGATACAAACTTCCCATCTAAGATACCAAAGCCCTTCAATAAATGGGGGGCTGCGAGCCTGCTATCCACATTTTCAGAAATCATTTCCCAAGTTAAAACCAAATAATCAGAAAGAAGCAAAACCAAATCCAATATTCACTCCTTTGCTATAAGTTTTCGCTATTCCATCTGCAAACTTAGGTGTGATCTAGCATCCGACCATACAGATAGTGAGATATATTCTGCACCCTATAGCCACAAAAAAGCAGCATCCCTCCTTAGTCCAGCAACTGCTCGCAAGAACCACCGTTTATATATTTGCCCAAAATAATGTCACAATGAAGGGGGACAAATCAGTCAATTTCTCCTTCTTCCACATCATTTGATGGTCCTGCAGCACCACTCGGAGGCAGTTCCTCCTCCTCCTCATCGTCATCATCCTTCATATACAATCCTAGCTGTTCTAAGGGATTACCCTGTAGATTGATCCTACCCAATCCATTTTGAGGTTGATCTGTGCTTGTCTCCTCTTTGAAACTTGGCATAGGTTCGTCATGTACAGCACTCAGCATCTCAAGATCTTCCAAAAATTGACTGCTCTCGTTGATATCAACAGTTTTCTCCATCTGCAAACAGAACCATTCAGTGCAACATAAAAGGAAGCTGAAGTTGCTTCTACCATAGTTTCCTTTTTAATGTTACCTTTTGCAAAGCTTGACGGGCTGCCTCTCTTTCCAGTTCCCTTTTCCTTTTGGCTTCAGCTGCAGCTTCTGCTTCAGCCTTCCTCCGAGCTTCTTCTGCAGCCTTTGCCTCCGCCTGTAACCGAGCTTTCTCTAATGCACCATACAAAATTACAACTTTCAGTTGATTCTTGAATCCGAGGCAATATTTTGACAAAACTTAACATTTAAAACAACAAACACACCTTCTTTCTGCCGCCGTTCAAGATCTTCTCGCTCTATCCTCAGTTTTTCAGGATCCCGTTTTTCATCCTGAGATCAAGAGAGAGATGAAATACAAGACATAAAATCTAGCAAAAATACTGGCAAAGCTTTCACGAAAGACAGTAATGGTGGTAAATTGGTAATTACTAGATTTAGTGATACCTTAGCAGTCACAGACCTGCTCTATTGGTGGGAAGAAGGGAGAGAAAATACTAGATTTTGATGTTTTTCAAATGTCTGTATTTCATCCAATAGACCTGTTCTATTATTGATGCAAGGAATTAAAATTGCAATTAGCGCATTACCCCCTTAACAAACCTTTTCAAGGGCTTTCTCTTGAGCTTTAAGAATGGTGTCAGCAAAACGGCTCCTTAATAAAGCTGCACGGTAGAGCTTTTCGGGAGAGACTTGCCTCTTAGATGCAGCACTCTCCCCTAAAATGTTACAGCATGAACGGTGAGATCATACCCTCAAAACAAACAGCAGTCAGGTTTCTTCAATTTTGCAAGCTTACCCTCTTGATGGCCTTCTTGTTCAGAAGCAACAAGCTTACTCTGGGAAGTCTGGTCAACTTGGCCTCCCACATTTGTTGAATCTAAAGAAAGAGATCATGAGCTAGAAGGCAACAGTAGCTGAGGCATCCCCATAAAAAATAATCCCAACAAAACATAACATGGACATCATTACTGACATCAACTTTGGTACTCACCCTTTCCAGTTTCTAAATTACCAGGATCCCCTTTGTTTTGATCTAAAGTCAAGCCAGATCCTACATTTTCCTGCAATACATAGTTTTTTGTAAGCTATTGATCAAACCACTAGCCTTTTCCATTTTTATCTATTAAATGCCATGACATCTGAAACCATATGTATCCCAATTACCTTGGTACCACTAAGAGGTTCTGATGTTTTAGCCATATCCAACTCACTGCCAGATGAACTACCCGAGTCTGAATCTGTTACGCCACAATTGCACTCAATCATTTTCATGTGACAGAAAATAATAAATTATTCCAGTATAAAGAACTCATTTTTAGGTGATTAATTATGCCAGGATCACGAGCCAAACAAGCAGAGTTGCTCGTATCTAATGAATTTAAAAGAATCGGTCGAAAGAAAAACATATCCTGAAGAGACAAAAATGTCAAAAGTATGCACTAACACGAACCACTGGATGAAGTGCCAGATTCACTACTAGAGCTGCTTGAACTACTGCATTTACTGTTTCTATGGGTACCATCTTTTTCAATCTCTAATGGAGGATAAGTTGAAATAGGAGGATCATTTCCACCAACAATGTCCACATCCTCCTCAACCTGTTCATTGCCTGAATTTGCAGTGAGAGATAAAAGACCACACTTGGTGTCAATTATTTATAGAATAAGGTACGAACAAACATAACAGCATAAGAAAAAGAATATACCTTTGAAAGGTTGCACCGGTGAATTACTGAACCCTGATTCATTCAGAAGCTACATAAAAATCAAGGAAGCAAAAAATTGTCAGTCAATCATACCCGCCATATATGATTTTAGACATCTCACGTAATAATAGTTTCGTGTACGCACATGCATAATTAGGGAACCACCTATGTTGTCTAAGACTCTTAAAACACTTCCCTGAATTTTTTTATCATCAAATTTCATGAATTAAATTGTTAGATTTAATGTCATCCATCATAAAGGCAAGACTTCCTATAACTTGATAGAATTTACAATTAGTTGATCTACCTTTTCTTGTCGTATCATATGCTTTTAATATTAATTTCCAGAACAACTATTCAAAAGACTTAGTTAAGAGTATATAATTTATGACACAAGAATATCACATAAGCTGGACAAATGTATTAGTTATACAGAGAGGGGGGGTGAGAGACCTCCATTTCACATTGTCCAGCTTTTGCCTGGGATCTTTGCTTCTCCAGCAAATAATCATCCAGAAGCTTCCGCAGTTTGAACAGGGTATCATCACTAAGAGCATCAATATCAATCTCAATTTCATCATCATTGGTTTGCCCTGCATTATAACTTTGCTCTCTCAAGAAATCAACAATAGCCTCAGGCAGCTCTCCAAGCATTGCCTCCAACTCTACACTCAATTTATGCTTCTCCTCTACAGTCATGATTTTTTTAAGAGGCTCAGGCTTGACAATATTTGATGTTATTTTCTTCTTCTTTGTGGGAGGAACTCGATCAGAAAATTCTGTTTCCCCACGAGTAGGTCTAGCAGGCTCAGATGGGACACAGTCAATAACAGGAATTTTTTTTTCTATCGCCTTCCATCTCGATTCAAAAATTTTATTAAGGGTATCTGCCATGAGGTGTACATCATTGCCGGGTGGATTATAGGTCATTGCATTTGAGAAAGTCAGTCGCACATCAGCAGCAAAATCCATGAGATTTGAGTATTCACCAGAGGTTATTCTCCTCTTCACAGTACCCAAATCCATTGGATGTTTTATGACAGTGAAATAATCCGGAATGTTCAATTTAACAACATCAACTGGTGTGTTAAAAACCCAACCAAATTGATGAGTCATCAGACGGTTAAGTAATGCCTCACACGGTTTAATCATCGCAGCATGTTGTGAGGTCACTGGCGCAGCAGGTTTTGGAAATTCAGGACGCCCAGATATACTTTTCTTTGTCTTGGGACCACTACTTCCTGGTAAGGGCCTCTTCTTACCATGTGGAACAGATACTTCCATTGTCATATGCTGGCTCTCCAGCTTAGGTCTCTTCTGCCCTGCACTGAAGCTCCTAATGTCACTGGAGGGCGACAGTCCAACAACATTTGAGTTCATAGCCTCAACTTTCTTCTGAAATTCCTTTACTTGTTCAAGTTCCCGTGTCAACCTCGTTTTCAAATCCTTTCTCTCAAAACCCGACATCCTTGACAAAGAGAAAACTTGAAAAGGTACATCAAAACTACCATAACCAACCGTATTCAAACCAGGGCATTTCCTCTTCGGTGCACAAGAATCTGCTGATGCCGTCAGCTCCGTATCAACCCTTCCCAAGCTACCCAACCCTTCCGATTCACCCATAGTCTCAACAGCATGCCGAAAATCAGGAACAAAGCCAGTAGCATAAGCTTTAGAATATTTCCTAGACTTCCCCATATTTTGTGAATGAGAATACTTTCTGGATTCCTTTTGTCCAGCAAACTCTATAGGTACAGTTGGTGCCATAAGATAAAACTCCAACAACTGCACATATCAACGCCGACAACAAATTTTACTCCCACACAACAATCTCTGAAAAAAACCCTAATCCCCCGAAGCACAAATCAAGTCTTATCCTCCAAATTTTAAAGCAAAATATCATAAAACCCAGTGACGGGTGTACTTCTCTCATACCCTATCGGCTTATGTCAGTTTGTCGTTTCCCAATTCGCTTCCAATACAAAAAAAAATATGTCGAAGGCTTTCCTCTTCGAGGCCGAAATGGCAATCGTGACTTAATCAGATGCAAAATTCCTCAAAATCCCTATTTGGCACAGCGAAGTGAGCAACGACACGCTCATTATTTAAAATGGAAGAGAGAAAGAAAAAAATGAAGGAATTGCGAAAAGGGAAAGGAAAGCGAAGAGAATAAGCGAAGCATAAACCCTAGATCTCGAGAATCCAATTGAGAACCTGGGTGTGACCTCCGAAATGCAATGTGGGTGAAACCCTAACAGCGACGGCTTTCCATTGCAGAGGCTGAGCACCTTCTCTTCTTAACTCACCGCAACACAGAAAGAGAGAGCAAATCGCGAAATGCTGCGATGCCAAAAGGGTTAGATCGATCTCTCCCCTTTCTACTTAAAGACTCTTCCTTTCCACAATCTCAAGATCACACGGTCCACGCTGCATCACGCCTCCATCTTAATCGCACGCTCACTGATGCTCTTCCTCTTCTTATTCCTCTCTCTCTCTTTATATATATTTTCTTTATGATTTCATCTTTCGTAGGTGTATATATATATTTTCACTCAAGTTTATTTTAAGAAATAATCACAAAATTATTACCAGATCTTTGTATAATTTTGTATGATTTGGAAAATCAAATTAATAAAACTATAATATGTTTTGATTCACAACTAATACTACATGGTGTAATGAAAAAATCTAATATTAAACATAAATAATTGAATGAAAATTTAGAATAATAACATAATTACGTTATTTAATATTCAAAAATAAATAAATAAATTGTTTGAGTATGTTTAAAAATATTTTAATATTTTTATTTGAAATATTTTTTTATTTTTTATCATAAATAATCTTTTCCATATTTTAGCTAAAATATATCATTTTTATTATAACTAGCAAAATGAATATTGTATTAACCTTTTTTATTATATTAAAATGTATAAATCCTTTAACTTTTGTAATTTATTTTTTTTATAGTTTTATTGTTTTTTAATAATTAATTAAAAAGAAAAATAATATAATTAATAAATAATAATAAATTAAAATATTGTAGTTTTTTAAAAACTAAAGTTAGTTAATAATTTTAAAATTAAAAAAATTATTTATTTTATTAAATAAATAAATATTTTTTATTTATTAAATAATAAAATCATCTCATTAAAAGATAATATTAAAAAAATATCAGATAATATATTTTCTTTATATAATGATCGGTGTGTTTCCACCTTATCATAAAAAAAAATTAACTTTTATTATAATTAATAATCTTTTAAACTTTATTATAAGTAGCTTTTTACTGTAAATAATTAATCGAATTTAAGAGACAAATACAAAATGGAAATGGTAGAATAATAAAATATTTTATGTTGATGAGATAAAATTGATATTGAGATGTAAAGTATTATTCTTTCAATTATTTCTACTTGTTTATATAACAATGTATTTTGATTTCATATGATATAGTAAAATACACTTGTTTTATGCTTCTCATTTCTCTTGTTATGTTATTTTTCTTTTTTGTTTATCTAACATGGTATTAAGAGTTTTTTTTGTTTATAGAGATAAATGTCTTCCGTCGCTATCTCCTCCTCCTTCACTTTTACTCAGTCTTTTCTTTCTCTCCACTTTATGCTCCATACCTTTCCAACTCCTACTACACTAAAACTCGATGATACAAATTTTTTTCTCTAGCAATAGCAATTTGTTGCAGCTATGAAGGGTTTCCAGTTACAAGACTTATTGGACCATTTTTCCACCCCTTCTCAATTTGTAACCACTAGTTTTGGATTAACTATCGAAGTTTTCGCCTCCAACATCACGTCTCCTATCACTCCATCCTCTATAACTGTTGTTAATCATAAATTTCTTGACCATAAACGTCAAGACCAACTTCGGCTATTGCGCATGTCAATACCAAATTTACCCAAGATGGTTGGTCTCACCTCCTCCTTTCAAGTCTGACAATGTCTGTGTACATATTTCTCCACTAAAACTCATGCCAAAGTTGAAAAAATCAAGATGCAGCTACGAACTCCAAAGAAAGACTGCACTATCACTACTTATCTTTTAAACATCAAGAACCTTGTAGATTTGCTTGCTACTATAGTGTCTCTTTACTCAAGAATAACGCATCAAAGAGATCTTAGATGGCTTGTTTGAGGATTACGATAATTTTGTCACCTCAGTAACCTGTCGTATTTATCCATATCAAGTAGAGGATATTGAATATCTCCTTTTGGCGCAATAAGAACGCTTGGAAAAACATCATTTTGTTTTGTTGATCACAACGTTTTCACAACAATCTTTCTTCGGGACCTATGTCAACTTCTTCGTCAAAATACCCAAATCATTTTTCTACTACCAATCACAAAGGTGCCCAAGGAACTTACCACACTAGTAATCAACACCACAACGTTTCTAATAAAATCTCATAGAATTCTTGATCTTTGCCTACGTTTTTCACAACCAATCCTTCAAGAACTCCATGCCAAATTTGTAATAAGATTGGTCACTCTGCTTTAACATGTTGGAACAAGTATGACAATGATTCCAATACCAGTGTCAATGTTAACACATCTCAACTCTGTAATTTTCAACATGATGAGTATGACGCATCCTTGTCGGAAACACCCTCCATCGCTTCTGATCTATTATAGTATCCTAATAGCAGTACTACTCATCATATCACCAGTGATGCAAATAATTACTCCAAGAAAGCCTCCTATCATGGACATGATGTTATGAAGCTTGACAATGGTTTAGGTATTCCAATTACTGATATTGGTAATGTTCGTTTTACACTGCCACACACAAACATTGTTGTTCCTTTACATCAACTTCTTCATGTTTCTATTATTACTAGAAATTTGATGAGCTTATCAAAGTTTGAAAGGATAATGATGTGTTTTTTGAATTTCATGCTAATTCATATCTTGTCAAATCTCAAACTACCAAACAGATTCTACTTCATGGACTTAGAGATGATCTTTGTGTTTTTCCCTCATTTCATCCACATATCACCTCATCTGCTTATAATGTTAATGTTTCTTCTCATCCGCATATGATATGCTTGCTTCGGTCATGCCTTTGCATTAATTACGTCAAGTCATGCACACCTGCAATATAAAATTCATATGATATGTGATCTAGTCTAATCGGTTCATTTTTCACATCATACACAATCATATGAATCTGTTAACCCACGTGATCTGGTCTAATCGATTTTTTTTTTTCACACCGTAGTCACATGAATCTATTAATCTATATGATCTGGTCTAATCGGTTCTTTTTCACACCATAGTGCGGTCATATGAATCTATTAATCCATATGATATAGTCTAATCGGTTCTTTTTCACACCGTGACACGATTATACGAACCTCGTTCGACTTTCACCACCTAGCCATCTTATCTATGATTTCAATTACTAGTAGAGTCAAGATACATACTTATTGATCAAATCCACAATCAATACACATCCTAACAATCTCAACACGGATGTCTCATTTCCTAAAGATGTTATGCCTGATTACCATTTCATCCCATTCACAAACATTGATAATGCATAAAACCATACATAAAAATTCATTTAATTTCATTGAAATTCATCTTAATAAAACAAATTACTATATTTATTAAAAACATTAAACTATCTTCCCTTACCAAATATCATCATTTTAAATAAACTTCTATTTCAAACTAACATAAAATAAAACATAAAATTAGCTTCTCTTGCCAAACATTTTAAAAAAAATATGTAATTAGCTTCCCTTACCTAACTTTTTTTTTTTTTTTAAAAAACATGCAATTAGCTTCTCTTACTTAACATTTTAGAAAACAACATGCAATTAGCTTTCTGACCTAACATTTTAAAAAAGTACAATTAACTTCCTTTACCTAACATTTAAAAAAAATAAAACACACAATTAACTTCTCTTACCTATATAGAGTAAAGACCCTCAAAAAAATTTAAAAAACCTAAAATCATGGACAACCTAACTCTGTTCAAGGATATGATTGGACACTCTTGTTTTACTTGATTCCAAGAATCTAAAGATAACCTCCAATGATCATTTTTTTTAAATAAAAAAGTTCAACTTTTATCATAATTATTAAAATAATTTTTTTATTGAAATTTATAAAAACTATGTTCATAAAAAATAATCATAAAATAAATAATTTAATAAATTTATTGTAAGTAGTTTTTTTATTGTAAATAATTAAATGAATATAAAAGAAATTATTATATACTATTTATATAGATATATATAGTATAAATGGTAAGTCACAAAAATTATTACAGGATAATTTTTTTTTATGATTTGGACAATCAAACTAGTAAAACTATAATATTTTTTGGTTTATATTAACAGATAAATAATATTAGTATATGTTCTAATACATGATTGAATGAAATATGTAATATTAAACGTGATAATTGAATGAAAATTATATTAAGTAATAAATAAATATATTATTTGACTGAATTGAGTGTTTAAAAATAATTTAATTATTTTTATTTGAAATATTTTTTACTTTTTATCATAAAAAATATTTTTCATGTTTTTAACTAAAATATATTATTTTTATTACAACTAGCAAAACGCATTCTATATTCACCTTTTTATTATATTAAAACGTATACAATCATATAACTTTTGTAATTTTATTGTTTTTTTGCTTTTCAATAATTAATTAAAAATAATAATACAATTTAATATATATATATATATATATTTATTTATAAAGATAAAAATAATAATAAATTATATATAATAATAATAAATTATATAGTTGTTATTTTTAAAAATTAAATTTATTTAAAAAATATAAAATAAAAGAATTATTCAATTATTTATTTTAGTAAATAAATAAATAAATTATTTTTTATTTATTAAATAATAAATTTGTCCAATTAAGAGATATTAAAAAATTATCAAATACTTTTTTTATAATGATTAGTGGAAACACATGCAAGCATTTATGTCCACTTTGTCCTAACAAAAATAATAATAAACTTTTTTATTGAAATTTATTGAAAATGTGTTTACAAAATATTAATTAATAAAATTTAGAATAACACCTACAAAAATTAAAGGATAAAATAATAAAATAAATTATATTAATGAAGGCAATAAAGAGAAATGTAAAGGATAAAAATAATAAAATAAATTATATTAATAATGATAATAAGGAGATGTGTATACTAAAGTCACCTAGCTAGCATAGTGTTGGAGCTAGTGAAGAACCTTCTAAAGTATGATTTAATGAAGACACTAGATTCTAGGTTTGGGTTGATTTTAACATAGGATTAGGTCTCTCATGCATTTATTAGTGTCAATTTATCACTTGCTTGCATTGTTCTTACTCAAATATAAGTGAAAATATCATTTTTAAATCATTTTAAAAAATATAAGTGTTACAGAAAAAATTTAACATGTTAAATTTTGAAAACAACCTGTTAAATTTTTCAACAGATTGACTAGTGTGTTTTTAAAAGAGGCTGCAGCACACGTTTAAAAATACTTTTCGATTCAAAAAGGTTTTCACTCATTTTTTAAAAGATTTTGAAAGTGTTTATTGGAGAGAAAACCCCAAGTGAGAAAGAATCACTAAAGTTTGCAAAATCCATCATGATTTCTCACATTTGAAGAAGAGCAAAACATTCAATTGATTGTTGAGTGTTGTAGCTGTAATCTTGAGAAGATAAGTGTTCTTCTTTGCAAAATCCATCATGATTTCTCACATTTGAAGAAAAGCAAAGCATTCAATTGATTGTTGGGTGTTGTAGCTGTAATCTTGAGAAAATAAGTGTTCTTCTTTTCTGCTTTTCGTTGTGTTCAGTTATTGCACAAGTGTTTTTATAGATTGTATTGTGTTCTTAATTTGTTTCTTGGTTGGGTAGTGCTTAATAGGTGTTTTTAAGCATTGTAATTGGGGAAGGCATGTAATTGAATTGTTGTATTGTATTGTTTGCATTCAAAACACTAGGAGTGTGCATCTTGTGCGGTGGGTAGCTGGGCAAGGGGTAGAAGACCATCTCGTAGGATTCAAGATTGGGTTTTAAGTGTGTTTGATTGTAAACTTGATTGATATAGTGAAAATCCTTGCAAGGTTATGCAAGGGACTGGACGTAGCTCTAGTTTGTCATTGTTATAACTAACTTCTTGTCGCATTAGATGATAGTAGAGTTATCTTGTTGTTCTCCCATTTCTTTAAGTATTCTTCTAAGTATATTGCTTGACTTATAGTTTTTGCATTCTCATGTCCTATGCTTCAGCTATTGATAGTGCTATTGTTACTTGCTTTTTTGACACCCAGGAAAAAATCCCAATCAAATTGAGAATGTGTATCTTGATGTACTTTCTATGTCATTTATCGATACTATTTAATCACTACCAGTGTAGCCAACCAATCTTGAGTTTGTCATGATTTTGTACCATATACAATACTCTCTTGTGTCTTGGAGATATCTTAAAATTCTTTTTGTTGCACCAAAGTGTATTTGACTATGCCTTTGCATGATAAGAGACTTGTAACATATATAATATATGGCCTTGTGGCCATTAGATATAGTAAACATCGGATTAAACTCCTATAGCATGATGTGACGCACTTCTGGAGTAGTCACATATTTGTAATCATGCATCTTAGACTTTTTTAGTAAAACTCCAAAATATCTTTTTAAAGATAAATATTTGTTTGTTTTTTTTTTGTGTTACCTTACCGCTATGCAAAGGAAGTAATTCATCAAACTAAGGTCGGTCATTTCAAATGTTTTCATATTATACTAGGTAGATAAAATAATTATCATCTTCATATTGTTTCTTGTATAGATAAAATCATCTTCAAATAAAAGAGACAAGTATTATACTAATCTTGGGTCTTTATGTAAAGTGTTGGCTTACTTTAGTTATTTTTGAATCCTTGATTAGTGAGAAATACTTATCAATTCTACTATGCCATCCTCCCGAGAAACTTGCTTCAATCGATATAAAACTGCATGTATATTTTTTCTTCAAGTATATTATATAGAAAGGTTGATTTCACATCCAATTAGTAAATGCTTCATTCTTTTTATGGTGAAAGAGCTATTAGAGCTTTGATTACGTCTAGGCAAGCAACTAGGACAAATGTCACATTGTGATCAATTCCAAGTTCTTGTGAATATCCTTTTACTACCAAGTTAGTTTTGTGCTTTTGTATGATGTCATCAAGATTTCGCTTTGTTTTATAAATCTATTTAACTCTAATGACATATTTTCTATACAGATAATCTACTAGTTTTCAAGTATTGTTCTTTTCGATCATTTTAATTTCTTCTTCCATTGCTTTGATTCATACAAATTACTTTGTTGCTACTTCATCACAGTCAGACTCAAATATTGTCATGATGCATGTTGCATGTTTCATATATATCCATCAAAGATTTTACTTGTTGAGGAGTATAATCTAGTGTAGGTGAAGAACGTGCTTAGACCTTCTATCACTTCTTGAGAAAGTTATGCTGGAATAAAGGTGTTGGTTCTTGTTATTTTTCTTTATTATAGGCTCTAAACTATATAACCTATAAATTATTATAAATTGTAATCTCTAAAACATGGTTCTCCTAGATTAAGAAGCATTGACTTCACTCATTGGTTTGGAAATTTTAGAAATTGATATAAGACATATTAAGAAAGTTTTCCTAAAAATAGTTTAGTATTATATTTATGCGTTGTAGATAGTCGAACTTAATTCTCATACCACCTTAGAATTTTAGGAAAACTACACAAATTTAATAGAATGAGTACAAATGTATTAATTATAAATTGTAAGTGGATTTGAAAACGGTGGTTGTTGAACAACTGGACGATACTCATGATGATGATTATCAATTACGAGGATCGTGAAGAGGCTACTTCTGGTGTAGGACCAATCTGAGGAGAGACGAAGTTTACTTGGTGGGTACCCCAAACCGATTCGCTTCTAATGTCCTTCCACATTTGCTTCAGTTCACAACTTGGCACACTCCAACGACTTGATCATGCTCAAAAATTTGGAAAGCTTCAACGTAGTACACTGTAAAAAGATTCTTAAACTGTTAACCGTGGATTTGGTCTGAAATTCCTCACTAATCCACAGTTAACCACGTCATGTTTCAGTCCAAATCATATTTTATCCTAAAAATATTCTGAATAAATAAGCGTGTCCCACATCCCTCACTCTCTCCGATGTTGTTTCCACGATCCATGTTATGCAACTTACATTTTTTCCTAGTGCTGTTGTCAAATGTTGTTGTGCGCAACATCTGCCTAATATTTCAGGTATGGTTAATAGTGTTACATATTTTTAATTAAATACCATCATGGATTTGACTGCAACTCATTTATAATTAAACCTTTGGATCATGAATAATAATAAGCATTGTTCGTTTTCCAAAAGTGATAAGAAAAGTAAGTAACAAGGCGTAAGAAAAGCATATTGGTTTGCAATATAGGTAGTTCTGATTGTGTGAGTGACGGGTAGTGTACGTAGTTGGAAGATAAGGATAGCAAAAACGAAATTAGCAGTCCTGGAAGAGTTGGAGGAGGTTATTCTTAGGGGAAAAAGTATAGTGTAGTGTTTCCATTAGGAGGAAAAACGAAAGAAAGGCAAAACAGATAAGGGAAAAGTTAAAAAAAAGTATGCAAGGTAGTGAGATGCACCGACGTGGTGCAATGAGCAAGTTCCGAGGAGCTTATAATGGCATATTGGAATGTCACCCTGACCCCACCCAACCAAAAACACTAACCAAACACTGTTACTACTTCTCCTCCCAACCCTCCTCAACCATCTGTCCCACCCATCACATCCTCTTTATTCATACAACCAGATCTATCCTCACGCCAATCCAATCAAATCAAAATCTCTAATTTTAAAAAAAAATGTTATTTACTCTTTCATCATCAACTTCAACCCCTAAATCAGCTTTATTAGTTTACTTTATCCCCCCTCCCATGATCAAACCAGAACCAAGCATCAAACCTGGAAAACATAAGATCCCATACATAACAAGCCACAAAACACCAACACCATAAGGTAATATATTCATATTTGGTATACACATTCGAGCACAGAAACTAGCGTTCCGATCTCACAAAAAACACGTGCGTTAATTTACATTTTACGATCAAGAGCCTTTATATGCAGAGTTATTGTAGTCTTAGGTAGGTGGAGGTGGGAGGGAAGAAAACGATATCGTTTCAATGAAAGGTTTTTGTCTGTTTGGTGAAGAACTTAAACTTAACGGCAGTTAGTAGTGGTATATTATATATACTATATTACAAAGCTAGGGTCAAGGTAAGAGCGGCTTTAACGTCTAACCTCCAGGCAAAACCACCAGAATCCATTCTCCAAACGTCACAGGGTAAAGTTCTCTCTTTCCCAGAAGCGTACTGCACCCTAACCCAGCCCGTGAACCCTCGGTACGGATACCCTACGCTCACTTTCATCGCCAGCCAGACTTCCCCCTCACCAACTACTTCCCTGTACGCACCATTCGTCCACGTCACCCTCCCGTAACCGTCCGATATAAACCCCGGACACGTGTCCTCTTCCAGTTTCGCCTTCCTCTCCACGTCTCCGCTTCCCAACCCCAGCCCCTCCTCCTCCCGCCACATCTCCGCCACGCACTCAACCGTCACCACCGATCCGACAGCCGGGAACAAGAACGGATCCACCGGCGCAACTGCACCGCCGCGGTTCCCGAAGCTCAGCCACACCGGCGCGCTCTTGTGGCTTTCTCTGGAGGTGGTTTTCTTCGGAACCGGAGTCTCCGGCAGAAGCGGGAGCGTTGTAGGCGGCGGCGGAGGAGGAGGTGGAGGAGGCGCGTTTCTCCTCCGAGTGTAGCGCCTGGTTGTGGTGTTACTGTTACCGTTACCTTTTGCGCGCTTTCGTTTGGATGCGGTGGATCTGGAGAAGGCGTCGGCGGCGGTCTCGGAGGAGGAAGCATCGGAAAGAGCGGCGGCGGGGAGGGGTTTGGGGGCGATAGGGCGGAAGCCTAACATTATTCTGTGGACTTTGGAGATGTGGTGTGCAGCAGGTGTTTGACACTTGGTGATGCAGCAGGCTCCCTGAGTTTCCATTTTTGGGTGTTTAGGGTTTGGAAAGTGAGTGAGAGTAAGCATGGAAGAGGTTGGAGAAACACATAAGGGAATGCAGGGAGTGGAGGTTGGGTTTATAGGAATAGTGGGAGAGACGACACGAGCGATGAGACATGTGCGAGGGAGAGAGAGAGAGAGACGTGGCGGTGGGCACGTAGCAGTAAAGTGTTGGGTAATTGTGGGGGGAGTGCATGGACCACGTGTGCCAATGGAGATTGCGAAAACGACCACTGGATTTCCCTATTTAGAAACCAGAGATACTCGCCAAGTGGACGGTTTGATTACGACACCCTTCTCCCTTTCTATTTTACTCTATTAAATATACTATTTCTCTTTATTTCCAAATTTTACTCTATAAAATCCACCTTTTTTTTCTTAATATAACTTTTATATATTAATTATATCATGTTATATATATATATATATAGAGAAAAAGAATATGAAGAAGAAATTTATCGAAATAATTTATAATCTCATTTTTTTATATATATTCAGAATTTCGTATAAAACAAAAAGAAATGTAAAAAATTTGCGAGGCTATTGTCCCCTCATAGTGCAAGTACAAGTAGCTCGCTTCTATTTACTATCTAAGGAAGTCCAAATGTGTCTTTCCAAATGTAAAGGCACAACGTTAAAAATTCATCAAACGGTATTTTTTGTTCGAGATTGTCACGTGGGAGTATCGTACTCCCGTTTTCTCAAACGTCAGAACCTGCCATTAACAGACATCATCATGTCTATGACCAAAAAGGAAGACTAATATTACTCGATTTAAAATAATATTAAAATAAATATTTTGAAAATGAAAGACCTTTTAATAGTTTAGCCTTATATATATATATA
>Ga0209489_103308_pt1 | contig 31619 bp, 12 predicted proteins | sample SiratrowhiteBW_FD_187527 | JGI IMG/M metagenome (GOLD analysis project Ga0209489, IMG submission 187527) | Root nodule microbial communities of legume samples collected from California, USA - Siratro white BW (SPAdes) (version 2) | ecosystem: Host-associated > Plants > Roots > Nodule | place...
ATTATTCCGGTGTAAACGATTCTAAGGTTCCCTTGTGGGTCTAGATATCTATTATGGTTCATGTTTAAGCAATACAGTTTTTTGTACTTCTTAGGTTTTTCTTTAATAGCCTGATGACTAGTTTGTAATATTCTTTCATTCTATAATTCCTCTCTGGGTTGGTTATTCTTTCTATGGAGGTATAGTTTTTCTCTAATTTGCTCCTATATTTGTTAAGGAGGATAAAAGTGTTTTTAATGGGATGTGGATGTCTTCTTTTAAGTCTTAAGGTTACTAACGGTCCTGTGATAGGGTTATGGTAATAAAGGACAAGTTTGCTTGTTAATCTAAATATGTGAGGTTGTACGGGGTTATTGAGAAGGAAAACTTCATTATCTGGGTATAGATATAAGACATTTTAGCGAATCTAGTTACTTGGAGTATGTTAGGAAGGTAAATTTTTTTTGAACTTTTTTCTATTCTTGTATTAAGATTGGATAATATTCATGAAGTAGTCTTATAATTTCATTATTTATTGTGAATAAAAAGAACTCTAAAATAGATTCACCTTGGCAGTAGCAAGATTCCCAACTTAAGTCATCACCACTAAATACAAATACAAAACTAGATGAAAGAAAAACATGCTTTTTCTAGATAGAAACAATAAATGATGTTTAAAGAACTATTAAATACATAACTTTGCAATCACTTCACATAATCATTCCTAAATCATTAGTGTTAAATTTTTTTAATAATATTTATAATCCGAATAAAAAATTTATTAGATTTTAAATGTTTTGATAAATTATTTAAATATTTAAAAATTAACTTTTAAATTTATGCATGAAATAGTTTAGAGACAATATTAAATATTTTGATACATATATATTATAGGAGAAAAAATAATTAAGTTAATTATGTTTTTATTTATATGCTCTACAACACAAAATAAAATAAATGTTTATTGTTTTTATTTATTAAACTAGAATTATAACTTGAATCCAAGATATTTGTATATTGTATGGAAGATATGATGTAATAAAAAAAATGGTTTTAGATAATAGAATATTCTAAGTATATTTTCATAATCTTTTATCTTTTTCACTTTTATTTTTTTCTATTACGTTTTAGTTATTTTATTTTTATTTTTGCCATTCATGGTAAATTTTGTATTATTAAGTTAAAACGTTACTAAAAGTAAAACAAAAAATATATCTATATTTGTATATTAAATAAGATAATTACCTTATATATTAATATATATGATAGAAGAGATTTACTAAATATGTATTTAGAATTTAAAAATTATTAAGTTAATATTTCTTTATTATATCTATGGGTGAATTAAAAATTAAAAATAGAAAAATTAATAAAATAATTAAGATATTAAATTTTTTTATATTTCATAAGTTCAATATTTATATATTTATTTGTTTTAAAATAACATCTCTTCTTGACTAATACAAAGACATTGTGTCTTTAATGCACTTCAATCCATAATTCTTCTTAAGCAAAATCATTCATCACCCCAACCCCAACTATCATAGAATTCTGTAGGAAAGGAGGGATATTGTTCATGTATAACAATGAATGATCAAACACTTATTTTGAATGCAAAGTTATAAAATTTCAACTTTCATATGAGTCTTTTTTTTTTTGGAAACCTTTCAGAACACGCATTCATTTATTCAATATCCAGACTAACAACTCTTTGTTTTTCAGCATATCATGAAATTCATTGTTCCACCATGCTTGATTTGTTTATAACTATGGTTTGACTGGTTAATCCATCTCAACATATTATATATGTAGAAGTTGACAGGTCAAGAATGTTATTAACTTCAGAGTCATCTTCAAATTTAATATTTTCTCTACAAAAATTCAAACTTTTCTCTACAAATGTAATAAAATACAATTTTAATTTCAAGAATCTATAAAAAGAGTTAATTTATTCAAACTTTTTTTACACATGTCGTCTTATTCTTTTTATAAATATAATTATTTTCTATTTTATATATTTGGTTTATCATGAAAATAAGATAATTAAATATATGATTTATTATATATATGATGCAATGAAAAAGTTTGATTATACATAATCACATATTTAAAAAAAATAAAAAGTAAACATCTTCCCTTTTTTATTTTGTTGAAATTTTGCAAAATCTTCTCTAGATTTTCTTTATTTTTTCTATTATGTTATATTTTTTTTCCTTCATGGTAAATTTTTTTTTTATTAATTTAAAACATTATTAAAAACAAAAACAAAAAATACTTTGTGTATATTGAAGAAAATAATTACATTATATATCGTTTTACATTAGTGTGCATGTATATTATATATATATAATTTTAATTCTTACACCTCTTATAAATTAATATCACATTAATAAACTATTTTAATTAATAGAAAAAATTTAAAATCACGCAGTTACATGATATTATAGGTTCAATGTTTATATATTTGGAATATTTAGATTATAAAAAATGAAAATCAAATATTTTCAATAATTAAATAGCATGTTTAATATAGTTAAAACGTGTTTTATGGTCCATCAATAATCAAAAGGACAAAGTGTTAAAAATAAAAATATTAAAAATAAAAATAACATTATTTTAAATCTTTATATTTACATACAAATAAATGATAATTATCCTCTGAAGGTCTGGTGTGGGAAGGGTATAAGCATGGTAGAAATTTCATCTTCAGTAGTTATATCCATATATGTTTCCTCATCAAACATGTCACAACCATCTAAAAAAATAAATGGATTGTTTCAAGAAATTAAGGACTATTATAAAAAAATAAGGATTATTGAAACTAAGAACCTCTCATACCGATCCCAGTTAATTTGGAATGAGTCTGATGGATCTTGCTACTGTGGTAAGGGTTCAAGTGACAAGAGATGAATTAGCTCAACCTAATTGGTATTGATTAGTTTCTAATTTCATGCATTTTATAGAAAATATAATTAGATTTCAAAATTTATCTGCTCTTCTTTTCTTTTCTTCTTTTTCATGATGTTGAACTCTTAGAGTCATCTTTTCTTATAGATTGTCTGGTTTCTAAAATATCATATATGCAAAATAACATACAAAAAAACTTTTTTCATTGTTTCCTAAAATTCTTAAATCATATGGCGTGTGTGTTGGAGATCCCACATCAACTAGAGATCGGGTCTTTCAATAGTTTACAAATGGGTCCAAACCTCACTTTACAAGCTAGTTTTGTAAGGTTTAGTTAGACTTATATTCCACTTCTTGATACCATTACTCCTTTATATCCCTAAGCAGGCAGAGGTGGATAAAGATAATGAGGAGGTTGTGCCAAACCCGTAACCTCCTCGTTGTACCACAACATCTTTTGTTTCAATAATCTCTTTTTATTTATTTATTCCTGAGAGCTAACACTCTCACTTCTCATAAATACAAAGATTATCCAAAAAGGAAGAATTCTCCCCCTTGATAACACTCCAAACTCAATTCCAAAAATCTTCCCCTAACTACATGTCAATTCCCTTATTCATTCTCATCCCCATCTAGAACTATTTATTTTTTCAAATCAATCAAACTCCTAAATATATGCTAATATTTATTTTAAATTACCCTTAAAAGTGTTATAAATTTATAGGATTAGACAGTTTGGGATTCTGATAAAAAATAAACAAAACAAAACTCATTGTAATCAGGATTGTATATAACCTTTACACATTTATAAGGTAATGAGAAAAATTGTTACAAGTGAAATAGAGTATGTGTGAGTTTACCAAATAGAGGGTAAAATTGTAGATTAGTATCTTAATTGATAACAATAAGGTCTATCAAATATCATATATGAAGAAAAAATTATGAAAAATTTTCTTCTCTGTGGCGTCTTAGAATGCATGTTGAGATAATTGGTCTCTTACTTCTAGTTGGTGCTCGTCTTCTACATTCTTGTTGTGATGCATTTATACGGTTAATTTATTAGGTTGCTGAATGTCAATATTGGTCAGGATCATATAAGGTTTTTAGGATGCAGTGTTAATTTTGTTTTTTATTCCTGGTTAACCCTTGTATCTTCAAAAGAAAAAGATAGAATTAAAAACAAAATTTAGAGAATTCAATTAAAATGGTTATTAACTTTCACATTATTTTAGTATTACATTAAATAATGAAAATAGGGATTCAATTTTTTCCATGAAAGAGGGTCACTTGTCCCTCATAGACAATCACCACTCCGCAATAACCATTAAACATTAAGCAAAATGACAGACATATACTACATTTCTACCTATTAACTTAAAAAGAAATTAAAACCGAAGATAGATAGCATTGGATTAACAAGGGAGAGAGCACCCAATAACTCTCTAGAAAATGTATTAGACATAAAACCAGTGGGTTCTGAATCTATATACATTTCCTAATAAATAATTATTTAAAATTAATATTATTTTTTAAATAGTTAATACCAAAAATTTATTATTTGAACAATTTTGCACATATGATAAAATATTTTATACATAAAGTCTATTAAGTTATTATCAATTAAATGGATAAAAAACATATATTCTATCTTAATTAAAGATTTTTTATTTCATTTAAAAAAAATTTGAAAAGACAAATTTAAAACAAACTCCGCAATTATTATTATTACTATTATTATTTATATTTTAAATAATATCAGATTAAAAACATTATATAACATTACTTAATCTTATTAATAGGAACTTTAAAGTTATATTGAACTTAACAAATAATAGTAAAAACATTAATATTCAAATAAATATTTTATATTTTTTAACTTGACGAAATCATAAATTTTATAATGACAACAATTTAAAATTAAGCTTAACAAATAATAAAATATTTATTTATTAATTATTTATAATAAAATTATATTTTTATTTTTATTAAAAATATAATTAGATTGATACTTTTAATCTATATTTTAATTTATTATATCAAATTGTCTATATACATGTTATAAAGAATAGTTATTTAAAATTAATACTATGTTTTAAAATATTACTAAATGAATGTTTAAAAAAATATATTCTTTATTCATAAAGTATTATTTACTCTTTTTTCTTATTAACACATCCTAAAAAATAAATAAAAAATAAAAAATATCTATAACTATTTTAAATTTTAATTCCTAATATAATATATTAAACATAAAACTGGTGGGTTCTGAATATATATACATTTCCTAATAAATAATTATTTAAAATTAATATTATTTTTTAAATAATTAATACCAAAAATTTATTATTTGAACAATTTTGTACATATGATAAAATATTTTATACTTAAAGTGTATTAAGTTATTATCAATTAAATGGTTAAAAAACATATATTCTATCTTAAATAAAGATTTTTTTTATTTCGTTTTAAAAAAGATTAAAAAGGCAAATTTAAAACAAACTCCGCAATTATTATTATTACTATTATTATTTATATTTTAAATAATATCAGATTAAAAATATTATATAACATTAATTGATCTTATTAATAGGAACTTTAAAGTTATATTCAACTTAACAAATAATAATAAAAACATTAATATTCAAATAAATATTTTATATTTTTTAACTTGACCGAATCATAAATTTTATAATGACAACAATTTAAAATTAAGCTTAACAGACAATAAAATATTTATTTATTAATTATTTGTAATAAAATTATATTTTTATTTTTATTATAAATATAATAAAATTGATACTTTTAATCTATATTTTAATTCATTATATCAAATTATCTATATACATGTTATAAAGAATAGTTATTTAAAATTAATATCATATTTTAAAATATTACTAAATGAACGTTTTAAAAAAATATTCTTTATTCATAAAGTATTATTTATTCTTTTTTGTCTTATTAACAGCTCCTAAAAAATTAAAAAAAATTAAAAATATCTATAACTATTTTAAATTTTAATTCCTAATATGATATATATACGAAAATCCAAAACTAATTTATTTTTTAAAATCAATCAAACTTCTAAATTAATTTATTTTTTCAAATCAATCAAACTTCTAAATATATGCTATATTTATTTTAAAAACTTCTAAATATAAATTAATACAATTAGATAATTTGGGATTCTAGTAAAAAATAAACAAAACAAAAATTATTATAATTAGGATTGTATATAACCCTTACGCCTTCTTAGAAGGTAATGAGAAGAATTGTTACAAGTAAAATAGAGTGTACTTGCGTGAGTTTACTAAATAGAGTATAAAATTGTAGATCGGTATCTTAGTTGGTAAAAAATAATAGTAAACAAGGTCTATCGAATATCATATATTAAAAAAAAATACGAAAAACCTTTATTCTCTGTGGTGTCTTAGAATCCATGTTGAGGTACAATTGGTCTCTCTTCTTTCTATTTGGTGCTCGCCTTCTACTTTCCTGTTGCGTTGCATTTATAAGGTTGTTGAATGTCAATATTGATCAGGATGAAGGTATTTAAACATATAAGTTGTTTAGGGTGTAGTGTTATTTTTTTTATTCTTGGTTAACCCTTGTATCTTCAAAAGAAAAAGATAAAATTAAAAACAAAATGTAGAGAATTCAATTAAAAATGTTATGAACTTTCACAATATTTTAATATTACATTAAATAATGAAAACAGGGATTCAATTTTTTCATAAGGGTCACTTATCCCTCATATACAATTATTACTCCGCAATAGCCATTAAACATTAAGCAGAATAATAAACATATATGCTACATTTCTACCTATTAACTACTGAAATAAAAATTAAAACTAAAGATAGATAGCATTGGATTAACAAGGGAGAGAGCACCCAATAGCACTCTAAAAGATCTAATAGACATAAAACCGATGCGTTATGAATCTATATACATTTCATAATAAATAATTATTTAAAATTAATATTATTTTTTAAATAATTAAAATTGGTGCGTTCTTAGATAATTAAATAATTATCTAAGAATAAATACTAATTTATAATTATATAAGAAATCATTGTGAATTAGAATCAAAGGTGTAGGTGTTGATATTTGAAAGGTTCTTGTGGTACTTGAAAAACACCTCAATCTTTATATGCGAGGAGAAGTTGGTAAGTTTATGAAGGATACACATGACAATCAGAATAAGAAATATCTTATTTTTTTCATAATTTTTCTTGTTGATTAATCTCTCAGAGTGTTGTGTTAAGTTACAATTCATAGGGAGATGGAAGAATTTGACAAGAGTTGATTAAAACTGAAATCGACAGACATAGATTTTATACCTTTAAGACTTGATTAAATTTTTGTTAGTGATTTGATTTAGACATTCATATCTTATTCTACCTTCAAAGATGTTTTGTTACACAATTGGTAAGGATTCCATCAGAAAATGAAAACTTAATAACTTACTATCTTTAAGACTATCCTACAATCTACAAACTTAAAAATGGGGATTCATTCGCATCAGCGAAAAAGAAGAAGAAAACTAATAAAGAAAAAATATAAAAATGTTAAATAAAGTAAAACAAGATCAAAAATTTATCTGAAACATTCTCTCATAATTTTTTGTTACTGTTGTTTAAGCTTTCACACATCTTATACAAGAACAAAACCCAAACCCAAAAGTCATAAAAATGAACAGAGTGAGATTATTACCAACATGCATTTTTCTTGACAGTGAAAGCATCAATATGTCTTTGTTCTAAACTTTAGTAAGTACTATGATGGGCATAGAACTTGGTGAAAGAGGAGAAGAAAAACAAGATGGTGGTGTGTCATATAAAAGGAAAAGCTAGAAGGAAGAAGAAAAAAAAAAAAGGAAATGGTGAAAGAGGAGAAGAAGAAGAAGGAAATGGTGACTGTGACAAATAACAGACAAATTGAGAAGAGAAAAAGGAGAGAGTGATCATAGCACAAGGAGGCGGAAATACTACGAAAGTGCTTTTAGGTTAATGTGGAAAATGTAGTCTTCTAGAATGTAAATAGCTTAAACTTTTTGCCAAATCATTTAAGTGTATCATAAAAGATATTTTATAAATTATATAAAAGTTCCATTAACATAAATAATTTGAATAAAATATACAAAATATATTGAAAACATAAATTTATAATTAAAACTTGTTATAAAAAATTATTAACTCTTGCAATATATTTTTATATCTAAACAAACAAAATTTTATTATATTTTTAAATATTATTCATTCAATTATTTTTTTAACTAAACGTTGTTACACTATGTTATTAGGTTATTATCATAAGCAATCTTATAGTGTGTCATTTGATTGTTACCACAAACAATCTTACAATATGTATCTTATAGTGTGCCTACATGGTGTCATTCGGTTATTATCACAAACAATCTTACATGTACCATTCGATTGTTATCACAAATAATATTTTAGTGTAATGTGTGATCCCGTTTTGTCCCATATTACGTTATTATCACAAACAATGTTCAAGTGTTAGTGTGATCCCGTTTTATCGTATGTTATGTTATCACATGTCAGTGAAATTTATGTGTATCGTTGTTTCTTAGCTTTCTGACCTTCTTGAACCATATGTGTTTAATCACTTATTTTGACCAACATGTACATATAATTAATATGATTTAATAAAATTCTTAATCTTATCTCAATAAATTAGCATTCATTTATTATATGTTTTATTAATGACAATAATTTATTAATCATGGGTAATATAAATTATATTAATTAATAATAAAATTAAGTTGTTAAAGTGAATTAAATTCATCAAATTACATTTAAATTGTCTACAGCAGTTAAACTTGGATGAGAAGCTACTACACCAATATCTACTAGTTGCTACCTTGACTTGGATGAGAAGGGAGTTTATGTAGATCAGACAAAATATAGAGGGCTAATTGGTTCATTATTATATCTTACAGCTAGTTGTCCTGACATTATGTTTAATGTCTGTATGTGTGCCAGGTTCCAATCTAATACAAAAGAATCACATTTTAAAGCTGGGAAGAGGATACTCAAGTATTTGAAACGAACTATAAATGTGGGACTATAGTATCCTAGAGAAGCTTCACTAAGCTTAATGATAATCGTTGATTTTTAGTTAATTTTGTGCAAATTTTGTGATTGATTCTGTTAGTAATTAGGTTGATTTTGTTATTAATTTTGTTTAGATTTTATTTTATTTTCTTTTATTATTGATTTTGCTATTTAATGCGCTTTATTGTGGAAAGAGAAAATTTTGTTGAGAATTAGGTTAAATCTAAAGGGAGAGAGAATAGAGGCGCTGAAATTGAGGAAATGAGCAGAAAAAGAGCATAAGTGACTTTTCGCTTAAGCTATAGTCATAGTCTGGGCTAAAACTCACTTAAAGTCCATCATAAGCGAAGCCTAAATTGAAGATGTCAACGTTATTGAAGGTGTGACTTACAAAATAACGGCCGCACTTTGACCTAATTTAAGGGGCAAAAGTTATAAAAGGGAGGCTGGGTCAAACGAAGGAAAAAAAATCACCACTTCTCTTGCATTTTCATAACTACCATGCATAGCTAACTTCCTTTCTCTTGGGATTGAATGTAATTTCTCACTTCAAATGCACTCTTGATTCTATTTTTATATCATGGAACCCAAAAGCCTTTGTTTTCAGTTTTACTATATCTTGCTTTATTTTAGATTTCTCATTGTGATTGGAAAGCACTCTTTGGAATTGGAACTAAACGTAAATGCATTACATGTATCAGTTCAGGGATGGATTATAGTGTAATGACTGCTTATAGCAACTGATCTTAATGCTGATTAGGTTATTTCTAGCGACTAGGGATAGAAGCTAGGTAATTTAGTTTATGAAATTCAATGCTAGAGGAATCAGGTTAAAAAGGCTTTTATTTGCTCAGATTGATAATTGGAAAAGATGATATTGAATTAGGTTAAGAGTGTATGCGAAGGAGAATATTACGATTCAATCCCAAGGCCTTTATTACTATTATATTCGCATCTTTATTATTCGTTGTTTTGTTATAACAATTCTCAATTCATTTAATTATTAATTATTGTTTATTCATTCATAATACAATTAGTTGAAATTCAATCTACAATCAAATTTCGTTCCTTGTGGATACGATACTTTTCTTACTACTATATTACTTGTGGACTCAGTACACTTGTTGAAAATCCGTTAACAAGTTTTTGGTGTTGTTGTCGAGAAATGGTTAAGATTTGGAAATTTAATTTTACATTAATTGTTTTGTGAATTTTTTAATCTTTTGTGACTGTTGCATTCTTTGTTAGTACAGTGGTTGATGTGTTTGAGAAATCAGGGGAAAGAACAACAGTTGCTTTTTGATCCGGATATCAACAAAACATTGAGACAACTTAGGCAAAGGACGAAGCACGAGCAAAAGAATCGAGCAGTGGAGTAGAATTGTGGAGAAGTCATGGCTGAGGAACCTAATGGCCGTAACGATCCACCACCTAGAAGAGTTCTGGGGGACTATGCATTGCAGCAGGGGCCCAGACATTTCTCAAGCATTGTTGTTCCTAACACAGCTCGAGCAATTGTGATGCAACCAGCATATCTGACTCTCATAAGTAACACGCAATTCATGGGATTGGATCATTAGGACCCTTATACTCATTTATCCACATTCTATGAGTTGATGGCTACTATGGGAATCGAAGAATGAGACAAGGAGGCTGCATATTTGAAGTTGTTCCCATTCTCATTAGCAGGGAAAGCAAAAGATTGGTTGAATTCTTATCCCAATCAAATTCTGAGAAGATGGAGCGAGGTTGAGGAGAAGTTTTTGCAGAAATTCTTCCCTCTATCTCGGCTTATCAAAGCCAAGTCAAACATCTATAATTTTCGCCAAAGGGCAGATGAAGCTTTTTATGCAACATGGGATAGATTCAAGACCATGTTAAGGAGGTGTCCTAACCACAGATTGGAGGAGATTGCTCAGCTCAATATCTTCCACAATGGGCTGAGACCAGAGACTAAGATGATTTTAGACACTAGAGCAGGAGCGTTTAATGTACAAAAACAATATTCAACGTCACCGTTTAATGACAGTTAAACACGAAACTAAGGTAACTAAAAATACCGTGATATTTTTGTAAATATTAGGATAATATAACGTCGGTTGTCCAGAAAAAACCGACGTTAAAAATCTTACATTTCAGAAGAATATATCACGTCGGTTAAAGGCTTGTAACCGACGTGACCTTTAGGAGTCAAATTCAAATTGTTATCAATTTTTTTATATTATTTTTTCGTATAAGGTCACGTCGGTTCCCATTTCGAGAACTGGCGTCATATATATCAAACAAATATTTAGAAAAAAAATAAAATCTTATAAGGAAATTGGATAATCATGTCAGTTAAAAAGCCTGTTAACCGACATGATATTTCTCGCTCCAGAATTTGGGGGAGTGAGGTTGTCACTTAACATCGGTTAGTAAATTCTTAACCGATGTGATGGTGCGCAACATCGGTTAGAACTTTCTTAACCGACGTTGTATCAGTTTATTTTAGTACTCCCCGTCATATTTTTCCTTCTACACTGTTGAGGTCGTCTCAAGCACTGTTCTCTTGCGCGTACTCTCTCACTGTTCGCCATTATTGAAGCTTGGTTCGTCTGGCGTTCTCTCTCACGTTGGCTCTCTCTCGTGTTGCTCTTTCTCAGGTTCTCTCATGTTCTCTCTCACGAAGAATCTCTCTTGTGTTCTCTGTGGTCTACATTCCCATTTTCGTTGCAAAGAAGCTCCATTGTCTCTCTCTCTTGGTTGGCTCTCTCTCTTTTTCATTTTTGTATTTGTGTTCCATTTACTGATTTTGATATTTCATTTACCACGAATTGCGAGAAATTGGTTCTCAATGCCTAGTGTTCCCACTACGTTCTTTGCATCTTGTGTCTCCACTACTCTAAAAGAGGTATGTTGCTTGCCCGATATGTTTGAAATGTTGTATGTATATGATTGGAATTGTCATCAGTATTCAAATGTATTTTGTGTATGCGTTTATAGTTCTATTGCGTGTTTGGGTACTGAGTCAAAGGATGTTTGATCCTTGGCAATTTGTATGGTTGGAATAATTTTGAAATTGGATTGCTTGTTGTGTATTGAATATATATAGTGAACGCGTGTTGGCATTGAGTCTGAGGATGTTCGATCCTTGGCAATTTGTATTGAGTCTTGTTGGTATTGAGTCCAAGGGTGTAACATCCTTGACAATTTTTTTTTTATTGTTGTGTTGTATAGTACATATAAAGTTTTTTTATTCTAGGTAGTCATGGATCGAAGTTGGATATTTGAACCTCAAATCAGTGATGTGTACGAGAATGACGTTGAAGAGTTTTTAGAATATGCTAAACGGAATGGAGCGACAATAAATAGAAGATATTATTGTCCATGTGTGAATTGTTTGAATGGAAAAAGACTAGATATTGAGTTAATACGAGAGCATCTTTTGTGTGATGGTTTCTTCAAGAATTATACAGCGTGGACTTGGCATGGTGAAGTTCTGAACTTACCTAATGTATCTGAGACTGAATGTCAACATTCTAATACAAATTCTAAGGATTCATGGAAGACATGATTCGTGATGTTGGAGAAGATAGTTTCCACCAAGCACATGTGTATGATTCGTTGAAAGATGATTCAGTAACAAAATTGTATCCCGGTTGTTCAAGTTTTTCACGTTTGTCAACAATATTACGATTGTTTAATATCAAGGCAAGAAATGGGTGGACTGATAAAAGTTTTACTGAATTATTGGAATTGTTGCATCAAATACTTCCCCAAGGTAACACATTGTCAACCAGTCACTATGAGGCTAAGAAGATATTGTGTCCAATGGGTATGGAGTACTGGAAAATACATGCTTGTCCAAATGATTAAATATTGTATAGCAAAGAGTTTAAAGGATTGCATAAGTGTCCTAGATACGGGGTACCATACTCTATATCGGTTTTTTTAACCGACGTAGTGTACTACGTCGCCATTTACTACGTCGGTTTGAAAATTGAAGTTGGAAGCCTTATTTAACCGACGTAGAATTCCTTTTTTCCACTAGTGTCGAGATCTATAAGTAAATAAATAATTAACATTAGTTAAAGTCGTGTAAGCCAAACATGACATCTCCTCACACACTTAAGTCATGTCAAGATAACACAGATTTTCTTTTACAAATTCAATCTCATGTCATGCATTCATGACTTCTTCATAATACAGTAATGTCATGTTAGTATAACTTACCCCTCTCTTTCTGACTATATATAAAAATCTTTTAAAATTTGTCAATTTTAATAATTCTTTTTTATAAAATTGCACCATTTTAATTTAAAAAAACATTCAATAATAGTATGCATAACATAATATTACAAATTTCTTTTCTGTTATTTTAATCATTCAGAAAACTTTCTCCTTAGAATATGCTAAACCAATCCATATCTACCCAATATAGCCAATCATATCTCACAAGATATTTCCTATCTAAAAATAAAAGATACAGATATATAATAAAGATATACGAGATATGTAATCATCCCAACATCTCCCCTAAAGTTGGAGCATGAAGATCTCGAATGAACAACTTGCGAAGTAAAAAATAATATTGTTGTTTTCCCAATGCATTGGTAAAAATATTTGCAAGTTACTCATTTGTTGAAACAAAACTGGGATGAATATCCCCTCGAACAAAGACATCACGAACAAAATGACAAACCACTTCAATGTGCTTGGTTCGGTCACGGAAAACATGATTTTGAGATATATGCAGAGTAGCTTGACTATCACAAAGTAGTAACATGGGTGTAATGTGTCACGCCTAGACTAGATAAAATCCCTTTCAACATTTTAATTCACAAGTAGTCATAGTCATTGAGTGATACTCAGCTTTAGCAGATAGTCTGTAGATAGTATGTTGCTTTTTCGTCTTCCAGGAGATAGGAGAGTCACCAAGAAAGATTATCCATTCCGTAATGATCTTCAGGTCATCGGTCAACCAGCCCAATCAACATCGCACCATCCATGTAAACGTAGGTCACCTTGGCTATGCCCTGGATTCTATTTCAAATAACGAACAACTCGTAGTGTTGCTTGCCAATGATTCTCCCTTGGTTGTTGCATGAATTAGGACAAAATATGAATACTATACCCAATTTCAATTTGATGCTGAAGAATAAATCAGAATCAATCAGAGTTATTTACAATTAAGTGGAATAACCACCCATTATTACCATTATTTACAATTAAGCAAAATAATATCCAATTAATATCATTATTTAAAATTAAGTAGAATAATCACTAATTATTATCATATTCCCCCAGCCAATCTGTTCAAATTTTCATTAATTAACTTTTTTTTAATTTAAAATTAATTTTCGTGCACTAGAAATGGATGCCTAAAAAGGCAATCAAATTATTCAGTAGAGAAAGAAAGTGTGACGTCGCAACACTTTAATAAGAAGGGATGCAAAATATCAATTTTATTTTCGTTTTTTTAGCACACTTTTAATGGACTGAACCTAAGCAAACTAATTTACTTTCTTTTATCAAAGTGAACCTTTTATTAATTTTAACTTTATTCAAAGACAATTTATTTCTTAATGGGTTGGACTTTCTTTAAATTTTTATTCTTTTATTTTTTATTATTTTCTACAACTATTTTAAAACAAAAACTCAACACACATTTTCTTTGCTTTTTTTATTATTTTATTAAGAGCAACCTAAAAAAATAAAAGGAATCAGCAAATAAAATGAGCATAAGAGTTCAAAAAGAAAATGCACAAAATATTAGACAATCGACATTTAATTGAAAATAATCAACATTTAATCACTATTAAGCATAATCATTTGCAATTAATCAGAATAATAGTCAGATCAACTATTCAATTTTCTAACCTTTTTATAATTTTTTAATTTACTTTTAATTAATTTTCATATCATTAATGGATATCAAAAAAGGCAGGCAGAAAGAGAGAGACAACGTGGCATGACAGCACTTTAATGACAATTTTATTTTTATTATTATTTTTTTAACAAATTTTTAATGGACTGATTTTCTTTACTTTTTTCCCTTTTTATGAATTTTATTAAAACTTTATTCATAAAGTAGAATGAAACCAAAACTCTTTTTCTTTATTTGAATGACACAGTATGATAAAATTAAATAACACACATTTTTTATTTTAATTATATATTGTTTTATATTTTGAAATAATTTTATTTCCCTGGACGAAATTGGGTATTGACAGCTGCCCATCCTTACTTAAATTTTAGCAAAGAATCAGAACTTAAAGGTTGCATTATCTAAGTGAAAGATAAGTAAGGACAAAAACACTAATTTCGTTCGGTTTTGAAATAAATGTATGCAAAGGCTGAGATCCTGCATTGTAGGGGATCAACAAACCAAGAGATAACTGGAGACTCGATATAGAGCCCTTTCTCTAAATAGCTGAAAATTTAAAATGAAGATACGACATAGAGCCTATTCTTTATAAATGTTGAAAATTTAAAATGAAGATACGACGTAGAGCCCCTTCTTCAAAATTGTTGGAAATTTAAAATGAAGATACGACGTAAATCCCCTTTTTCAAAACTATTGGAAATTTAAAATGAAGATACGACGTAGAGCCCCTTCTTCAAAACTGTTGGAAATTTAAAATGAAGATACGACCTAGAGCCCCTTCTTCAAAACTGTTGGAAATTTAAAATGAAGATACAACGTAGAGCCCATTCTTCAAAACTGTTGAAAAATTAAAATGAAGATACAATGTAGAGCCCATTCTTCATAAATATTGAAAATTTAAAATGAAGATACGACGTAGAGTTCATTCTTCAGGACTATTGAAAAATTAAAATGAAGATACGACATAGAGCCCATTTTTCAAAGTTGTTGAAAATTTAAAATGAAGTTTAAGATCTTGACCATGTCTAAAATCGAACATCATTACTTAAAATCACATCTCTGGACAATGTCTCTGAGATTATACAACCATGTTGTAGAAGTATGTAAACCAACACCATGTGAACGCCCAAAATAAAGAGTCGAAACCTTAACAGTGTTGGACGGTTACAACTGAAGAGTGAGACCGAGATCCTGACCGTGTCTAAAATCACGTGTCATCACTTGAGATTATACAACCATGTTGTAGAAGTATTGAAGCAATTTGTTTCTGTTATATGTTGATTAAAAATCTTGGAGTTTTATGTTGATATGAATGCATGACATTTGATTCTTTGGATGATTGAATGTTATCCTTTTGAAGATACATGTTTTAATGCATGAAATTCTATTTTTTATTTTTTTATTTTTTTTTCATTTTCACTACTAATGTATGTACAAATTTTTCAATGATTTTACAAATGATTATTTTTCAAAGACAATGTTTCAAAAAGATATGTATAGATTTTCCAAAAGAGAAGGTATGTACAAAAGATTTTTTTTCAATGATTTTTAAATGTTTCAAAATTTATGTACAAAGGAATATTTTTCAATGATTTCATCCAATGTTTATGCAAAAATTATGTACAAAGATTTTTTTTTCAAGCATTTTTTTATGTACATTCAAAAGGATTTTTCAAGCCCTTTTTTTTAATGTACATTCAAAAGGATTTTTCAATGATTTTTTTAATTTAAATGCATATGTACAAAGAATTTAAAAGATCTTAAGAATTTATACAAACTTCAAAGTAGAAATATGAACAAAAGTTTTTCTTTTTTTTAAAAAAAAATTCACTGTGTAAAATCAAAAATTCTTGGTAATCATTGAATTCACTAGATACAAACTTCCATTTTTTTTAAGAAAATCTAGGGTCATTTGAAGCTAATGTCAACGTGGTGTAGCCATCAACTTTCCTTTTGGAAATATTGCTTAGATGCATGCTTGAATCCATGGGTAAAAGGCAAGTGTTTAGGGAGTTTGAGGTATTTGTATGATACTGGGGGTGCAAATCTTATGACAGGATTGCCCCAGATTTGGTGTGTTGGGTTGGCTATATGGGCTTTAAGCTTGGAGAGTATGAACAACTTGGTTCAGAAGAAAATAAGAGTAGTGTAAAGAACTTCTCATGAAGGGAAATAGGCTTTGCAATTGCCCTAGTTTGTATATACAAGGGGAATGATGAGATTTGTGTGAGGGATTGCTTGTCTTGTAAGGTGACAAAAATGGGGTAACAAGGGTAGAGATGAAACTGGATTGCCCTAGCGTTGTATGAGGGATGACAAAGCTACTGACAATAGGATTGCCCCAGTTGGTATTGTTGAAAATAGGATGGCCAATGTTCAAGAGCGGGTGAATTGAAAAATTAAAAACTTTTTGAAAACTGAGAAGTTTGAATGAGTATTCTTATCAAACTATGATTGCAATGTAAGATGTACATAAAACAGCAGACTCAAACAAATTTCAGCAAACTGTAATTTTAATACTGCAGTAGTAAAACAGAAACAGTAGACAATAATTCTTTTTTATCACAAATGAATTTTGCTAAAGACAAGATTATCACAAACCAAATTGAAACAACCAGCCAATAATTAATCAAAATAGCAAACAAAGTACTTTTCAAGGTTAATGAAAATGAACAAGCAACTCAGATTATACAATGGTCAATCAACAAATACAATGTTACAGCAGTAATAAACTTGTTCAGAATTTTCTACAGTTAAAGCAGTATTGCAACAGAGCAAATTTCTCTATTACATTTCAAGTTACTGAATTTTGATCACAGATTCAATTTACCAGTATTTAAAAAAATTGCAATCTAAAGAATTATCAGAATTATGAAAAACCAGTTTTATAGTACTACACAGCTGTGTTTCAAGTTAATTCCAATTTACAGATCAAGAATGAATCCAATATGCTCAAAGAATCACAAGCCAATATGATTGATAATCCAAGTTTGACAATCTTTAGTAGGATACAGAATTTTTAATCCTTTAAGATGGATATCAGCCAATTAAAGAAACAACTCGAATGTCAATTTTTCAGTCTGTGCAGAATTTCAACAGATTGTTTTTAGATTTAACAGATTGTTCTTAGTAGCAGAATTCGAATTTACACAACTGCAGAATGAAATCTAAAAGTGTAATGGAGAAGAGAATTACACAGATGTTTTTATCCTGGTTCATCCAACCACTTGGGCTACGTCTAGTCCCTTGCAACCACTTGCAAGGATTTTCACTAATTCAATTGCAGTTTACAAACAAATCACACCAGAACCAATCTTGAACCTACAAGATATCCTTCTACCCCCTTGTGCAGTTCCCCACCACACAAGATGCACACACAGTGCAATCGCAATATGCCACTGCAATGAATTACAAATTTCCCCCAATTCCAATGTCTAATCTCCCTATTAACCTAATTGAGAAACTACCCAACACATAATACAATTCGAAAATCCACAAACACAACAGTCAATTACAATAAAAAAACACCAAGGAAGAATACTTATCTTCCCCGAATGAAGCTGCTAAGCACAATTTGCCAAAATCACGCCATGCTCTTATTCAAGTGTTGAAAATCTTGATTTCTTTTTGAAAATCGATTGAAAAATTCTTCTTCTCTGTGTATGTTTCTCTCTCAAGGAAAGGTTTCCCCAAATCTTTGAAAATCTGTTATCTCGAAAACCTAATTTTCTCTCTTGGTCAATTTTTAAAAACACGCGTTATTGGATTTTTAAAAAAACACGCCAACCCAAAAACGTGCCAGCCCAAATCTGTTAAGGAATTTTAACAAGTTGATCTTGAAATATAACCTGTTGAATTTTTACTCTGCAGCACACTTAAAAATTAAACACTTTTAAAAATGCAATTTTTCATTTAAACTTGATTAAGAGCAATGCAAGTAATTGGCACATTAACACAACCAGATGCATGATACTATAAACCTAAAATTAAACCTACCCAAACCTAGATTATTAAACCACCAAGTAATTTCTTCAACAAATCCTTTTGTTTTCTTCATCAGGTATGTATGATGAGATATATGAGGGAAAGCAGGGGTATCAGATGCCCTAGTGTCATTTCTAATGTTTCATTCACAATTGACCTGTGTGTAGGTGACTCTATTTTGAAAAAGACATTCTAGTAGACTTCTTTCTTTTTTTCATTTTTCATTCATTTTTTTCATGTATTATCAGTCACGTCCTCTTGTTACAAAGCTAAACTTTACAAAAATCATTGCAATCATTCCTCAATCGATATGGACTTTATTGGGCTTGTAACGTGGTCAAGGGTTACAGGGTTGTGAAGAAAAGGATATAATAGGCTCAAAATTCATTTGTGGTTTTATTTTTAAACAAGGACCATCAATTAAATAGTGTGTACAATCAAGGTTTTCTTCTATGAGTTATCCTTTTCCTTTCTTCTTTTTTCTCTTTTTTCACTCTTCTTTTTTCTTGTTTTTTTCAATCTCTTTTGAGAAGTTTCTGATGTACAAATTTAATTTCTGATAATACTTCTTTTTTGATGACTTAGGAGCTTTTAACATATTCATTTTTAATGAACTTCTTTTACTAGAATACTCTTTCTTTGATGAATTTCTTCTTTGAAACCATAGACTGAGTTTCAACATGTTGATGATCCTTGCTTAGGGTATTTGAAAGAAATATTTTTATTTTTTGGCTCAAAGAAGGTACAAAGGATTTACAAAAGTGTTTTTGATATAGAAACATGGCCATATATCATTTTGAATCATGATTGCTTGATTTTCAAAGAGTTTAATAACAAAACAAAATGAATGACTTATGACACGTGCATTTCTCTGTTTTTCTTTGTCCTATCTTTTTCTTAGATCGCCCTTTTGAGTTTTCAATCTAACGGACCTTTTTCTGATTTTTTTGTGTTGAATGCCCCTGAAGAATAAAGACAGGATATTGGCCAACTAACAGAAAACTGACATTCTGCCCTAGTGTAAAAATATTCTTAGGTAGCGGTAACCATTTGGACAATTCTTTCATTTGAGAATTTTGGGAATCTAGAAAATTTTGGGAAAGCCTGGTAATTTTGGGAAAGACAATAGGTAACAAACACCATGTATGCAAATGTTTCCTTAGAAAAGCCAATTTTTACCTTTATTAAACATTTCGCTTGAATGATTCCCATTTTATTATTATTTGCAAGCTTGTGAATTCAATGATCCATGATAAAATGACTCACTATATTTTTTCTCTTTTTTTTTTTTTTTTTTTTTTTTTGAAAATACATTTATGAATGTATGAAATTTTGGGAATTCATATATGATTTATGTTTGAATATATATTTTTTTTAGAAAATGCATTTATGAATGCATGATTTTTGGAAATACATATATAATGTATGTCTGAGTGAATTCTTTTTAAGAAAATGCATTTATAAATGCATGATTTTTTTGGAATGCATATATAATGTATGTCTAAATGCATTTTTTTATGAGAAAATGCATTTATGAATTCATGATTTTTTTTAGATTTTTTTTTGTTTTTTTAATATAGATGCATGCAAACAAAATATTATTTGAGAATGCATGTATAAATGAAATTTTTGGGAATGCATATACGATGTACGAAATTCTAGAAAAATGCATAACAGATTTTGTGAATGCATACATAGATATTTACAAGTTGATTTTGTTCCTTTGAAAATACATTTTCTTTCTAATTTTCCATTTTTCCTTTAATGGCAATGCATGAATGGATCCTCAAAATTGTAATTTTTTTAATTTTTTTAATGATATGCATGAATGTCTACTCTACATTATATTTTTTCTGATTTTTTTTATCGTTTCAATGATAATCTATGCTTAACTGCATTATTTTTTCAAAAAAAAAAATCTATATTCAAAGATTTTTTTTTCTTTCTCACAAATATTTACCAGATAATGTATTTACAAAATATTTTCAATGACAATGTATTGTACAAAAGGTTTTTTTCAAAAAATAACATACGTATAAAAATTTTGATATATGTACAAAATTTAGGAATTTTCTAAAGAGAGTTTATTTACAAAAATTTGCAATGTGTACATGTTTCTTGTAATCATTATATGCTGACTTGTTCTTTTTTTCTATAAAAAAATGATTGATTTTTTGTTTTATTTTATTTCATATTTTTTCTTCAAGAAAAATCTTAAGAAACAATTTTATTTGCTCTTATCTTTCTATGGTGAGGTCAAGACCTTAACAGTGCCGAGAGGGTCTCCAATAAAATTTTGAAAAAAATGAGGTTGAGACCATGACCTCATCAATAATGTCTCAAAATAAATCTTGAAACAAGTGAGGTGAGTGCGTGCATACATGAATGTATGCAATATTTTCATGTTTTTTATTCTTAATTTCTTTTGTTTGGTATTGACATTTAGTAAGAGATGCATGAGTGTATTGAGAACGCATGAACATATACATGGAATTCTATGATGATTTATGAGAATGTATGTATGGAATGCATAGTTTCCATTTTTGTTTATTGAATGAATGATGATATGAAAATGCATATTTTTTATTCTTGATTAAATGAGAATGCATGCATAAAACTTCATTTTTCATTATTGATTTTTTTGAGAATGCAGGTATAAAACTCTATTTTTTTATTTTGTGAAAATAAGAATGCATGAATGAATGTATAAAACTCTACTTTATTTTTCAACTTTAATTGAAAAAGAATGTATAAATGCATGCATAAAATTCTATTTCTCATTTTTGAATGAGAATGCATGAATGAATGTATAAAACTCTATTTTATTTATTTTATATTTCTTTTAAAATGTATTTTCAAAATTCCTCCTATGTTAGAGAATGTAGTATGGATGTCTTTGAAGATATACGATGCATATCCAACAAGGATTGACCTTGATCCTGCGTATCTCTATCCGTGATAGAAAATCAAGGTTCACGTAGTTCTAATTTTGAAATTGGTTTGTTATGATTGTTGGTATTTATTTTTTATTTTTTTTGAAAATTTCATTTAATGTTGTTTTTAAAAGAACATTTTATATTTCTTTTATTGTTAAAATTTTAGATTATTCAAATTGTTTCACATTTTTATTTTTTCTAAAAAGTAAATATTTTTACTATTTTTGAAAATGTTTTATTTTAATTATTTTTAAAACTATTTTGAATCTAATATTTTTATTTTTGAAAGTTTATGTTTTTATTTTTAAAAGTTAATTTATTTATTCTTTTCATTTTGGAAACTTTTTTATATATTTTTAATTTTGAAATTTTGATATTTTATTAACTTTTGGAAAATATTTTATAGACTTTTTCGAAAATGATATACTTTATTTATTTTTGGGAAACATTAATTATGTTTTATTAAAAATTTGGAAATCTTTTATATATTTTTATCTTCACAAATTTACTTGAAATAAAACATTATTTATTGATGTAGTAAGAAAAAAAAAAGTAATAATAATAAATATAAAAACAAAAATGGTTTAGGGTCTCTTTTGAGTACTCTGATGTTCTTGCTTCCATGATCTACTTAGATTTAGGTTTGTTCTTTTTTGGTCCTTGGAGACTGTGTGAAACCGCAGCCTCTAGGAAAAATTAAACAACGGGACGTGTTTAGAGCAGCATCCGGTATATGAGACGTGCTTTGAGCAGCATCTCTGGTATAAAAAATAAATATGAGACGTGTTTGGAGCAACATTTCTGGTATAACAAAAACAAATTTATAATTCAAATCTATTTATAAGCAATAAAAAATACTAATATTCATGATATTGAAATTTCAACAAGCCAAAATAAACAAAATAAGGACAAACAGAATAAGAACAAATAGAACAATCACATGAGGCTGAGCGATCAATACATACCAGTTGAAGATCAGCTTTAACAAAATTCACCTCCTTCTTCTAATTCAAGCATCTAGATCTTCCGTTATTTTTTCATGTGTAATCCTAGTACTCTCTCTAAAAATGCGTGTAAAAAGGTGTGTAATTCTCTGATTTTTCTAAAGAAGGGTAGTATTTTACACCCATCTTATTTTGGTCTTTTTCTTTTGTAAAATTTCTTCAGCCCCTCAATTGTTTTGCAAGATTGAAAATTTCTTTAGACCCCTCAATTGCTCTGCTAGATCAATTTAATGAATATGCCCTCCAATTTCAATTTGATGTTGAAGAATAAATCAGAATCAATCTGAGTTATTTACAATTAAGTGGAATAACCACCCATTATTACCATTATTTGCAATTAAGCAGAATAATTACCAATTATTATCATATTCCCTCAGCCAATCTGTTCAAATTTTCATTAATTAACTTTTTTAATTTAAATTTAATTTTCGTGCACTAAAAATGGGTGCGTGAAAAGGAAATCAGATTATTCAATAGAGAAAGAAAGTGTGACGTGGCATCACTTTAATATGAAGGGATGCAAAATATCAATTTTATTTTCCTTTTGTTAACACACCCTTAATGGATCGGACCTAAGCAAACTAATTTACTTTATTTTTTCAAAGTGAACTCTTTATTAATTTGAGCTTTATTCAAAGACAATTTATTTCTTAATGGGTTGGATTTTCTACAAATTTTTATTCTTTTCTTTTTTATTATTTTTTGCAGCTACTTTAAAAAAAAAAAAACTCAACACACATTTTCTTTGCTTTTTTTATTATTTTATTAAGAGCAACCTAAAAAAATAAAAGGAATCAACAAATAAAATGAGCATAAGAGTTTAAAAAGAAAATGCACAAAATATTAGACAATCGACATTTAATTGAAAATAATCAACATTTAAACACTATTAAGCAGAATCATTTGCAATTAATGAGAATAATAGTCAGATCAACTATTCAAATTTCTAACCTTTCTATAATTTTTTAATTTATGTTCAATTAATTTTCATGTCATTAATGGGCATAAAAAAAGGCAGGCAGAAAGAGAGAGACAATATGACATAGCAACACTTTAATGATAATTTTATTTTTATTATTATTATTATTATTTTAACAAATTTTTAATGGACTAATTTTCTTTACTTTTTTTACTTTTCACGAATTTTATTTTAAAACTTTATTCATAAAATAGAATGAAACCAAAACTCTTTTTTTGTTTAAATGACAAAGTATGGTAAAACTAAATAACACACATTTTTTATTTTAATTATATATTGTTTTATATTTTGAAATAATTTTATTTGCCCGGACGAAATTGGGTGTTGAGGGTAGGCAAGTATTTTTTACGAGGCAAAGCAAAAGGAAAATTCGTTTATGAGAACTTCACATGTCGTCAGACAAAAAATCCATTAGTTTCTAGATCATATAAACACTACTCGTTCGTCCCATATGGATATGCAACAAAAATACATCTCTTACTTCGACAATCGAATTTATCGCCTAACCTCCCTTGCTTATGAGCATAACATAATGATCCAAATACTCGTAAATGATCATAGGTAGGGTCACAACCAAAAAGAACTCTATAAGGAGTCTTTCAATTCAAAACTGAGGAAGGGATTCTATTTATCAGTAACCAGTTTTGAGAAAACATTCTCCCCAAAAATCAATATGCAAACATCCCTGAAATCTCAAAGCGCGAGCTACATTTAATATATGTTGATGTTTACATTCCACCCACCCATTTTTTTTTGTGGTATCCCCGTTCATGATGTTTGAAAAATTGTGTCAGGCTCAAGGAAATAATTTGTCATACAAGTAAATTTCATTCTTTTGTCGGTCCTTACAATTTTTACTTGTTTATTAAATCAACGCTCCACTATGGAGAAAAACATTTTCAGAGTACTTGGCACCTCTTTGTTATCAATAAGCAAATATATGCACACAACTCTAGAGTAATCGTCAACAGTAGTCAAAAAATAGGATGCTCCACACGAATAAACATTTATATAAGGGCCCTATAAATCACAATATATTAATGCTAAAACATTTAATGCTCTAGAATTACTAACAGAAAATTTTTCCTTAATCTGTTTTGTTTTTGACAAACATCACAACATTCATTTAAATTTTCATTACCTTTCTTAAGATCGACAAGTGGAACTAACTTAGTAACTTGCATAGATGGATGTCCCAATCGTTGATGCAAAAGATCTAAAGACACCCCTTTGTCAACTTTCAAAGTTGTAACACACGTTATCCCTTTAATATAATAGAGTTCATCCCAACGTTCACCCGCACCAATCAGCATCATCGAATTATGGTCTCGTATAACACACATGTTGTGAGTGAACTAAAAAATACAATTTTAACGATCTATAAGTTGTGACATAGATATTAAGTTACAAGATAATTCAGGAACATATAAAACATTCCCAAGACAAAAATCACTATCAAGAGTGATGGATCCCTCCTTGGTAGATACAATGTTGCTCCCATCTAGCAAACCAACAGAACATGGAGATATGTCTAGTAAGTTAAACAAATTACTTAAATCTCCTATCATATGGTTCGAGGCTTCTATGTCTATTATCCATGACACTTGCATCATTAACCATGGTTCGCAATGTTTGGGTTTGTATGGTTATGGCTCTGATACCACAATAGAATATCACATATTTCTTTTCTATTATTTTAATCATTCAAAAAATTAAAATATATACAACAGTGTTTCCTAAACTTTCTCATTAGAATATATTAAACCAATCAATATCTATCTAATGTAACCAATCATATCTAACATGATATTTCCTATCTAAAAATAAAAGATAAAGATACATAATAAAAATATATAAAATATGTAATAATCCCAACAACACAATAGTGTAATATTTTCTAAATTAGTAACACTTAATCTTATCAAAGGGTTTTCCACATCAATAAAAAAATATTTTTTTATCATATGTATAACAATAAAAATAACGGGTTTTATCTATGTAATAGAATTTTTCGTATATACAATAATGATAACATTATTCTTTCAAATAAATATAAATAATGGTATTATACTTGTAATAATTATTATGATCTATAATAACAATTATCTAAATTGATAATGATCATCAATAACAATAGTGATAAATTAATAATAGTATTGAAAAATTATTATTGAAATCAATAACAATAATATTAACATTATATATATATATATATATATATATATATATATATATATATACTTATTTTTTTTACAATAACAGTATTATTGTTTTAATAGTGACATCATTAACACCATCTATGTGTTGAGTGACAAATAATAGCAACACCTTTTTTAGTTACTAACAACACTTCATATATTTTTTTAGAAACTGTGCTACTTTTTCAATTTTAGTGAATACGGAAACAATTTTTTTAATGAATTTTTAAAAATAATGAAAAATTACTATGAATCTTCAAAAGCGAATAACTAATTTTTATAACTTTCTAAAATGCAGTAAGAATAAGCAAATATCTTGATTTAATATTTAAAAACACAATAATATGTTTTTTTAATCTATATTTTATGACAGATTTGATAAATCAAATTTGGGTTAAAAGAATTAATTTTGAAATCTTAAGTCAAATCATTGAAAGACTTGAAAGCCAAATTTATTATCTAATAAGATATTTATTTATAAGCCAAATTTTTATCCACTTTTTAAGTAAAAAAGTTTAATAATTATAAAATAAATAAATAAAACTTATATTTAAATATTTTTCATTAAATAAAGTAGATAACTTATTTTAAATCTACTTCTTTCTCAATTCATTAAATTAGTGTTTTAAAATATAACTTTTTTATTTTTTAGAAAATTAATACTTATTTAGAAAGGTAAAATACCATTAATTTGAATAAAATTATTAAATGATGAAACACTATAATTTTTTTCATAAATATTATAACCATTTTCCAATGAAAATTTGAAAATTCGAATTTATCCTTACACATATCTCATATTTCTTTAGAGTTTAAGTTATACATTTAAATGTAGTCATTGAAAAACAAGAAAAAAAATACATAAAAAATAAATAAAGTTTATGTTATTATAATAGAAATATATCCAAAATCAAAACTTAGGAATACTACTCAAAAGAAACACATACTTATTAAAATTCTTAAAAATTCAAATCAGAACACTAAAATTTATCAAAACAAAAACTAAATTTATAAAATAAAATATCTTAATTATAATATTGGTTTCATTACTATTTTTATTAGTTCCAATCTCTTCTCTATTATTGTCAGAAGCCATTTTACATCATTGAATTAGAACGGGATAATGATTCATTTTATTGTACTAATGCGTTTATCATTTTATTTGACTGGAAACCAAAGCTACAGTAGCTACAGTTACAGCAGTGAACTTCCACAAGGCTTAACTTTATTTTCGAAATTCAAATAGTTGAAAGTTATCGTTATATTCTCACTGTGAGCCTAAATACTCTTCTTTGATTCAGAAAATTTTCGATTCAGAGAAGCTTATTTGAATTTGATTTTGCTGTTCATCATCAACAAGTAGGTCCATAATTTAAAAAAATTACATACTTTTTCATATATTTATTTTTAGAAATTTTTGGTATACATTTCATACATATATTTATCTTTATTTATATATTTCATATATTTTTTTATTTTTATATATTTATTTATCTGTACATACTTTTTTGTTAAATAATCGTACAGTGATAGTAGTTTTTCCATATTTGATATGTAAGTGTAAGAGAATATTTTTAGATTTGATACGTAAATATAGTGTATTTATAAATCTGATTTATGCGTAGTGTTTTTTAGATTTAATCCATAATACGTTTTGATATCTAATATGTAAGGGTAGTGTGTTTTGATATCGTGAGTCTAGTATGTTTTTAGATTTGATCGTGTAACACATTTTTTGATTTTCCGATTTGATGTATAAGCATAGCACGTCTTCAATATGATTAGTAAACATAGTATTTTTAATATTTATAACAATAATTTTTAATATTTTTTATATTTATAATAATAGCCACACTACTCTTTCAATTGAATATTTGTAATGACCATAATTTTTCATATTTATACATAAGAGATACAGCTATTTAAATATATAATAAAAATTATTCAAATTAATAATAATAATTAATAATAATAGTGATGTCGTTATTATCTAAATTTATAATAATGACATTCACATTATTTTTATATATTTTTAGAAGTACATTCTTTTTATCCAACAATAATACTATTTTTTCACAAGTAAGACTATGTTTTCACAACAGGGACACTATTTTCTATATTTATAATAACTACAATAATAATAACAATAATTTTATTATTTTGAAATTTTTTTATAATAATAATAATAATAATTTAAATATTATTATGAAATCTTTTTATAATAACTAAAAGATATTTTAAATTAAACTTTTATAGAAAGTCTAAACCCTACTTAATTTGGATTTAATGTAGTTTTGTTATGAGTTTTTCCTTTTTGGCTGTTCCAAAAAAAATGATTTTTTTCTTACTGCACTCTATTTTTAATAAGTAGTTAAATTAAATAATCAAATTATCTTGTCCACATCTTATTTTTATTATAACTTTATTGTTGTAGTTTTAATAATATTTCAACATTATAATTGACTTATTAAAATACATGTTGAGTTTTATACAAATAAAAAGTATTATTATGAATTGAACTCAATTCTTTTAATACTATTTTCTACTTTAAAAATTAAAATTTTGTTTTAATAATAAGTAGGTTTTTTAAATATTAGAAATAAGTTAATTTAACTCTTATGTGACTTTAATTAGAAAACTATAATATTGAACATTAAAAACCACTTTTTCAAATATTATTTTATTACTTATTTTTTAAATTTAAAAGTAAAATTTTGTTTTAAAATTAGATTTTTACACGATTTTTAGATACTGGTCAATAAATATATTAGATAACTTATATTAAATCTAGTTATTTCATCAATTTAGTTATTACATCAATTTATTAAAACTTAGTGTCTTAAAATATAACTTCATATTTTCTTTTTTAAAATGAGTATTTTGAAAATGTAAAATACCATTATTTTTTTAGAAATATTTCATTTTTTTTGTAGGTTTTTCCTTCTCAGTGAAATGTTGTTTTTTTTCTTATTTTCAGAAGAGGAAATATGACCAATATATGAATTGTCATAAAAATGTTTTCCTTGATTTTATTACTAGAAAGAAATGTTATAATAAAAATGATATTCAGGATGAGAAAGTAGAACCTTGCACTAATTATAGTCAATGTTGTCCTTACCCATGTCTTTTTGATGTTTTTGTTGAATGGTCAAACCAACTGGAACAACAATCTTTGAAAAGTTATCACAAATATTTAGTGACTACTACTAAATATACCACTAGTACAGAGACATCAATGAAGAAGAAATCAAATGTGAAATTTTCAAAAGCACCAGAGCCTATGCTCAATGGGAATTTTGACTATTCAAATGAGACTTTACATTCTCTAAACTCAGAAAATGAAGACATGGAACTCAATCAGACACAAAACTACTCTTTGTCATGTGATACTGAAAATCCAAGGCCAGCTATTCCCATTGGACCTCATTTTCAAGCTGAAGTTCCTAAGTGGAAAGACTCAACAAGTGTAAGATGTCATAATAATGATGATTTAAAATGGATAGGTGTTCAAGTTTGGCCAATGCCTAATATTAATAAAAACAATGCAAAAGATATCGGGGAAGGTAGGCCCGAGTCATGCTATTGTGAAAATTCATGATCATTTGAATGTGTGAAAATACACATTAGTGAAGCACGAGAAGTCTTGAAATTGGAAATTAGTGCAACATTTTTAAGTTTAAAAATTGATGAAATGGAAGAAGAAGTTTCAGGGTCATGGACATTAGAAGAGGATAAGAAATTTGAATCTCTAGTCAAATTATGACCAACTTCATATCTTAATGCATATGTAATTCATGGTTGATCGTTCTTGTAATTTGAATTTCTCATGTCAACATGCATGCGTACATCCTTTTTGTATCATTATGTTCATTTTTGTATATGTTCATCAAGAGCATTTATAAAGAATAATCTTCATTTTTCTTAATTCATTTCCTTTCTTTATGTGTTAATGTTGTGTTCACTAAATCATATAGTGTCTAATTTGTTTTCTCTTTGCAAACTTTTTATCTTTTATACCCTACTTTCTCTAAATCCCAACCGTTTATAAATAAACCGAATGAATATTCGCAGTGACTCTTTTTACGTATATATAAAAGGTATTGTTAGGTATCCAAGTGTGAGTCTAAGTCCCACATTTAATACAAATGAGAAAGTAGAGCAACATATAGGAAAGAAGACCCACAAACCCATTGCCTTAAGGTTTTGGGTTGAAGGTGGTGTCATTCCCTTATGTGAGTTTGTCTCTATTCTCATTCTTGTTTGTCTCTCAGTTGTTTCTCGCCTCATTTTTCTCAACAAGTGGTATTAGAGTCGATGGTTTGTAGTGATAACCGACTCAACAGTTTGATCCATGTATCGAATATCTTTCTAACAAAGGTTTCAAACAAGCGTTGCCTCCTCGGTGTTTCATCCCTCAGGATTTTCTTAAAAAGTATATATGTCAATTAAATAAATCACTTATACAATGTGTCATTATAAAAAGAATATATAATTCTTGTCAACACCCGATTTTGTCCGGGTAATATTTTAATTAAAGCATATTGATAAAAAAAAAAGAATAATAACATAAAAAATATTTATTAGTTTAAGTTTTCTTGAAAAATAATGATAACAATAAAAAAACAAAATATAAATAATAAATTTGAATTTTTCCATTAATAAAATAAAAAATGATTTTTTCCAAAAAAAATAATAAAATAAATAATTAATAATAAAAAAATGAAAATAACAAGAAAATAACAAAAATATCTTAATTTAAAACAACAGCATCTGAAAATTAATAAATAAATAACAAATAAAAAATAATAAAAACAAATATAACAATAAAATAATTGTTTCTATACTTGATTTGCAAGTTTTAAAATAAATATATAAAAACAAAAAACTGTTTTGCTTAAATAAATATAATAAAAAATAGAGTAGTTTAGATTTGTCTGTTAATGTTTTAAATAAATAATTAAAAAAATATATAACGAAAAAAACAGAAAAAAACCAAAAAAGAGAGGGACTTTAATAAAGGGAGGAAAAATCATTGTGGGAAAGAAAAACTGAAGGCACACGAATTCTGGAGAAGAAAAGAGGGAACATTGAAGAGAGAAAAGAGAGAACGAGGAGAGAGAAGTGAGAAAAAATAGAGAATCGTGTATTGAGAATAAAGAGAGAAGAAAGCAGAGAAGAAAAATATTAGCTTATTCAAGCACCCAGGTATGTTGCTTTTCTTTTCTTCTGCTTATTTTCAAGTTTCTTTACGCATGCATTAGGATAAAATAAAAAAATCAAAAAAAAAAATTATTCCTGCATCCTTAACCCTCAAACTATGCCTCCATGCACCTTTCATTCACACACCATACCTCATGCCATGCCTCGTACCATCTCACCACCCAACTTCCATTTGCGCCAGCTATGCACCCACATACCATCCAACATCCATGTGGGAGCCACCAAGATTCGAACCCATGCCATGAAACTGGCGCCTTAGACCAACTAGGCCACCTTGACTTTGTTGTTACATTCTTCCAAAATAAATTCAAATGCCTACCAGTACTTCGCAAGCCATTAAATTGCTCCCTGCAACCCCATATATTTAGACCTACACCCATAATTCTTTTTGTTTCCATAAATACCCCTTTAGTTCTTTTTATAAAAAAATATAAAGAAAATAAAAGTTTTGACATATTGTGTTTTTTTT
>Ga0209489_103309_pt1 | contig 31612 bp, 14 predicted proteins | sample SiratrowhiteBW_FD_187527 | JGI IMG/M metagenome (GOLD analysis project Ga0209489, IMG submission 187527) | Root nodule microbial communities of legume samples collected from California, USA - Siratro white BW (SPAdes) (version 2) | ecosystem: Host-associated > Plants > Roots > Nodule | place...
CTTTTTTTTTTTTTTTTTACAAAAAATTTAATTTTTTTTTTCAAAATTATTTGCATTTTATTTTTCCCCTAATAAATTGTTTCTTGTCTTTTCTTTCCAGAAAACTGGTTTGTTCATTACTTCATCCATGACATTTTTAACATGATATGTCATATAATGAAAAATAAAAATATTTTGAAAACTAAAAAAAAAATAAAACATTTCAGGTTTAGTTAATACACCCAAAATTTTCAGGAACAAAATACTAAATAAAAATAAAACTTTTTAAGAGCAGAAGTAAAAGAAAAAAATCTATTAGAAGAGAAAAGAGAAATCTAAACAAGTTTTAGACAAAAAAAATAGTGAAGCCTAATTTAATACATTAATTTTAAAAGTTTCATATTTTTTTTTAATTGATAATTATGTTACTCTGGCTTTCAACTAAATAACAATATCATATATATTAAAATTTAGTTAATTGATAACGTTGAGTAAAACTATGAAACACTTAATGCACTATGTAATTGAGGTTTATTTAACCTTTGGACGAAATAAAAATTTTAAAGATAGGTGCATTTATATCTAATTATGTCTTATTACATTAGTTTATTCTGTCAAGCTAAATCTCTCAAACTAGTCAATAAATAAAATATCTCTCGAACTAAATATAGCCTTAACATAAGGTAACCATTTCAGTAAGTTTCACTAAGGCTTAAACCTCATAAATCAAAAATAGATTAAAGTGAGTTGGACTTATCGGATTTTATTTTACCAAGTGAAAACAAAAGCAAGCTAAAATTATAATTTTTTTCTCTTAATCATGCAAAATTTAATTACCAAAAAATAAAACTATATCAATTGAATTGATAATTTTTTCTGTTATTCTTATTTTATTTTTTCAAAGACAAATAAATCCGTTGGCTTACCTTAAAGCGGCTTCATATTTTAAACCTATTTTTTAAAAAAATGTTTAGAAGCAATATTTATACTTTCATTTCTGAATGAAGATTTCACACACACATACGTACATGAAGTTGTTCATGAACTTTCAATGTTAAACTTACAAAAACTAGATTAAACTTATTCCAATAATTAGACCTAACAAAAACTTGAATTTGTTTATTTAATATAACAAACGTGTCCAACAGAGTAATTAACAAGCTGAACCTGAATAGTTTCCTAAGATCGTTTTTCATTTACAGCTCAATCTGTCCCCAAGGGAAATACATATCGGCAAAATTAAAAATTAGAACATCACAGAAACTAAGAAAGTATCCTCAACAAAACAGTTCCATCACAATTTGTAGACAATACTTTGAAATAATCGCTGTAGATTTCGAAAGTCAGATTTAAGGTTCAGTAAAACACAAATTGGGGAACGGGGAATAACAAATGTCATTCAATATGAAACCAAAGTCATATTTAAGTGCATGTGTTAAGCAGGACTTGTATCGAGTTAGACAATTTTATGTACGCGGGTAAGTTTTGAACACAGCTTTCTCTATACAGGTTATTACTTGATAATAAACACTCACTAAAATCAACTAAATTTGTGACCATGTACTCAAGTACCACTCAGTGAGAAACACGATACTATGCCTATAATTTCTTTGACATGTGAAAGAGAAATTACAGCTAAATGTACCAAGCCTTGTGAGCTTGTACTGACTTTCTATGAAACTGCAGGAAAGAAAAAACAGAAAAAAAAAAAAAAAAAACTAATTTCCCCCTTTGCCAATCAATCTCATGAATCATATTAGATCCATCGTCCTCCACCTTTTTATTGGGCTGGTTCTTCTCATGCTAAAGGATTCCAATGGATTGGCCTACCATTCAGGATCAACTTAAAGTAACAATATAAGCATCAATCGGTAGCAGAATTATAAACAGACCAGATGAGAGGTATGATCATAAATTAGAGCTATTTCCATGGAGGTTGCTGATGTTTGTAGCTACGTGGATAGGTTTCCCAGGCACTGTCTGGTTCCTTTCTTTTCACACTAATCCCAGAACTAGAGGATTGTGGAAGGGTCCTTACATGCTCCTCAATAGCTCTGCCTTGAGCAGGAAAGAAAAATTGCCTTGCAGTCAACATGTCTCTGTTGGGACCATCAATCGTGAAGCCAGAGTTTAGATCAAAGTTGGGATGTGAAGGTCCAACCCCATTTAAACCCTGCGTTCCAGTCATGCTTACGATAAATGGAGGCTGAGTATAAGATGAGAGGACGGTAGAGGAAGATCCCCCCACCTGAGGCACAACTGGAGTTCCTCTTGAGTCTACCATGTACGGAATCGGGCCACCAGATGGTCCATACATGGCTGACGAAAAAGACAAAGCAGGCACTGATGTCAGTCCATTATACCCAAAAGCATTTGAATGATTGTAGGATAGTGGGGGGCCCATTCCTAAAATGCCACCTGCTCCTGACAATGGAATATCCATTGCTGGCTCAATAGCCTTGCCATTTGGCAGCGACAAAGTTTGAGGAACATATTCTCTTCTACCAACTTCCACCTTGGCACCCAAAATAGAGATAACAGGAGCATCCAATTTAGACCGCTTATATGCTTCAATAATCGAAGATGACTTACTATGCCCTTGGTCCACTAAATCCGTTTGAAAGTACGGTCTGTCATTCAAATCAATGTTCCGTACTGAAGGTTGCATTGATGACGATGAAGAAGCAGGTGACGGGCTCCAATAACCATTTCTTCCGGAAAAGAGTGGGCCCTCCATCCTCTGATCTGAAGGTTGGGCATCACCGTCATCACCAATACTGTTTAAATCCAATTCGAACCGGTTTGATCTTTTAGGACTAAGTTCCACTGATGATTGGCCAGAAGGAAGGCCTGAAGATTCACCAATTTGTTTTACCAATCCTTCTTCTCCTTCAGCCACATTCAGATCAAAATCAAGGCAACAATGCCTCTGCTTGGAAATCTCTGAGTTCCTACCAACAGAAACATTCTTCTCGCCATCAGAATTTTTACGAGGTGATGCAGGACGAAAGGCACTAGTGGCAGCTGATCCTTTCCATCCGAGGGTCCCCTCAAACTGCAAAGGGGCCATTGGTAACCCAGAAGACTGTGCAGGTTTCGAAGCAGAGACAACAGGTATTGGCATAGTAAACATAGCATTTACAGAAACATCCATATCATCAGAACCAACTTCTTCATTGAGATCAAAGGTACAGAGACTTTTCTCTGAATTGCCTCCTGGGTCTCGAGCTGCTTCAGTCACCTGCGAGGAGTCCAAGTCATCTGGCCCAGCCTCAACATTATCTGAAACAGTCATATGTCCTACCTCTTCGGAACACACTTCTGCAGAGTTGCTTTGCCTGGATGATACTTCCTCAGGCAGGATTCGAGTAACCTCATCCTTTCTCCCTACAGAATCAAGGCTGCCTCTCCGCCCAATTCCACCTTCAGAAATTTTCTCTGAAGAGCTGGAAACTTCTCTCTCAACCTCCTGAGCAACTTGTCGGGCAACTTCTAAAGCATCAACCATACCATACTCAAGTTCAATTTCACAACTCTTGCCAATAACATTAGGGCTTTTGGGACCATTTCGCCATTTAAAAGAATCAGAACCATTTGTGGTACAATTAGAATCATGGTCATTCCCTTCCTTTACAGGGCTGACACATTCTCTCTCAACTTCTTGGGCAACTAGTCGAGCAACTTCTAATGCATCAACATTACCATATTCAATTTCCATGTCAGAACTCTTGTCATTCATGTTAGGGCTTCTGGGATCTTTGCCCTGATTAAAAGAATCAGAACCATTTGAGGTATCATCATCTTGATCAGACTCTTGGTCCTTGCTTTCCTTTACTGCTCCGATGTATTCTGATTTGATGAAAGACATCTCAGGTTTTTCCATGTTACTTCCAGTGACAGATAAGTCAGGCAACATTTTTGAACAACTGTCATCATCATTTTCTGATGCTTTGGGAAGTTGTGGATTGCTAGAGCTTGTAGTTCTGAAATCATCCATCTCACTCACTCCATCAGATTCAGGCGTTCTCATGCTACCGGAAACACTTATTTTGGGAAAAGCAACATTTTCATTGCTTTCAACATTATGTTCTAAAGCAGGTTCTTCTTTCACAGATTCTGGTGCTTTGGCTTCACTATCACCAGTGGAAGCAGGCTCAGGATCTGGCTTTGCAGATGCTGAAGAGATATCTGATGCTCTTAATTCTTCAGGAGGACCATTAGCATCTTGATCTTGCTTCTCCTTTTTCGACAAGTCATTTAACTGTAAATCATCTTCTTGTCCTTTGAAACTGCCTTGTTTAGCAATAGGTAAGCTACACGTCCCAGCCAATGTGGTCTCACCTTCACGTAAGGCAGCTTCTTGAGCAGAAGCCAAAATACTATTAACATGGCTTGATCTCTCTTTGATATCTTCACAATCCAAACTTACAGAGGACTGGAGTGCATTGTCAATACTCTGTGTCTGAATACTAGAAACTTTCTCTTGTAGCTGACTATTTGAGCCTCCCAATAGAGACTTCTCATCTCCATCTCCAGCAAGCTGAGATGGATGATGATTGTCATTGCCAGCTTCATTCACACAAGATGGCTGGCCTTCCTCCCTGGCAATCTTATCACTCTCATTTTTGAGTCTATCAAGATCTGAATTATCATGAGGTTCAGCATCTCGAAGTCCACCTCCTTTCCAGTGCTCAAATAATGCTCTTGCTCTATCCTGCACTTTAGAGCTGTGATGGCCAAGAAGGTTATTAACAGTTACCGAGATTCCAGATGAAATTGACTTTTCGTTGTCTAGATATAGTTTTTCAACTGCTCGTAACATTGCAGTAATTGACTCTTCAATGAAGCCATCATTTGTATTATCAGCACCCAAATTTTGGGCATCCTTTAACCATCTGTTGATGAACCAAAGTCCATCTAATTGAACAAAAAGATCGAGACAATCTTTATTCTCTGTAGCAGCAATAGTGCTTGCAACAGCAGCCCACTGCCTTGTCACATCACCAGCATTTTTAACAACACAATCTTGCTCCTTCTTCATTACCGAGACCAATTCTTGCACTCGAGAAGGGGCCGTGAGGCCATCTTTCATTTCAGTCAACGTAAAGAAATCTTCAAGAGTCATACTGCTTCAAATAACCCTTATCAAAGCATCAAGGCTGTCCTTTTGGTGTGCAAGAACTTCTCCCATTAAAAGAGGTTTATTTTTTCAGGAAAAATGCTTCACAAACATGCACTGCAAAATATAATAAAAAGGTAAATATGCATGCTGAAAATGGAGACAGGCAGGAATTTGAGGAACTTCACACAGATTTATAATGAAATCAGACCACACAAAATTCAATTTTACAGCAACAATATGGTAAAATATCACTGAAAAAGTGAGGTTTAATTAAGTTTCAAGTCCCTCATAAATTTGATTATTTTCAATTGAGTCCCTATTAAATTGTTTTCTTAATATTTTACAGATAAAATTATAGTAAGTACTACGATATTCAATAAATATATGGTACGTCCAAGCAATTTGGACAGTTCTCAAACCTATAACTGACAAATAAAAGTAGCCAAGAGATACTTCTAACTCGTATATAACTCCAAATAGAAAATTCTAAAAAAACATTTATAGTGATCGGAGTGAATTCATTCCATATTTATCTAGTAAAACTCAAAAGTGAAGGCTGGCCGAACTGCAAACTTTTGGTTATATTAACAAACTTATTAATTATCACTAGACATATATTATTGCATCAATTGTCCATCACCATAACTACTTCACTTTTCATAAAAACAATATCAGTGAGTGAACTTTTCCAATCAGGAAAAAACTTGACTAGCACCAACTCATCAGGAACAAATTGCTGTCAACTGTGATGTGGCAAAACACAACAACAGTTTGATGTAATTTCCATACTTTACAACACTTCCAAGCCTAAATTCAACTTTATATGCAAAACTAATTATGGGGTAACATTTTTAACAAGAAAATGTTGATTCAAACCATAATAATTGCTTTCTAAAATCTAAACTAATAAATAACATCGACCTCAAGACTTATTGTACAAGTAAATAAACAAAAAACATGTCATTTTGCATGAACTGCTATTCAGAGTTTCATTTATGTTAAAAATCCCAAGTTACCATTCTTATATGTATTTCCTCAAAACTTCATAAATTAGTTGTAATTCTCAAGACAAACAATAGAATAATGTTAACTAAAGGAAAAAGATCTACCGCCACCACATTTAGCAAATTTGAATCTGTACTCACAAAACATAGTTCACCACTAGTATTTAAAATTTTCACAAAATTTCACAAAAAAATAAGAAAAATGTGTTGCTACAGACCATAACTATTCATACTAGTAGAAAGTTTTCCACATGAATACCGTTGTATGAGCAATTCAGAGAAATATTTTAGAAGACAGGGCAAACCAAACCTATGAGCCATCACTTACACACTGCCTATGGTTAAATCAGGCCTTATCTTAAAGAGTGATAAAATAGCTAAACCTAAATCTATCAGGAATAAGATTACCGGTCACTTCAAGGACAGGTACAAAGTCACAGTTAATAATAATAAGCTGTAGCTTTCCAATCACGATAAATGGATCTATAATATTTCATCACTGCAACGGCCAATTATGAACTAAAACCATAATCCCACAAAATGAATACAATTAAATCAACAAGTTCTGATTAAGAACAAATGCACTCTGATATCATCAGGCATAAAAGAGGAACGACAACAAAAATAACACGAATCCTTAATTTGAACAAACAGTAGCATATAAATTCTCCCTCCCCCGGCACATACACCACAATTGCAAAACCCTAAATTCGGTGTTTGACAGAATATATGAAAAACCCTAATAATTAAAAAAAAATGACGGACGCGTCCAAATGTAAAGAGAAATGAAGTTAATAAGCAACATTCAATAATGAAAACAGCGAGATACGTTACGGAGAAACGTAAATCCCCGAGAAAGGAACATATAATAAATGCGATAAGCGAATTGAACGAGAAAAGAGGAAAAGATAAAGATAGGGGTTTACGTCTTGGGTGGTGAATCGAATCGAAACCCTAGCGCTGGTTCGGCTGGAAAAGGAGGAGCTCAACCGCGACGGGTTTAAGAGAATTTTCGAATGTTATGCGCAGAGAGTGGGAATTGGGGTTTTGGGGGAGGAGCTTGGCGCTCGGGAGAGAGAGTTTGGTTTTGTGACTTCTGCGAATTTTCAAAGCAGAAGGGAATAAGAGGAAGCAACGTTTTACTTCTTCGAAATATTTGGTGCAGATTTGTTTTTCGTTTTTATTTTATTTTTTCCCGTGAATTTGTTCTATTGGTGCAGATTTATTTTATTTTATTTTTTCCTTGAATTTGGTCTATTGGTGTGAAGGTTGGACAGTAACACGTGCCACGCCAGAAGTTGTTAGGAGTTAATGGGACCAGGATAACAACATGAACTTTAAAGGCCGTTTTCTTCCAATTTCTGTAAAATTAACTTTTATTCAATCATACAGGCTGCAAAACTAGTTCAAATATGCTCAGTTAATAAATTATTTTATAATTTTTTTTAATAAAATTAGTTAAATTAATATTTTATAAAATAGTTTAAAAATAAAAATTAACTATAATTTATTTTTAAAAATAAATAAGATAATATCTAAATATTTTTTAATAAAATAATTATTTAAAACAATAAAAATTGGTTATTTAGTTTTTATTTTTATAATAATAACTATCAATTATATATAAAAATATATTTTATTTTATTTTTATAAAAACTATCAATTTTTTTCTAAAAAAAGTTTTTCTTCTTTTTTTAATTTTGTATTTTCTTTTATGAAATTGATAAAGATAAGAGATTATCTCTATTTGACATTAAATAGGATAAAATTGTCCTATTAAATTTTTGAACAGAAATAAATTTTTTATGATTTTAATTTTTTAGAAATTTTTTAAGTATCTCTACTTTATATAAAAAAAACCTAGTTATATATTTTTATATAGATATCATAATTATTTTTTTTTTTTGAATTTAGATAAATAAAGTTAGTTGTATATTTTTATTTAGATATTATAATTATTTTTATTGTAAATTTGGATAAGAGAATATAATTTAAATATTTTTAATAGATATTATAATTATTTATTTTATTTGTAATTTTACGAATATATTTTTATTAAATCTTAAGTGAAAAGTATATTTTAAAATACATAATAAATATATGAATTTTTATATTAAAGTTTATTATATAATTTTTAAGAAATAAAATTCCTATATATTAAATTAAAAACACAGATGTTACATCTAATAAATAGGTTATAAATGTAAAATATTATAATATAATATGGATAAATTTTGTATTTATTTAAAAAAAATTATTAAGATCTTAAATTTAAAAGAAATAGTTATCATTATTAAATTTGTTAATACTTTTATTTCTTTTTTAAAGTTGTATTTTTTATTTCTATAATTTACTTTATTTAAATTAGATTAGTTCTATAATTTACTTTAAAGTTGTAGTAAAAGTAGTTTTGTGTTTTTGTACAAACTAGATTATCATTATTATTTATAAAATTATTAGGATCCACACTCTTAGTCCTTATAAAAAATCATATAACTCTTAAAGACATTCTTTTTCTCCTTTTCTAATTAATTTGTCACAAGACATTGATAAAAGGGGAGAGTTTGTGTTACTCCATCTACGTCCAACAACTTATAATTCTGAAATCATTCCCTAATAGACCAGGATAAGAAAAAGGGAAAAAATTGAGTTGTGCTGATTTATTTTTTCTCTTCCAATAATCTTTGCTTTGAATCAAATCTATCTTAACTTTTTTGTGTTGTTAATGAAGCTTACGCCTAGGTTTCTCAATCCTTATTAATTTACTAACTTGTTATAATAACTCCAAGTATGAATGAGTTTTAATATGTTTGAATGACACTTTTTTTAAGAGTTTACCATTTATGTAGATGTCATGTGGAAATATTGATAATTTCTTAAATGTATTATAAAATTATTTTTTTAAAAATGTCTTCTTGGATTTGTCCACGTCAATGTTGTATCTATTTTAAATATATTATTTGTTCTATGACAATTTTTATGATAAAATGAATATGCATTATTCTTTACTCTTTGAAATACATAAATGTGTGTCTTTAGAATTTCCTTTAAAGGTTGAGTGATTAAACTACATACTTATACTAATTTTTGTGAAAAATGTTAAAAAAAAAACATGAAAAAAATAACTAATTAAATTTTTAAATAAGACTTACTTAAGTCTTGAAAGTACAAATTGTTGATTGTCATAAGTAAATAGTTTATTATCACTAGATCCAATAATATAGACATGTCTTAAATATACACCCAAATTTAATTATTATTTCTAAAAATAATTGGTTAAATGAAGCAATAGGTGTTAATAACCACTTTCTACTTGAATTATATGTAATATGTTTATCTAATAGATTATTTATTATAAGCTATATTTAATATATTATGTCTAATATATCATATGGAACAAATTGTGTAATCAATAAATCACTGTATATCAATACAAATGCTTCAATTCCTAATCTTTGAAACATATTAATGTATCAAACATTTTCTAATATTTGCTTGTTTACTTATATTTGACTTTTAGATAGATTGAGTTTCAAAATCTTTAAGAAAGAGAAGAAATAAACTCATTACTTTAGTACATTTTATAATACATTCCAACAATAATTTATCATTTAAAATGAATGTTATAAATCAAAAGTGTGAATATATTAACTAAAAGACTGAATAACTTCTATCATTCTTCCACAGGCAAATGCTTGAAAAATGTAAGTTATAAACTACATTATACATTAATATTAAAAAATAAATAACTTTTGTAAGACTCAGTAAATAAATTGTGGGGTGAGATATGATTTAGAATATGTGAAAATATTTGCCAAACATGGATTGTGAATCAAGACTTGTGGCATGAAGCACTACATGGTCATAAAATGATTATGAAAAAAATGTGTGTATAAAGGTTTCAATCACATGATTAGTGCAATGAACAAGGTTACTTGACAAAAGTGTATATAATTAGATACATGTCTTTGTGTTTTGAACTCTTATTTTGTGAACTTTTACCAAGTAACATTTGACAAGGGAGCTTGCACGAGTTTTAGAAAACTAATTCCATTAGGGAAATTAGTTAATTGAAAATTCATTCCTTAAAGCATTCGGTGATCATAGTTGGTATTTGAAAGATGATCATAAAGTTGATTAATCTAGGGATATGGTATTGAGTTATGACGATAGATAATATAATTAACTTGAGAACTTCGACAAAAATGTAATTTATCATTAGTTGGTGAAATCTCACCTTAATATCAAGGATAAAATGTTCCTTCTAACATTCATCTAACTTAAACAAATTAAGTCCACTTAGTGACAACATGTTCTAGATGTGAAAACAATCAAAATTGTGAATAATGTGATGAGAGAAAGAGAGATTGTGATTATATCAATAAATGAAGAATAGTTTGTCTTATCGATAATTATAAGGTCTTTTGTTCTATGAGCAGTGGGTTCAAGATGTGTTAAGTTAAAAAAATAATCATAATTATAAATAATGTGAGGGAAAGAAATAAAGCTAACAATTATATTACTTAATGATGAAAGGTATGACTTGTTTGTGAACTAAGACTTTGTGACTTAAAAGGATAAGAGACTCATTTGATACATAACATTTTTAAAATTAGTTAACAAATCACTAGTCACATTTTTGTGTGTGGTATATGACCCATACAAAGTAACTTAGAACTTAAGAATATTTCATCTAGTGAGTGATACCATCATACTATCATTATATTGCCTAGAAGAAATTATATACTATTTGTCTTCTTTTTCATTTGATGAACTCGACTTTTTTATTCAAGAATCACAAAATGTTCATCCTACTCTAGATACTTTATTATGTGTTATTTGCACACTACTTTTACTTTATTATGTGTCATTTGTATTTTCTCTTTCAAATGCTTGATCTTGATAAAAATGTTTTCGGTAACGATTGACTTAGAAAGTAATGTTAAAAAAAAAAAAGTAAACCGTAAGGTAAATGAAAATGAAGAGAAGGATTATAAGATGTTATTGAAATCTTTGATATTATAAATGAAATATATCACACAATTTTTTTTTCATAAATATAAGAAATAGTTATATATATATAACTTTTTTTTAATTATAATCCTTTCATTGATCATAAAAAAAATGTTTTATATGAAAGCTACGAGTATGGGTGTTTTATACGCATTTTTGGATTGGATTTTGAAAAAACGTAAAATTTGTATAAAACAATTTTTATTGGTTTCTTTCAATTGATTCGTTTTTTTTTTTCTCTAAGTCTAAACCAGAAGGTCAATATACAATTTTAATTTTAAGAAAAATACCATGATTTAATCTAAATATTGGTACATTGTTCTGTCATTATTTTATAAACTGTATTATGCTAAAAAAAATCTTTCCAATAATTTTCATGTCCCAATCATCGCACAAACACTTCTAAATCCAGTTTGGATTTAGAAGAAGATAAAATGAAATAGAATACAATAAAATGATATTCGTTATAATGTTCGATAATTTAAAATAAAAAAATATAGTCTACAAGAAGATTTGAATTATATTTAAAAGGAAAAAAAACTTATAGTTGTAATAATAATTATAGATTTATTTTTCATGTTTGATTTATTTTAATTTCAAAATTCATTTAATTAGGTATTTTATCAGTTTTTTATTACCTAAAATTGAGAAATTTCCATTGGTTTTATAAATTGAATCAATGGTTTTTTTTTACTGTGTTTCACTCAAAGCTTACCAGGTCAAAGTATCAAACTTTTTGCCAAAAACAAAAAACAAAGGCTTTTGTTTTTCTCTAAATCCTTATCTTATATGGCGTAATATTTCAAATATGGTCAAAACTCCTTTAAATTGTTTATTTATATTCTTTAAAATGATTTCAAAATTATTACAAACCCCATATAACAGAAAGTGAGAAATTGAGGGTAAAATAAAATTAAACCAAGAGAAGTACCAAATCCACTCATTGTAAAAAAAAAAATAAAAAAAATCAACTTAATATACATCATAAATTCTACTTTGTTTTTTTTTTTTTACTTTACACTTGATATTTATTTTTTTATTAAAAAATTTAGATAAATTGAGTCTTAGAAACTCTCTAATATTAATTACACTTATATCCTGAATAACTAATAAATTGTATAAGAAATAGAACAACAAACATATAGACATGACAAAGTTATACGAAAATGGATTTTATTGATTAATATTTTAGACAAAATTTGGTTATAGGTCACAAGACAACCACATAGATAAATGTAGTAACACATTTATCAACAATCTTAACACATTATATTTCCCCAACTTATTCATTATATTTTACGAGTTTTTATCTTCATACTTAAACTCTCGAGTAATTTTCAATTCACAACTTGAATAAATTGAGATATTTGAAATGAGATAAATGTGTTCTTAATTCTGTGAACAAATGAAGTGAAAGATGGAGTCACTTATAAAAAACAATTTTAGTTTTGGTAGTCATGCATACCATGCATTTGAGTTAGGAAATTTCAATTAGTTATCTAATGAAATTACCATATTTTATGAATGGGAGGAAATGAAACAACAGTGTTTTGCAATTTGCAACCTAATAATAGCAATAACTATATCTTACTTTTACTTTTTTTTGCAGAAACAAGGTGAACAGAACTTAAATATCATTAGAATTATTGTTATATGAGAGTGTAACTCATAAGATGCAGTCACTGGTGTTATTCTGTTTATCAACAATAGAATAGCAACACTTGGTATTTTCATCAAGTTTGAGAGGTTTCATCCAAACCTTACCAGAAGAAAGAGTGCTCTACAGAATTATGTACTTTGGAAATTTGTGAGTGCAATGCAATTATGCATCTGCTACTACCCAATGCCATCATCAACGAGTTCTCCATTGAAGCTCAATTTGAATCCGTCCATTTCTTGAGTCAATAAGATGATATTTCTCATTGATTCTCTTGTTGGTAACAACATCAGACAATTGTATATCCACGTAACCCAAAGTTTCCTGATTAACAAGGTTTAATGAAAACCATATATTATCAACAATTTATGAAGAGACATACTCTTAGGATAATGATGAAATAATCTTAGAATAGTGCATTTTTACCTTAGGATGCAGAAGGCCAAGCTTTGAGGAGACACTTTGCACTTCAACATATAATCTCTCATTGGTGGGGGGTTCCTCAAGCATAAACTGAAACGACTCACCCCATCTTGGATCTCTATTTTTCTTTACATGCTGCAGAGTTTTGTCCGGAGAAATAGTCAAATTTTCACAGAAATATAATGCTACATTCAAACTCTATAAAAAACCAGATGCAACAATCATTATGAAACTCAAACACTCCTTTTTAAATGACGTGTCCCGTATCGGACAGTGACATGTATCAATGAAGTATCCAATTTCCAATTTAAAAGACATTTTATTCGGTATCTGACTATTCTAGGATGGTTTCAACACAATTTTAGAAAAGACAACTACAATAATTTTCTAAAAACTTATAAACTCGTATCTGTATTGTATCCATGTCCGTGTCAATATGCGTGCTTCATATTCAGTAAGAAGATACACATGGTGCTTTTTATGCACAAGGCAAAGAATACATCATAAATATGAGAAAAGGGTTTCTTTGCAATAGATCAAAGTTGACTATATCATAATCAGTGTAAATTACCTTGGTTCTTCTCTCTTCTCCTTTAAATAGGAGTCGTGCAAACGGATTTGTGTGGTGTTTTCCTTCAACGTCTTCAGCTTCATGGACAGTAATAACAAGTAAACCACCGGTGGCAGGTGTTCCTTCAGGAGCCTTTTCTATTGCATTGGAGTCTTCTGCATTGAGAGGTAACTCATCCTCCTTAAAGGGTTTGTATAGAACTTCTACTGTGAGCTGTCCACGTGACTTCTCATTCTCAGGATCATTGGGGTCCATGGTCTTGAGTAAATTAAGAGTCATTACTTTTGGCTCATCAGGAGTAATCTCTTTCAGTGGAATCATATTCATACCCATTTTGTCATGCTTCCCAATCTATGCAAAAACAAACAAAAATCATGCCTGAAAATGAGTAAAAGGTAACTTCCTATGCAAAGAAAATTTTCTTCAGTCTTTGACAGTTTATGAGGGTGTCATTAAAGAATTCTGACATCCAGTTTTCTGAATCTAGAATTCCTTCTTAAGATACTACTTACCTGCTCCCAGTCATAAACTGTTAGCTCCAAGACCTGAGATTCTGGATCTTTGACAACTATATTGAATTCCTCATTCCATTCTGGATTCAGATTCTTGTATTTCACAGTTGTTTTCTTTGAAGGAAGTTTCTCTTCTGTGAGTTTGAGTTTCACATAAGGGTCTGATGCCCCTAGTAGATCTTTCTTTTTAAGCTTCTCTGCTCTCACAACTTTCACGTGAAGGATTCCAACCGGCACTTTCATGGCCCTGATAAAAAAGCAAGCAAAATTAGCTAGTTCAACACTAATCTATAGGCTTGATGAAAGGATGAAATCATACATACTTTGCTGGATCCATTATTTGAACCTCTAATGCCTTTGGCCATAGATACATTTTTGCAACTTGATCTTTAATGATTTCCTGAAAGGAAAAAAAGAGGAAGAGAAATCAATACTAAAACAGTTCTTTAGAGTTTAGAGGACATGAAAGTGCTATATTCTTACCTGGACAATCCTATAAAGACCAGGAATAGACATTACATCAGCTCCAAAAAGTTTTAGTCCAAAATCAACATGAGGCTTCAATCAAGAGATTCAAGTCAACAAAGAGGAAGAAGAGGCAAAGATATTTGTCCTCGTAAGAGCTATGATGAAATTTAGTTACAAGGAGTTTGACATCACACACACCTTCTCCATGAGAGACACGTAAATATTGGCAAAACACGGAAAACTTGGAACCAAAGGTTTCAGAGTTATACGTGGAGCAGCAAATACTTGCAGATCAACAACCTGAGATTATTTAGAATGATAAATACTCTTAATTGGGTGAGGACAAAGTGTATGCATATTACTGCCAACACAGTTTAAACCATACATTCTACTTTCAAAAAGATCATGAAGTACTAATATATACCTGCACTGTGGCTCGAAGCCCAAATGCTTTAACTGCAACAGTAATATTAGGATTCCCAGCCCACTTCACTGATGGTTCCATAATCAACTCCTTTTCGTCAGTAGTATAGACTTTCATTCCTGGCATATACTCGGAAGGAAATTCACATCAATCAATCTAAACTTCTTCTATTAAGCAGTGAGGTAATGATAACAAAATTGAGTCTTAAACAATAGCATCTTCACAATGTAATACTCATGTGCTGTGAGTCTCTGTGTGTAAAGAGAGAGAGATCAACCTTGAAAAGTTGGTGGCAGACAACCCAAGTTAAGTTCTTCAAATTCAACTGAATCAATTTTGTACTTTGGAATTTGCTCAGCAATAATGGGCTTTGCTATACTCCTTGCAGTCTTGCAAATTGCCTATGAAGATTGAATTGTAGATACTCTTAGAAAATTGCTAAAAGTAGTTGCACAAACACTACAAACATGAGAGCAATTTTGAAAATCAATAAAAAGTGTGCATAGGTACCTTGTCCAGATAAGGCCACATATACTCAATGAATTTATTGAGCCAGTCAAGCTGCAAACATAAAAATATTACTAATTTTCTGTAGAACATGCAATGCATTTCTGGTTCAAAGGATAAACACTTGTACATAGAGCATATAACTGTAAAGAATAACTAACATACACGGTCATAGTCTGGATTTTTAATCCAAGAGGGTATCTCTGGAAGCAGCTGTTGTAGAGCTTTAGAATCTAGCTCAACCAAGGGTTGAATTATTGGATCCTGAAATCAAGCATGCCATAATTTGAAATGTGAGACAATAACTAAAAGAGAGGAAACCTGCATTACAACATACTTCACCTACAATTAATGTCATAACATCATAGTTCAGACTATAATCATACTCAGAAAAAAAAAAAACCAAGACCAGAAAAACATATTTCCTATTCCATGAAGAAGGAAGACATTCTCTTTTTATCCAAGAATCTATAGTATCATGCTCCTGCTAATGCTTATGCAGATAAATTAATAAATAAAATGTAAAGACCAGAAGTTAGCTTCAGATACGCAAACCAAAAATTGAAGAAATAAACAATAAACAAGAGAATAACAATAGAAAGAAAAAAACTGAACCTTAACATCAGTTGGCTGGAAGTATATGAACAAATAGTAGCCAATCACAAGCCCAATGGAAGTTCCCACTCCAAATCCTAAAGAACTTGTTATAGTGCTCAAAATTCCCATCTTCAATATCTTTGAAAATTTATTTGTGCTACAATGTGGAAAACAAGAAGAGAAGCAAAGGAGTTAAGTTGCTTCCATAACCAAAGTGGAACCATCCAAATCAAAATCAAGAAATGCTTTCAGTGAGTGCCCTCCTATTGTTGTGGATGAGTAGATTCATTTTTGAGTGCCAATGGAAAAGTGAGTGGAAAGACAAAGATGTTGAATATCTTGATGTTATGATACAAGTGCAATAAAGAGGATTGAAACAAGTGGCCATAAAGACCTTGTTCAACTCCCACTTGATCCACGGAACAGTTGTTGATAAAGAAACTTATAACCGTGTGAGATGGCAGGGAGTGTCGGTAAGGTCTATTCCTTCAGATATTTTGAAATACTATCAAGTTTTCAACAGCGTAGATGTTAACTTGGATGAAGATAATAATGATTCAACAGTGAACCGTGTCAATCAGAAACAAAAACATATGCAATAAAGTCAGGTCCCACATCGCTTTCTACTTGGTTTGGCCTTTCGATATTTTAGAAACTGATAAAAGACTAATTTTTACGTTATCTTCTTATCCATCTATAAACATTCCATAAAGTAGCGTTTAATAAAACTAGACTTTTTCAATATTTTAGAAACATAAAAGGTGTCTTTTCATTGTAGAATTACATTTTATAAAAAAATTATTTTAAATTTGAAGTGGATTAGTCTAATTATATTAAATATCAATGTCTCTTTGATTTCTTTTCCTTCTAAAATTTATCACTTATTAATTCTTCCTTGCAAACATAAAAGACAAGAAAAATAACCATTCATTTCTTTTATTCTCAAGAAAAAAAAACCGTGAATATGTTAAATGTTTATATTTCTTTTCAATGAACTTAAATGTTAAAAAAAGAATTATACCATTAACTTATGATAATTTGGAGGAGCCAGTTGAATAAAATAACAAATAATAATGTCTACAAAGACTTTAGTAATGATATCAAGTGTAAAAATTTAAGTGTTTTGATAAGAATATTTAAGTGTTTTTATAAAATTCTCCAAACTGGTTTAATATAAATTTAAGTCTCGCCTAAACTGAACTATGTCATAAAATCTCGTTGAATGATTCAACCTATTTTATGGCCCACAAAATTATTGAAACGACAATTCGGCCCATATTTAACATTGACCAAGCTTTTTATCAAATTTTAATTTTTCTTTTTGTTAGAGGATAAAGTAAATTTTTAATATTGAAATACTTTATAGCAAAAAGAAAGGATGAAAAAAAAAATACTTTATAAAACTAAAAGATTAATGCATCTTTGTAAGTTTATTTTACATGTGTCTTTATTCTAAAAAGGAAGAAGAAGTAGGTGAAATATTTTTTATTTGTTTATTTCCAGTGATAGTACCAGTCGGCCATGACCAATCATAATATGAAATATAAAAGTTTCCTCATTGGTCATTACTGTCCATGTCAGTTTCAATGACAACCACAAGCAAAGATAATGGTCCAACTTTTTACAACCTTTAAAAGGTTTTAGTTTTTTTTTTTCATTTTTTAAAATGAAAAATTTACATTCTAAAATTACAGTCCAAAGCATATATATGTATGTACAAGAAAATTTTCATAGGACATTTTTGTTGGCATCTTTTTTCTTTTTTTTGGACAAAAAGGGTTTTATCAGGTGAAAGGGTACAAAGCTGAAAAGATTTGTTAGAATAATGTTTTTTCTGTATTTTTTTTTTAGATGCATAAGTACAAATCCATGGTTTCAGGAACAAAAAGATTGAACTACTTGTTGTAAGTAATCATTGCGTCACAGTTTCATTGTGGTGCCTTGTACTTGGATTTTTATTTTGTGTTTGTTTGTTTCTGAGGAGATAAAAACCCTGAAAACAATACACAGATTTTATTTTCAGGTTTCACATTAGTACTTGGGATCTGAGCACAGTGAAAATGACTGTGATTTTGATAATAAGTGTGTTCCAATTTTCAGTTTCTCTTCTGGTTTGAGTCAGGTAATCTAATAGAGTAATTTATTCATTTAAAAATTTTAAAACTTTTTCAAGTAAAATGTCACTTTGGAATAAATAAATTAAAAAAATAAAAAATAACAATTTTTTGTAATACATTTTAAATATGCACTCTTGTTTTTTAAGTATTTTCTCTGTTCTTCATTTATTATCAGGTTCATTTCTTAATGTTGTGATCTAAGCTTCGTTATTGTTTCAATATCTTCTATTTCATTATCTGGTTTAATGGATTTAGGATTCTATTTATTTTGGATTGTAACATAGTCAAACACTTCCATTAGTGTTGTAGTTAGTTATTTAACATGCAATTATTTAATTAGTTATTCATAATGATAAAATTGAAAAATTAAATCCAAATTGTTTTCTATGAGTAAAGATTTAGGTGGAAGTGAAACACAGCTATGTATCACAACATAAACCATTATCCATTACAATATAATGAATTGTATTGAAACTATAATCAGATGATGTCATTAATTTTTTATTAATATTAATATATTTATATATTATAATAAAATAATTAATATTATTGTTATAGAAATAAAAATATTTTTTAATTACATCAAATATATCTATTACAATTTTTTTACTCGTATTTACTCACTTTGTACTCTTTTTTATTTATTTTTTCTTTTTCACCGTACCTTAATCCAAGAGAAAGACATGAAAACAATTTCTTGAATTGAAATTAAAGATATATATATTATCTTTGACACAAGAATGTAAAATGATGAATCATTAACCGAAGTAATATTCACTTGATTTTGATTTTTTTAAGAAAATCGAGTCTTGTTCTTCTAATTACATCAAATAGAATCGTCAATTTTTTTACATAAAAATCCTGCTTTATTTAGATGTAGGAAAATAATTTTATTTAGATAAAATAAAAATTGCAATATCATTTTATAGTTTGTATCTATGATTGAGACTTCCTCAATCAAATTGAATGCTGATTAATAATCAGTATTTGTGAAATTTATTCTCCCATAACTAATACTTATTTGATTGATGAATTTTAAAAGTTATGAGACAATAGAAGGTTAAAAACTTAATTTTTTTATTGCAATTATGTTGATAAAAGTAATTTTAAATATTTGATATTTTATAATAAATATTTCCAATGAATTTTTTTAAGAAAGAAATTCAATTATTTAATTTAAAAAGAAAATGAAAATATAAAATATTTTAATTACTTTATTCAAACAAAGTAGTTGAAAAATGAACAAATAATTGAAAATAACTTAAATATTATTATTTTGTATCGGACTTGTTAAAAATCATCAGTTTACTGTAAGACTTTTACTATTTTACTCCCTGTATAATACTGTTATATTAATATTTGAAATTACGAAACTGTTTTATAATTTCTTTGAAAGTGTAATTTATCTCGCACACTGGTTTAAAATTTTAAAAACTTTACAACTTTAAACATAATAATAACTTATATTAAAGACTAAATTTTTTTAAAGGCTTTTTAATTTTTTCGTAATTTCAAAAGATTAGAATGCTAGTTTCTGTTACCTTAGATTATAAAATATTAGAAAAATATATTTGTCGATAAAAAACAAAGCAAAACCAATGATAAACAATAGTGTATACAGCATAAATTATGAATAAATTGATATTTCCATGGAAAGATTTACTCTTTTTTATTTTTTTAGTCGTCCATTTTTAAAATATATTTTTTATATTTATAAATTATTTTCAAAATTTAAAATAAATTTATTTTGTTTAAATTATATTATTATTTTCTTATATTTTTAAAATAATTTATTCTTATGAATTTATTATGAAGTAGAAATAAAAATAGAAATACTTATAATTATTTTTATTTAATTATTATTTTAAATTGTCGTTGTATTCACAAAATGTTGAATTAAGTTTGTTCTTTTATCTTTAAGATGTAACAATATAATTATTTATAAATTGTAATTATGTATTAGGTATGATTTTGAAAAGAGTAAGTGGTACATATGATGAAGGCGTGGTCAAAATGGATAGGGGCAAAGGCACCGTCCTAACTCACACCCATGTGACGAAATAATATTATAAATAATGGTGTGTTACCTCTGTGTATTATTTTCGTTTTCTTATTTTTAACATTATTATGAATTGTATATTTTACATGTTGTAATCTTCCATTACAAATTCTTTTAATCTTTGTATTTTATTTTAAATTTAAATACATATTTTGTTTTCTTAATTTTTTTCGTAAAATTTCCTCTTTTACTATTATTTGTCATCGTATTCGGTTATTTATTTTTGAAAAAAAAAAAAACTAGTTATAAGACTTACATCAAAACACTTCAAAATTACGAGAAAAAAATTATGGATAAAAAATTAACATAGATACAGTTACAAAATAAATGTTTATTTTACTTTAGTTTAATGTTATAATATAGTCGAACAACTTAATATAAAATTATCATATGATGGGTTGTTCTAAGATTTATTTTTAAATTAAAATTAAGTGAAATTAGATATAAGTACGAAATATTATATGAAGTTTTGGTTCCTTCTATCATTTTTATGAAGTTCCGCCTCTTGGAGGGTTTAGAATATATTTTTTCTTTAAATTTTATTGTCTGTTAAATTTCTTATTTTTACTTTTTTAAACTTCAAAACAATATTTTAAAATATTAATTAATTTATTACAAGTAAACAAATTATAATTGTTATGATTGCTTCGTATAAAGTGAGTGGAAATATTGCGATACTATATCTAACAATAAATTTTATCTTAAGATTATGTATTCATGTTTTCTTATATATATTATTGAACTTTTTTTTATTGTATTTAGATTTCTAACTGATTATCTATAAAAAAATATAAATAAGTTATTTTTAAAATATATTTTTCAACTTTAGAATCACACTATTATCTATTATCAAATGTCGTGTATAATATATACTTGCTAACTTTATGATAATTAATTAAAAATCGTCAAAATTATTTATTTTTTTCAAGAATATATATATTCCCACTGTGTATGAATGATAATTAACCCTACATTTTTACACAAATAAGATAAGACAAATAAACTAAAAAGTACATTATCGCAAAGATGTCCACACACCCTAAAGAAGTTATTAATTTGATCATTAAGTCCAAGAAATTGATCAACGGTCATGCTCTTCCGAACGGCTATTCCTAAGGACACAATCCAACGGCACTCAACACTCTGACGGTCACCGTCCTACACTATTCTGTTCCGGTAACCGACCGCAGCAATCGGTGACTTCCTTTTAAACATTCCAAAATATTAATTAAAATATGCACTCTGCGAAAAGAAAATTGGCTTAAATATGAACGTGCATGCATAGAAAATAACTACACAGATCCATTCATGGGATCAAAATCTTGTATTATATATAGGTTAAGTGGTTAACACTTAACATAATTGTTCTCTTCATCTTCTTTTACTTTTTTTTCATCTTCAATCCAATTGTTATTTTACATTTATATATTTTTTATGATTATGTCGAAATTTTGTTTTTAAAATATATCTCAGTAAATTAAAGAAAAGGGTTTATAACAGTAACATTTTTCTGAATTTATTTGTTTTCTGAACCAACAATTAATATCAAAGAATCTAAACATGCAATTAATTTAAACAGTTCTGCATTTATACTCATGTCATTTACAACTCTTCTATAAATTAGGTTCATAGAAAAGATAACCTGTGTTGTTGTAGCAGCAAAAATGAATGGTGTTTTGAACCCTCATCAAGATGAACAAAGAGTTTTTGCTGCCAACAAGCAAAACAGAATGAAAATCCAGAAGAAGAACAATAGAAGCAAGTTCATGTCAAATCCTTGTGACAATGTTGGAACCTACGCAGGTTTCGTGAATCTTCCTCCTTCTTATCCATTTGAGTTGTCTTCTTCCTTTTTCTATCATAACCAAAAGCAGCAACCGCCACTACTTCCTTTACCCTCAGTTTCTGCAAGTGTTGTGAACAGTGGAAAAAACAGAAGCAAAGAAATTTCCAGTAGAAAACCAAAGCAAACCATGAGAGAGGAACTCAAGAAGAAACCCACAACTCCTGTGGCTTATACGTCGTCGTTTAGGTCAATGGCATATGGCAACCAAAACGTGGACTTTTCAAGTTGGGTGTTCAATTTGTCACCACCACCAAGCAGTTTGCCAGTGCCAAAGTTTTGTGTGAGAAGATCAAAGCTTAGTTGCAATGCAGAAACAAGTTAAAGATTAGTATGTGGTAATTAACCTACGAGTACGATGAGGTTGTTTTCCTTGTTCTTGTTATCCATGGTGTTTAATTGTTTTTCTTTGTATGCACCATCAATGTTTTTTAATGTGGAGCACACAAGAAAGAACAATGAAGTTAGTTTCTTTTTAACGTCTTACATTAATCAATTATGATAAGTATTCCAATATTGAATCTTTCTGCTTATTTTCTATTAATGAGATGATGTCATTGTGCTACACATGGTATAAGAAATATGAAGTTGTGATGATGCATTCATTTTGTCTTTCCAATTATATATATATATATATATATATATATATATATATATATATATATATATATATATATATATGTGTGTGTAATTAGTTTAGTTCACCATTTGAACCGATTGAAATCTACTTAATTAGTATGAAATCAGAAATTAAGATAATCTATAATGAAGAAAACGACTCTTAGGTTGTTAACTTATTTTTAAAACCTTTATTTTACTAATCATATTTAAGTACCCAAGCATCTTTGTATTATTGCCAATGCACTAAGAACTATTCTCGGTTTCACTTATTATCTCATATTTTTACATTTACTTTTTCTTCAGAATAATGTTTCATTTATAATTTAAGTTTAAAATAATAAATATGAAAAAAAAAGTTTTCATATTTGAATATAAAAAAGGGACTGAAAAAAGAGAGGTCCGAATATCTTTATAAAGTTCCATAAAAAATTAAAATTGATTTGAGAGCCTAAATATTTTGAAACAAATAGTCCATTTAATCTACTCTTACTAATTCTTAAATAAAGGTCTGCATATACATTTTAGTACTCTCCTTCCTTGTTATAACTTGTAAGACTCCTTAAAAAATTTAAAAAAAGTGGCATTATATAGCTATTCATTATGTCTCTAATTTCCTCACTGATAAAAATAATTGATGAACGCGCTCTACAATCTATTATTTTAATACTCTTACCAAAACATGGTCAAATTTAAAATATTTTTGAAATTTTTATAAATCAATTATCAAGAATGTGAATAAATCTCCTAATTCATTAATGTACCTTGCTTCATAAGGTAGCAAAATTGGTTAACCAATTAAAAGTGGAAGTAAAAAAAAAAATTGTCGAGATTTAATTTAGATCTCTAAAACGAAGTTCAAATCTATAAAAAAATGATTTTGTTTTTCTTTTACAAAGTAAGTTCTTATTGGATTATTATTGAATCTGACCAAAATAGTCCACATTTAATTTGAACTAAAAAAATTAGATCTAAACTCTGGATTTTAGTGGGTAAGTTCAAAGTAACCATTTTTTTTTAATATCTACCTATTTCTCTTTTTTCTCATTTTTGCTGTATGGTTGTTTTTTTTTTTTTTTTTTTTTTTTTTTTTAAACCATAAGTTTCTTTTCGTGAAATCTGAGATTTCCAAAATTAGGTTTTAAGAAAGTTGAAATTTTGAAGGGGGTTTGTTTAGCAAGCAATTACCTAATTTTAGCCCGTTGGGCTCTTAAATGAAAACAAAAAAGCCCAATCTGTTCCCTTTCTTTTGTTTCTAGGCCATTTTCATTTTTTTTTCATGTTGCTGTGTATATTCAATGTTTGAAGTCACCATGGTAAGGAATTTATGTATAAACTAATTTATATAAATGATTTCATATAATTTCTTTAAATTTTTACTTTAAATTTATGTATAAGTTAATTGCACATTAGCAAACACATATAAATGAATAAATAAATAAAAGACTACGCCATAAAACTTTATATTTCCAATAAATGTATCATTTATTCTATTTTTTTAAATGCAATATATCTTCTAATGGAAATTCAGAAATCAATATCTTAAAATTTATTTAAGTGATAGACTCAACAGATAAACTTTTATGTGTACAAACCTAAAGATTCAATCATATATATATATAGAAGCAAGAGGGGTTTAACATAGCTACAAAGTTATGGATCATTAATGTTTGACAACTACATGTGAATGCAGAAAACGGGCTCTTTGAAGTCAAACCCTAGGTGAACAACAAAGTTTGAGCTACTTAGAGAGAAAAGTCAATAACACACCTTACAAAAAAATCACTAGGTAAATTTTATATAATATTCAATGGATCATATGAGTTAGGCAGTTAGCCTCACAATTTATTGTGACTTAACAATAATGAGAAAGCTATATATATATATGTTATAATTTAGATTAACTTTCTAATTTATTCAAATTTTTTAATAGAAGCAAATTATGGACTGAATTTTTAAATACATTACTAAAGTATGTTTTAGTTAGATATTTGATTATCTAATATTTGTCGTTAAGCGTTTTAATACGTATAATAGAGTTAAATATTAGTTAGTACATTTTTTTTAATCTCTGAGATATTTTTTATTGATAGAACCTTAAGGAAACTTCCAACTTTAAAGCATACAATACTTCAAATACTTACTATATAAGTGACTTTAATGATTATATTTTAATTTAGAAAACCTATTAAAAATATAGTTTGGTGATTTAATTGAAAAAATCTTGAACCTATTGTGTAATTTAATCTTAAAAAATCTTAAATTAGATAATATGAACGGTAATTTAAGTTTGATTTTCATTTCCACGTAAAAAAACATCTCTTTTTATTTCTAAATACAAATTGCATGATGGAAGATTTCTCAACATCTCAATCTCAATCTCTTTATGCTGATTTGTTGGAGGGTTACACCTACTACTTGGATTAAAAACATGCAAATCGATGGCCATTAGGAACCATAAATAAAGTGAAGTTATGAACCTCATTGTGAAGAAAAGCATGGGGTCATGGAGTGACAGGTAACATGATCAAACATGGAGCTCTCAGAACCACAAAATGGGCAAAGAGGTCGTTGGCTTAATAATTAACGTTATCATCCCATGCAATATTTTTCCGATAATATAGTTATGGAACCGAAGAGTTCGTTGGCATAGTTAAGCTTAACCACTTTATATTTATTGGCGGGAATAGACTCTACTACACCAACCATGGCTCACGAGCACTCTCTTTTACTCCTTATATCATTATCTACTTAGAGTTACCTTTAACATATAACACACTACACTTTTTTCTTCTTTGATCTTTCTATCTTCATCTTCAACTATGGCAGAAGTGGAACTACTTCCTGAACAAGGCGTGCCATCTAAAACGGACCAACAAACCAAAACTGGGAGTGTCTCATTTTTTGGCTTGTTTGCCACTGCTGATTCAACTGACTGTGTCTTAATGTTCCTTGGAAGTGTCGGTTCGTGTCTCCACGGTGCTGCTCTTCCTGTGTTCTTCGTTTTGTTTGGTCGCATGATTGACTCTTTGGGACATCTTTCTAATGACCCTCACAAATTGTCCTCAAGAGTTTCTGAGGTGCCATCACCATCTTCTAGATTGTATTGCATATTTTGTCACGTGCATGATTATGAACCACGAGACTCTAACGTGTATGTGTTAGAGTTTATGCTTTTTGTGTGTATGTGTGATGAAGTGAGTGTTGGTTTGTTTCTTGATTGCAGCATGCTTTGTATTTGGTCTACCTTGGAGGAGTTGTTCTGGTATCTGCTTGGATGGGTAAAGCTTATAACTTGGACTTCATTTCTTTCTTTCTAAGTAATGCATAGTCCTTGCCATTAGCTAAGTAACTCTTCTGATGATATTCCAAACTTTCTAACAGGTGGGGTGTTAGAGTGTAGCTAGTTAGGCTTGAGTGGTAGTAGGAGTGCAGATTTTTGTCATTAGCCCATTAACTCTTCTGGGTGTTCCTCAACAACCCTTTTACAGCATTAAACATATACTCAATACAAAACCACTTTTTACTACTACTTTTCAGGTGTAGCATTCTGGATGCAAACGGGGGAGAGGCAAACGGCACGTTTGCGTTTGAAATATTTGCAGGCAGTGCTAAAGAAGGATATTGATTTCTTTGACAACGAAGCCAGGGATGCTAATATCATTTTCCACATCTCAAGTGATGCAATACTGGTACAAGATGCCATTGGTGACAAGGTGTGTGACATAGTTAAAGAAGATATGTGTGTTGTATCCCACGATGATTAAAGATAGAATCTTTCACTAGGTTATAACTGAGTGTAAAACTCATCTTACAAGTTGGTTTTGTTTATCGTGCTAATTGCAGACAGGCCACGCCATTCGTTACCTTTCTCAATTCATTGCTGGATTTGCCATTGGATTTATCTCTGTTTGGCAGCTCACACTACTCACCTTGGCTGTGGTCCCCCTGATAGCTCTAGCTGGGGGAGCGTATACAATAATTATGTCTACTTTATCAGAAAAGGGTGAAGCAGCATATGCTGAGGCTGGGAAGGTTGCAGAAGAGGTAAAAAAAAAAAAAAAACTATTTGTGAATTGAGATTTTTCTCAAAGGCTATTTCAACTGTTAAATTGGTATTTTAACCTTAACTGTGCCTTGCATAACATATCTTTTTCTTTCCCAATGTTGGGGTGGATCAGGTGATTTCTCAAGTGCGTACTGTTTACTCATTTGTAGGAGAAGAGAAAGCAATTGGTTCATACTCAAAGTCTCTTGATAATGCTCTGAACTTGGGCAAGAAGGGTGGTCTGGCAAAAGGAGTTGGAGTAGGCTTCACATATGGCTTGTTATTTTGTGCTTGGGCATTGCTTCTATGGTATGCTAGCATACTTGTAAGGCATCACAAGACAAATGGAGGAAAAGCGTTCACAACAATTATCAATGTCATCTTTAGTGGATTGTAAGTCCATATCAGAAACTGCTATGATCATATCATAACCACATAATTTTGTTCTCGATGACAAACTTGACTTTGCTCCTTTGAAGTGCTCTTGGTCAAGCTGCTCCAAACCTCGGTTCCATTGCCAAAGGGCGTGCTGCTGCAGCCAATATCATGAACATGATTGCGTCCGCTTCAAGCAATTCTAAAAGGTTGGATGATGGCACTGTTGTGCCACTGGTTGCTGGGGAAATTGAATTTTCTGAGGTCTGTTTTGCTTACTCCTCAAGATCCAATACGATCTTTGAAAAATTGAGCTTCTCAGTGAGAGCTGGCAAGACTATAGCAGTTGTTGGTCCAAGTGGTTCCGGAAAGAGCACGATTGTTTCACTTATTCAACGCTTCTATGACCCCACTTCAGGTAATTAATACTACCATTTAAGAGTTGGTTTCGTTTGAAATTTCCTTGGCCCTTTAGGAGTACTTGTTTTTTTTTTTTGCCAATGTAGAGTTCAATATTTAGGAAGAGAGGTTAATGCATTAATTTTCACTAGGTAAGATCCTGTTGGATGGATATGACCTAAAGAATCTTCAATTGAAATGGTTGAGAGAACAGATGGGGTTGGTTAGTCAAGAACCAGCACTATTTGCAACAACAATAGCAGAAAATATTTTGTTTGGAAAAGAAGATGCAGGCATGGATAAAGTCATACAAGCTTCCATGGCTGCAAATGCTCATTCTTTTATTCAAGGGTTGCCTGATGGTTATCAAACTCAGGTTAGTTTTGCAGTTTATCTTCAACAGCTTCATAATATCTGTGTTCTACTAAACATAAAAAAGTTATGAAGTTTATATTTTTATGTTGAGATACACTTTGTTTTTGATTCAGGTAGGAGAGGGTGGCACCCAACTTTCAGGGGGGCAAAAGCAAAGAATTGCCATTGCAAGAGCAGTGCTGAGAAACCCAAAAGTGTTGCTTTTAGACGAGGCCACAAGTGCTCTAGATTCTGAATCAGAACTCATAGTCCAACAGGCATTGGAAAAAATAATGTCAGACAGAACAACAATAGTTGTTGCTCATAGATTATCCACCATACGCGATGTAGATACCATAATTGTGTTGAAGAATGGACAGGTTGTTGAAAGTGGAACTCATTTGGAACTGATGTCCAACAATGGAGAGTATGTGAATCTGGTGAGTTTGCAGGCATCACAAAACCTCTCAAACTCTAGATCAATATCTCGCTCTGAAAGTTCAAGAAATTATAGTTTTAGAGAACCTTCGGAGAACCTGACCTTAGAGGAGCAGCTGATGTTGGACACGAGAGCAGAACTGCAATCAAGTGATCATCAACACTTGCCATCAAAGACAACAAATTCAGCTCCAACAATTTTGGATTTACTGAAACTGAATGCTCCAGAATGGCCCTATGCAATACTTGGGTCGGTAGGTGCAGTATTGGCTGGCATGGAAGCCCCTCTCTTTGCACTTGGAATCACTCACATTTTGACTGCATTTTATTCTCCTCAGAGTTCTAAAATCAAGCAAGAAGTTGATCGTGTCGCTTTGATATTTCTTGGAGTGGCTGTTATCACTATACCTATTTATCTATTGCTTCACTACTTTTACACATTGATGGGAGAGCATCTCACTGCCCGTGTACGTTTATTAATGTTCTCAGGTACTCTATGGCTGCAAAAGCTTTGCTATTATAGTCTCATGCATTAACTTTTCTGGCATGAGAAACTAAGGTATTGTAATTAACTTAACTTGCAGCTATTCTCAAGAACGAAGTTGCATGGTTTGATAAGGATGAGAACAACACTGGCTCACTGACAGCAATGCTAGCTGCGGATGCAACACTAGTGAGAAGTGCTCTAGCTGACAGACTCTCAACCATTGTGCAAAATGTAGCTCTCACTGTCACAGCTTTTGTTATTGGCTTCACATTGAGTTGGAAACTAACAGCAGTGGTTGTAGCCTGTCTTCCCCTTCTCATAGGAGCTTCTATCACTGAGGTTAGCCTCATAACGCCACTTCACCAATGTTTTGCTCTTCTATGCTGCATATTTTAGTGCGTCATTCATGTATACGAATCATGTATACGAAGCACAAATACTGACACGGATACGGATGAGATAGAACACGGATATGTGTAATCTTTTTAAAATATAAGATATGAAGACACAAAACAGGATTAGCTAAATATAACAAGAAAAAAATACTCACACGAAACACAAATACTTACATGGACACGGATGAGATACGAACACAAATATGTGTAATCTTTTCAAAATATAGGACATGGAGCTACGAATCTATATATAAATTGACAATTATGATTTATATATTAAAATATTATATATGAATAGGATTAGCTAAATATATAAAAAAAAATCTAATTCATTTATCTAAAATTCAAAAGATGAAAAAAAAATAAGATCTGTTTTTTATTTTTATAATTAGTTTACGAGTTTTTAAAAAATCATTGTATTAATCCTTTTTAAAATTATGTTGGAGCTACGTTAGAATAGTTCGATATTTGTAAAATTATTTTTAAATTTGACCCTTCATCGATACATGTCGTAGGAGTGCTGTACATGTGAGAACAGGAGAATAGCTAAGCTTAAATTATTTTTGCAGCAACTATTTCTCAAGGGGTTTGGAGGAGATTACAGCCATGCTTACTCTAAAGCAACTTCTTTGGCTCGTGAAGCTATTGCCAACATACGAACTGTTGCTGCATTTGGCGCAGAGGATCGGATCTCAATCCAGTTTGCATCTGAATTGAACAAACCTAACAAACAAGCTCTTCTACGGGGCCACATATCAGGTTTTGGCTATGGCATAACCCAGCTATTGGCTTTCTGCTCCTATGCACTTGGCCTGTGGTATGCATCAGTTTTAATCAAGAAGAAAGAGTCAAACTTTGGGGACATCATGAAGTCCTTCATGGTCTTAATCATCACTTCTCTGGCAATAGCAGAAACACTAGCTCTTACCCCAGACATTGTCAAGGGATCACAGGCACTGGGATCAGTCTTTGGCATTCTCCAAAGGAGAACATCCATCACCCCAAATGATCCCAACTCAAAGATTGTAACTGATGTAAAAGGAGAGATAGAGTTTAGAAATGTCAGCTTCAAGTACCCTATGAGACCTGACATCACAATATTTCAGAACTTAAATCTCAGAGTCTCAGCAGGCAAGAGTATGGCAGTAGTGGGGCAAAGTGGTTCAGGGAAAAGCACAGTGATTTCTTTGGTAATGAGATTTTATGACCCTGATTCTGGATCAGTCCTGATAGATGAATGTGATATCAAAAGCCTAAACTTGAGATCATTGAGGCTGAGAATAGGATTGGTGCAGCAAGAACCAGCTTTGTTCTCAACCACAGTTTATGAAAACATTAAGTATGGAAAAGAGGAGGCATCAGAAATAGAGGTAATGAAGGCAGCCAAAGCAGCAAATGCTCATGAATTCATCAGCAGAATGCCTGAAGGGTACAAAACGGAGGTAGGTGAGAGAGGGGTGCAGTTGTCAGGAGGACAAAAACAAAGGGTTGCAATTGCTAGAGCCATTCTGAAAGATCCATCCATTCTTTTGTTGGATGAAGCCACAAGTGCTTTAGACACAGTTTCAGAGAGGCTAGTCCAAGAGGCTCTAGATAAACTAATGGAAGGTAGAACAACAATTTTGGTAGCTCACAGGCTATCAACTGTTCGTGACGCAGACAGCATTGTAGTGCTGCAAAATGGCAGGGTTGCTGAAATGGGAAGCCATGAGAGGCTCATGGCTAAACCAGGAAGCCTCTATAAGCAATTGGTTAGTCTACAGCATGAAACGCGGGATCAAGAACACCATTGATGAATTATTCATTTGCAATTTACAACTTGAATAGAGGCAAGGCCTAGTTTATTTAAGAGCATGCCTGAATGATTTTTTTTTTTTTTCATACAAAAATTGTTTTCTTTTTGTTTATGTACATCAGCCCTGCGATAAATGCTTGTAGAATGCTACCACTTTTGCAATTTCTTTCTGAATTTGACAACAATTAAACCTCGTTGTTTTCTCATGAAACTTTGATAAAAAAAGGTATCTTTCAACCAAAATAAATCTTAAAGAAAAGGTTGATACATGCATGGATCCTTTTTTTTTTTTTACTAATGATAGCTTCATGGTTTCACCTTCTTAATTTATGGACGTAACCATCAATGAAAGGACCTTGTGCCAATTCAGTGCTGATGTTTGCGGAACACCCTTAACACAAGGGTAT